>Ga0307514_10002746_pt1 | contig 17758 bp, 16 predicted proteins | sample 16_EM_MG_FD_203088 | JGI IMG/M metagenome (GOLD analysis project Ga0307514, IMG submission 203088) | Populus trichocarpa ectomycorrhiza microbial communities from riparian zone in the Pacific Northwest, United States - 16_EM | ecosystem: Host-associated > Plants > Roots > Unclassified | place... | reverse complement strand
ATCCCACGATTCTCCGCCATTGGACACCATACCGTTGCCAACGGGTCAATCCTAAAACTCGGGATAAGTTTTGCTGGAGTCCAGTGGACCACCACTGATCACGGTGTATTTATAAATGATGCTCTGGACATATTGCGAGTGGATGCCGGACTGCTTATATACGAAATTACCAATCCCTACGTATCACAGCGCCGCGCATTTGACGATTTAGACAGCAAATTTAATGGATTTTTACTTCGGCTGCTGATGTGTGACACGTGTGATACTGTCACGAAATCCAAACATTTCGCACGCGTTTTGGTGAAGCAAGCAAAAACCCTCTCGTCAACGGGCACGCCGACACCTTTGTTCACCCTCAAAAACATTTCTGCTCAAAATGGTTGGTACAATTCGATCCCTTGTTATTGGCAGAAACATGTGGTGGTTAATCTCACCAAAATTATGGTTCAGAATGGGTGGATGGGTGAAATTGGTGGTGGATGACTTAGGCGCAACGCTACTGAACAATTTTGCTCTTTATTTCACTGGTGCTGATCCCTTCGTCTGATTAGGGCCGTGGACCAAAAAAGCATTTAAAACGCCTCGCAGCACCTTCTTCATGGATGTTAGACAAATTGGGAGGGACATATGTGCGTTTGCAGAGATCTTCGCGGATTGATACACTTATCCTCAATCATTGGCGTGCATAGGCTCCTCGTCCCTCTCCTGGTCCTCACAAGCTTCGTGAATCACTTCCACTCACAGTTTTCCTCCGCAACCGTCTAAAGTATGCGTTGACGGGGCGAGAAGTCACCTCCATCGTCAAGCAACGCTTGATCAAAATCGATGGAAAGGTCCGCACAGATACAACCTACCCTGCTGGCTTCATGGGTAAGCACCTTTATTTGATTCTATCTAATGCTTCGACTTGTCTATGATTTCTTCTCCAGATGTCATCAGTATCGAGAAGTCAGGGGAACACTTCCGTCTCCTTTACGATGTTAAGGGTCGATTCACTATCCATCGCATCACACCCGAAGAGGCTACTTACAAGCTCCTCAAAGTCCGCCGCGTAGCTATTGGAAATGGTGGTGTCCCCCATATTGTCACTCACGACGGTCGCACGATTCGCTACCCCGATCCTCTGATCCGAGCCAACGACACCGTCAAATTTGATCTTGAGCAGGGCAAGATTACTGAGTATGTCAAGTTTGACACGGGCAACATTGTTATGATAACCGGTGGACGTAACATGGGGCGTGCTGGTGTCATTGTGCATCGAGAGAAACATATAGGAGGATATGATATCGTTCATGTGAAAGATTCTTTGGACAGAACATTTGCCACACGGTTAGTTGCCTTCTTGGGCTTAAAGAAATAAGCTCAACATCCATTTAGTATTTCTAACATCTTCATCATTGGCGAGGGTGTCAAGCCCTGGATTTCTCTTCCCAGAGGGAAAGGTATCAAACTCACAATTGCTGAGGAGCGTGACGCCAGAAGGAAACGATTGGCAGATCAATAAAGTAGTTGCGGCCCTATTGCATATATACATCCTTTCTGTTCTTCTATATGTGCTTCACCGTCCATGCAATTCAGGCCGTGTGTAAGTGGTGATGACAGTCATCTACCAATAATCTGGGTGACGATAAGGCACTATCATATCTTTTCCTCGTTTCCTTCTTTCGGTTTCCCATTTATGAATCCATTTTGACATCTTTAATCGACTCGTTTCGCTGCCAACATTCACAGTTGCAATCATCTTGACCCAATTGAAGGACATGGCGAAACAAGTTAATTCATTGAAGGATGAATGTTCTGAATAGGGGACTGGATAAAGATGAATTCGGGATGTGGATTTTGGGGACAGCCGGAGATCAGAGGAAGAGAAATTTTGTTCAGGTGCTTTCGACAATATCGTAGCAATTGAGGGTGATACATCAGCTCCTGCAGACGGTGTGTATCTAAAATCACATCAGCTCTCGCAGGACTCTAAAACGTGTATCGTTTAGCAAACATACGTCCAGCCAGTTGGTCGAAAACCAATGATTTTGTCGAAATTGCCTTGTAAACGCTCGGCATAAATCTTTAAGCGATCTGATGTCAAGGTTGCCAATGGAACGAGGTGAACGATTGGGTCTTTCGGGTCTGAAGTCAAGAGTGCGTCAAGCTCGGCGTCGTTCTCGCATTTCAGAATGGCAGCCTTGCGTGGGTCACAGTAAATTTTACTATTCACGGCATTTGCAATGGCTAGAGGTGGGTGTCAGTTGACCTTCGAAGGGATCTTTATAGCGGACGAGCCTTTCACTAAGCGCTCTTTGCCAATGGAATAGGTTCTGCGAATGAAATAAGAACGTGTCCTATCATTGAAGACGCGTAACACACCCGACTACAATTAGGGGACGCTCTTTTACTTTCTCTTTGCCTTTGCCTGTAAACGGAGCAAGCCAGGAAAGCACGTCGGAGTTTTTGTCTCTAGTATGCTCGCCGTTGATCAACTTCTTCACAAGTTCTGCGCAAGCTGATATTACCAAAGGTTGAGGAGAGAATGTGTACTAGAATGGATAGAAAATGAACACAGACGATAGTCTTTGATTGAAAATTCGAATCATACCCTTGGATCTAGATAGGTAGTGTCCAAATAGACATGGTCTACAACCTTCCCTTCAAGAGCAGGATGTAATATGTGTCTCGGTGAAGCGCGAAAGTCGCCACAATGCAGATATCGAAAAATTCTCGAGGAACCGATGAAAGATGATTTGAAATTGGTGTCACCTGCGTTGATACTCTGTGGGCCTTCGAAGAGAAACAGACAGGAGCCAGGACAGTGATTTGCATCAATGAGGGTGACTGTTACCCCGTTTGAGTCTGGGATAAGTGTGGGTGTGTCCATTGGGAGTGGACGAACCCACTCTTTGTCGACGTTCAGCATGTGAATGATCAAATTTGCGGTCTTTGTGGAGCAATAAATTGGGCCGTTTTTCCAACTTGAAGATAGATTGGTGTAGTGATCCGAGTGGGCGTGTCTCAACATAGATAATGATATCATAAAGGCAGCTCAGCGCTAGTGAAAGGCAACTCACGATAAGAAGTAGGCGGTTACACCTGGAATCTTGCCGTATCTGAAGGCATCCACCGAAATGGGCATCCCCTGCAATACTTTGTAGAACGGGGCCTTGCGACGCGAGAAAACGGCATGGGTACGGGCTGTCTTGTCTTCTGCTATGTCTGCCTCTTTCCAGACCTCCTTCTCCTTGAAAGAAGACATTAATATGGAGAAGGCATTGTTTTCATTCGATTTTCGATGCTTGTCTGAGTTTTCTTGATTCCCGTTCTTTAGAGACATTTCTGATGGCGGTTTAGAACTTGACAGCTGGAGGGATGGCCTTGACTCCAACATTTCTGTTTCATCGTCTCCCAGAAATGGGTCATCGTCATAGAGAGGGAATTCCTGTTGTTGGAATCAGTAAGGGAACAAGGTTAGGGAAGAAAATTTAACGCACAATGTCCCAATCTGGAATGGTGTCGTTCAAAAGAGTCTCTTCTGGTATAACTTTGTTATTCGTATGCAGTAACCCTTCAAATTTTGGATTAGCTGAAGTTTCATCATCATCATTCTCCCAATCGTCTAGTGTAAGGTCGATATCAATAACTGACGGGCCACTGCCAGTTTCTGCTGCAGAAGAAGAGCCTTTGCCGCGTTCAGAAATGCCAGTACGCAGAAGAAAGGGTTCTCCGAATGAGATAGAGTGTTTCTGGGGCGTTTCCTCCTTGATAAATGAAAAGACATCACTTATTGCAGAATCGGAATTCAATCTACGCCTCTTTGAAGATGAAAATGTCCCCTCTATAATTTCATACGCGTCGTCAGAGTCAGAATCAATGATGATAACCTCTTGCTTCACGACGGTCTTGCTCCTCCCAGACTTCGTGCCGCCAGACTTTTGACACAACGGTGCAGCCACAGTAAGGGAGTTGTTTCCGGCAAAGAAATTGTGCAGAGTCACTTGGCCAGGAGGGTCATCCTTGCGGACGCGCTTTGGTTTTGTCATTGGCATTTGTGTAAAAGGATGACCGTAAGTCAATATAAGAAATACAATAATAGTAAACAGCAACAGAGACATTTTAGTTTCAAGTCCTTTACTCGATTCCCGTAGTATGCATTTGCCCTAACCCTTGCCTAAACCACTAGATGGTCGCCATCCATAGCTCAAAACTAAGGCTGTCCTTCCTTGCCCACAGGTCTTAGAGATATATAATAGCGGTTTCGACATAGGCGATGATTCTTCTCGTTCTCTGCCACGTCTGGAATTATTCGAGGTGCATCCGAGTGAACGGGTTTCTCGTCGTCTCATTTTTCTCTTGGTGAATGACGAACTCGATGCGCATGAGCGTGGTGATTGCGGTGGCGTATAGTAAAGCTTTTTACGGGTAGAAAGTGACTGAGGACCTGGGGCAGCTAGGCAGAGCAAGAGGGGAGTGCGTGCGTTGAATCTCAATTCAATTTAACTGTTTTTGCGTCTTGCAGAAGTATGAAAAAGGGTTATTGTATTTATGTCCCTGGCTCCGGTCCTTTGGAGAACGTTTTGGGTCAATTCGTCTAGCGCCAATTCGTCAAGATGACGTTAAGCCTAAAGCAAGCCTGGTCCAAGGGCCTATGGGAGGATCAGGAAAATCTTGTATAAACACAGTTGACTAAGAAAAGGGACTCCACATCTACTGCAGACTTTGGAAATTTGAGTAACTGCCGGGGGCGGGGGATGTCGGCAGAGGGAACGAATCTTCGCATCATTTGGCGTAAGTATTCGTTCTCTATAAAGTCAAAGGAACATTTCGTCTGTTCTTTGCTCCTGTCATTATGTCTCTTGCATTAGAACTTAGTCCACTATCATCGCAAACGACTGATTTGTCTAGGAAACAACCTCTCAAGGCTACAAGCCTTCTTCATCGAACGCCATGGCGACCCCCTGTTGGCGTTTCGGCCAAAGGGATCTATATCGATCTTGACGATGGACGAAGGCTTATCGACGCTGTTGGTGGTGCCGCCGTTGCCTGCATTGGTTCTAGTCACCCCGCCGTGATGCAATCCATTAAAGATCAGATTGACAAAGTATCTTGTAGGGTCCTGTTTCATCTCGATTCAGGGGGAAAGCTGCTGACATACTCTTTAGATACCTACAGCATGCAGCTTTCAAATGAGCCTGCAGAGGCACTAGCGCAGAAGTTGGTTGATACTAGTCGTGGTGCGTTCACCTTGTGCGGTTTTGCATCTGGAGGTTTGTTGCCATTGTCCGCAATAGAGGGTTTTATATCTCATTCCTCTGCAGGCTCCGAAGCAATGGACGGCGTTATGAAACTTGCTAGACAGGTAAGGGACCATAAATTTAAATGCAATTATGACTCGACTTCTGCATACATGTACAGTACTTTCTCGAAATTGGCCAAACTCAACGCAGCAATTTTATTGCTCGTCACTTGTCCTTTCACGGTAATACAATTGGAACACTTTCTCTGGGATATCACCCTGCTCGTCGCGCGCCTTATGAAGCTATGCTGGATCATGAACATTTCCATCATGTTTCTCCAGCATATGCAAAACGGTTTAAGAGGCCAGATGAAACCGAAGAGCAATATGTTGAACGTCTGCGGCAGGAACTTGAGGATAAGTTCATTGAACTAGGTCCAGATACTGTTATTGGATGCAAGTCTTGTTTTTTTCCTCCGAACGGCTCTGAGGTGATTGAATCTTTTTTCGCAGTCGTGGCTGAGACGGTGGTTGGAGCTACGACGGGTGTCGTACCACCTCCGAAAGGATACTTCAAGGGTATGTCGTACCTTGGTATATAATGGACAGCGATGACTGGCCCCAAATCAGCAATGAAATCTGTTTGCGACAAATATGGCGCCCTTCTTATTCTTGATGAGGTATGCTCAATGTCTTTTAGTAATTCTTGATCCACCTAATGCTGTAGATAGGTTATGAGCGGCATGGGACGTGAGTTCTGCGATTGTCTATACTTTGGCAGCAGTCGGTGAAAATTCTCATAGGAATGGGCACTTTGCATGCCTGGGAAACTTACGGTGACGGGATATCTGTAAGCTTTGTGCGATTGCTTTCCAGCTTCGATCATTTCTAACTTTGCACAGCCAGATATCCAAGCTGTGGCAAAAGGCCTCGGAGGAGGGTGTGTTTCTTCCGTTCAATGAAACGATCGATTTTGAAATCGATATATTAGTTATGCAACAATTGCAGCGGTGCTCCTATCTAAGCGCGTTGCAGAGGGTATCCGAACGAATTCGGGTTTTTGGAAACATGGACACACTTACCAAGTGAGATCTAATTATTTATTGAATCACTTCATCTGGATAAATCACTTCATAGAATCACCCCTTGGCTTGCGCTGCGTCTTTAGCCGTTCTTAATGTCATAGAGCAAGAGAATCTTCTCGAGAATATCAGGGAAAATGGCGCATATCTAAGTATTATACATTGCTACTCTCATTTTTCTCTTCATTGATGTCTCTCAGAAAGGTTACTGCTCGACGGATTGACTGGACCAGATGCTCTAGCGGCACCTTTTGTTTTCGATATACGTGGACGCGGTGGTTTCTGGGCTGTCGAATTTGATTTTGAAAGCTCGAAACACATGTTTCAAGGGAGTGCATTTTCAATGCTATTGCAAGCTCGGGCCATGGATAACGGCCTGATTATTATGGGAATGACAGGTGGTGCCAATCTTGAAGGCACAAGGGGAAACCATATTTTGCTATCCCCTGCTTATAATGTCACAAAAGAAGAGGTTCAAACAATTGCAAAGATCTTCATTCGCAGTGTCAACGAGGTCTTAGAAGAATACGTGAAATAATAGTGAATCCTTTTTGTATAAGTACTCCTAGTCTTCTCAGAGATCAAGGATTTCACGCCACCTGCTTATATAAGGGTCACGGACTTCATTTTGTGGAATCCCTGCTCTCTTTCATACATCCACCAGACTTTTTTGTACTTCAGATTCTTATTTTATTCACCCAGGCTCTAGGATCGATGGCTGGGTGCATACAATAAATGGAAATACGACGAACTCATCAACCGGAAGCGACAAGCAGCACAGGTCTACCCATTACGCAGTCTAACCCAATTTCCCAGGATATAATTGTTCCAGAAACAACTACAGAAACCAGAATTACTCGTTCCAGCGCAAGAGTCAGAGCGGCGAAGCAGAAAGCTGTACAATTGTCAGCACAATCTAGTCAAAGTGGTCTCTCACAGGGACAAGAAGCATCATCTGCAACTACTATTGACTCGATCAGCACACGCAGCGCTCGCATCGGTCCAGTTGTAGTCAAAGCCAACCGCTCTCGTGACGGAGGTACAGCAAAGGGTAAGGGAAAAGAAGTTTTTTCAGAATCGTCACGCTCCTCGAAACGGTTGGTGCCTCTCCATTCTATCTGTCGTTCTCTTTTATGACCGACATCTTCAGTAGTCGCCGTAATCCTCCAACTCTAGCTATAAACGAACCGATCCAAGATCCAAAAGGAAAGAAACGTGCGGCTCCGGAATCTATAGAAGAAGAAAGTGCAGGTCCTTCCACTAAGCGCCCAAAGATCTCTGGATATTCTCTCAGATCCACCACAACATCATTACCTCATCAAGAAATGACCCGTAAATCCCGGTTAGTTGTTTTGCCTCCTCATGATGCTCTTATTAACTCCTCATAGTACCGCCTCGAAGGGCAAAGTAGCTTTGAAATCGAAGATAGCGGCAGCAAGTTCATCACGACTTGAAACCGACGACGTAGAGATGCTAGATGTTGAATGCAAGAAGCATGTTGCCCGAGAGGGGGGCGATCCTGTGGAAGAGAAGATCGTCACTGAGGAAGTGGCTGCCGATGATCAGCGTCAAGGAAATGACAAACTAGGTGGGGAGTCCGGGATGAGTATGGATGAGGATGGGGATGATGATGACGACGACGACGGTGACGGGGATGGAGACAATGAGTCAGGAAATGGGGACAAAGTGCCTTCTAGTGCACCTGCTATCCCTGGAGGAATGGACGAGGCGTCAGCGTTGGCCATCTTCGGTGATTATCGTCAATTTGGATCATACATGATGTCGCTCTCCTCGCGTTTGAAGACAATGCTGAATAATATCAAACCCACTGCCGATCCCACAACGAGATTACTCACCTTGCAGGAGTTGAGTGAGCTCCTAAGTATCAGCACCGAGGATACTTTGGCAGGATCCTTTCAGGTCGAACAGTTTGTTAAAGAACTGGTGAAGATTCTTGGCGGGCGTGGCGCGGACAATGACGAAGATGAGGAGAATGAACACAATAACGGAGATCGTGATGAAGATGCTGCACTTGCAGCGGCGCTTGCGTTGAGTTCTGGAAGCGCGTATCAAGGAGATGAGAACCTGGAGGCTCAAGTTCTGGCTTGTAGATGCTTAGCAAACCTTATGGAGGCTTTACCTGGTGTGGCACATACGGTGGTCTACCACGGCGCTATCCCCGTTCTTTGCAGCAAATTGATTGAGATATCTTACATTGACTTGGCTGAACAGACACTCAGCGTGAGCATTTTCTCGATTCTCTCATCTTAATTAATGAGGGTTCTAATAAATGAGTTCAGACTATGGAGAAGATATCGGAGGAATTCCCAAGTGCCATCGTTCGCGAAGGTGGTCTAGCTGCTCTCCTAAACTATCTGGATTTTTTTTCCATTGCCGTTCAAAGAACGGCATTGCAAGCTGCTTCAAATTGCTGTCGTAACTTGGCATCCGACCAATTCCCGATGATTCGTGGGGTGTGGCCGATCATGCGTAACTGTCTTGGCTACTCCGACCAACGTCTCGTGGAATACGCATGTCTTTGTGTCATTCGGGTGGTCGATTCATTTCATCGTAGTTCTGTTGAGAATCTGGAGTCGCTTGTTGATACCGAGCTGATCAGGGCCATCAATCAACTACTCTTACCAGCCGGAGGCTCTCCCTTGATCACTGGGAATACCTACACCTTGTTACTCCGCTCCTTGGCTACTTCAGCTCGAGCCAGTCCAAAAATCACAATTGCCCTTCTCGAGGCGGACATCGTCGATACACTTTATCAGATTTTGACTGGTATCCTACCTTCAGCCTCAGAATGGAAATCCCATACCGATCAAGGTGGTGCACCAAGTGGACAGGGCCTCGGAGGAGGTTTCGCTGATATGACTGTAATGGAGAATCTTGCTCACAGGCCCAAAGACCAGGTTGAAGAAGCTCTCGGTCTCATTTCGGAATTATTACCCCCTCTCCCTAAAGGTAAAGAAGTTGATTCCTCAACTTGCGACGCGATATTCACTTCAAAAGACGGAGTTTTTGATTATAGAAATTACACCGAGAAAGCGTTCTCTCGCATGGTAAAGGCAAAAGCGAAGGCTGATCGCACTGCAACTCGCCTGGCCCAGGCGAATATACAATCTCAGCAGATGGCGACTATCGTGGATCATTCTCTTGCTTCTACAACCGATGACCCACTTTCTTCAACAACTCAAGATGCTAATTCACAAGAAACTGAAGAAAATGCAGAGTCTGCTGCCCTTCCTAATGTGGATGCCATATCTACTCCCAGTCGGACGGAATTGTTGCGATCAAAGCCAGATGTTGTAGATCGATTTATGCAGCTTCTTGTTCCCATTCTCGTGGACGTCTATGCTGCTAGCGTGAGCATTCCAATAAGGACCAAGTCACTCACTGGCATTTTGAAGACGGTTGGCTTTTTAGATGCTGACGGTTTAAAGCGAGTGTTCACGGTGTGTATCTGTGCTACGTCTTCGTTCGCTATGTAATGATAATTTTGCCAGTTCGTTCCTGTCGCCAGTTTTGCTTCCTCCATTTTATCCTCCAAAGATCATTCATCCCTTGTCCTTGAGGCTCTCAAACTCGTTGATATAATGCTGAGCAAGGTTCCCTTACTCTACAAACCTGCCTTCCGCCGGGAAGGAGTCTTCCATGAAATTGAATTGATGAGTGAGCGGGCATTGGCAATCTCGAAGGCGAAGGAAAAAGAAGGGTCAGAGTCTACTGAGGAAGTACCACCACCACCTTCCATATCTGGATTCAAGAAGTTATCTTCAATGTCGCTTGACTCAGAGGACGCCATCACTTTGCGTGCCAGAGTAATACAATTCAAGCATCTGGCTGAGAAGGAGGATCCAGAGAAAGATGACGCCTTCCAGACTCTCTGCAGTTTGGTCGAGAAGATTTCGGCGTCCCAAGCGTCCGACAAGGAGTATTCAGAAGCGTTGTGGGAACTCGCAGATTTGTTTGCATCACCACATACCTCTGTTTCCAGTTTTGAATTGTTGCAGAGTGGTGTCGTTGATAGCTTGTTGCGATTTGCTACGGATGAAAACCGTGCAGGTATGTACCAGTTCCATATGTCAAAATTTTTGACCGAGTCCATTATAGTTGACCTTCAACGCCGCAAAGAACTTCTGCTGGATGCTTTTGCCGCCCGCAAAATCAAGAACTTAAATACAAGTAAAACGCCATTTGCCACACTGGTGAAGAAACTACAGGAAAGTCTTACACGGATGGAGTCATTTGATGTCATTACAGTCACCTCACATAGTGACGGTAAGTTAATAGCTTCTAACATGTGCATGCATATATCACGGTTTACACAGAATCTAAAAGGAGTTCGCCATCTTTGCTCGCTAGGCAACTTCGCCTCCGTCTTGTCGCCAGTGACGATTCTGACATTCCAAGGAATCTTCAAAACGTTGTTGTTTCCATTCATGCTATTGCCACTTTTCAAGCCCTTCATGATTATCTTCGACCTCGGGTTGCAGGACTTTTGGGAAGTAGTTCACGATTGTCCGGTATGTTCGCTGCTCTGGCAGCATCTGGTTTGATGGGTTCAAGTACAAAACTTCAAGGTGATGTAGCGCCTGTTACAAAACCGTCAAGTTCGAATCCTCCAGCGGATGCAAGTTCCTCAATTCCAAATCCCGCGCAAACAACTGCCCAACGTAGACGAAGTCAACGCTTGGCGAAAGCATCGGCGTCTTCGGAAATCCCGGCGAATAATTCAAATACCGACGACGCAAAAGAATTGACTTCGTTTGATACGTTTGAAACACACTCCAGTGCTGGCGCGACAATTCTTCCAAGCGAACTGGTACCAAGTGAGATGGTCGTTGATACGGACATGCAAGCAGAATTTACGGACGACGAGGATGTGGATGCCGAAGTTTTCGACGACGATATTGATCCCGACAACTCAATATCAGAGAAAACCATTAATTTATCAATTGTAGAAGGTTCGTGGTCTGACATTGTAAAATGGCTTTTAATCTGCTCCTCCCTAGATGGCAGTAAAATCGAAGCACAGACGCCTGATGGCACTAGGGTTGGAACTCCTAACGTCACGTCTAAAGACGGCTTGCAATCTGTCGTACGGAATTTGCACTCGTCTAGGACTTCGTATGCAGCAGCCCTGAAAGCCAAACCAACTGATTGGCATTTAGAATTCTTGATGGACGATCATATATTACCATTGGATTTGACCATCTACGGTGCTATTCATCAACACGAGTTGAGGAAAAAGTCTGGTGCCACGCCGCTGAATTTGATATGGCAGGGAATTTATACCATAAAATTCAAAAAGGTTTCAGGACCCCCGCCAAGTAGCCCCGAAAGTGAGTATCATTCTTGGATTCTTCAATCTATGACATTGATTGTGAGCTGTGCAGATGGCTCCGACTCCCTGAATAAGCCAAGGTCACCTGCCCCCATACTTACTTCTCTACCCGACGATGCACCCCACGCGAAAATTCTCCGTTTTCTCCGTGTCCTCTTCCACCTCAACACTCTTGAATCTGAGCGTGTCGGTTTTGGACTAGATAAACGAAATCTTCCAGACACGGCTTTTGTGAACAACAAGCTGACGGCCAAATTGACCCGCCAGTTGGAGGAACCCATGATTGTTGCTAGGTAAGTTCCCAGATAAAGCATCAAGGGAGAGTAATCTACCTTATCCAACAGTTCCTGCCTTCCTGATTGGGCTCTTGACCTTCCCCAACATTTTCTCTTCTTGTTCCCATTTGCCACTCGTTATAATTTTTTACAGTCTACTTCCTTTGGTTATGCTCGTTTGATTCTGAAGTGGCAAAGCCAGCAAACTAGGAGTCAAGACTCTTCCAGAAGAGATGACGGTATTGGCTTTCTGGGGCGTCTACAAAGGCAAAAAGTCCGGATTTCTCGCAAACACATACTTGAATCAGCCGTCAAAGTGTTTGAACTTTATGGCTCATCGTCCTCTATACTTGAAGTTGAATACTTCGAAGAAGTCGGCACTGGTCTGGGTCCAACATTGGAATTTTATTCCCTTGTCTCCAAGGAGTTTGTAAGGAAGGATTTGAAAATATGGAGAGATGCTGATCTGTCCGGATCTGGACTTCATGTTGACCACCCTAAAGGACTTTACCCGGCTCCTCTTAGTCAGGAAGACATCGACAACGATGGTGGACAGTAGGCATAATCTCCACTTTATCGTTTCTCGACATCTTCACTATTTATCTAGGAAACGTACTCATATCCTCAGGGTCATCGGACAGTTTGCCGCTAAAGCGATGCTCGATTCGCGCATTATCGACCTAATGTTTAACAAAGTCTTTCTGAAACTTGTCTTAGGAGAGGAGGTGCCATTGACAGTCTCAACTCTCAGGGCAAGGGCTGTTGTTTATTCTTTCGTAGTTGGCGCTGACTTGATTGCAGCTTGTTGACGTTGAACTTGCCAAGTCTCTTGCCCAAATTCAGGCTTTGGCTTTGGAACAGCATGCGATTCCCAAGGATAAGGTAATTATTATTCGGTCGTACATGGAGTTTGCTGTTCAAGGTTTGCAAAGCTTTCACAAAAGGTTGCAAGGATAGAACGAACCACTATTGAGGACCTCGCACTTGACTTTACAATTCCTGGTTATGACATTGAGCTACGGGTAAAATTACCCATCCGGAACAGACTTTGCATGCATTAACTTTGTTTATAGCCGAATGGAAAAGAAATTCTCGTCACAGCGGACAACGTCAATGAATACATTGCTGACGTTCTGGATGCAATTATCGGTAAAGGCATTGCAATCCAGGTAAAGGCTTTTCGGGAAGGCTTTTCGAAAGTCTTTCCTATCACGGATCTTCGAGCATTCTCTGCAGACGAACTTGTCATGCTTTTTGGGAACTCCGATGAAGATTGGAGCACTGAAAGTTTGTCACTTTTTCGTATCACAATATGATGGTTCCTTGACTGATTTTTAGCACTGTCTGAGGCATTGAAGGCAGATCACGGTTTTAATGTGGAAAGCAAGGCGATTCGTGATCTCGTTGAGATTATGGGTGAATATGACGCAAGAAGTCGACGTGCTTTCCTGCAATTCATCACTGGCAGTCCAAAACTTCCTATTGGCGGTGGGACCCTGACTAACTCGTCTACAAACTTTGCTCACGACATTTTTAGGTTTCCGTGGTTTGAATCCTCCTCTAACTGTTGTTCGCAAACTCCATGAACCACCATTGAAAGCGGATGACTATTTGCCAAGCGTTATGACTTGTGTGAATTATCTAAAACTTCCTGAATATAGCTCGAAACGGGTAATGAAAGAGAAGTTGAAAACCGCCATGCAAGAAGGGGTTGGAAGTTTTCATCTGTCTTGAAGTGGCTTTCCTTCACTTCGTTTCCATTTTATTTTGTATTCGTCCTTGTACTCCCTTCCTGCACTTGTCATTTTTGCAATAGAACCTACTCACAAATCAACCTAAATCAATGACACCTGTGCTACATAGCGTAAATTATGTGAATTGGATGACTAAGCATCCTACCTTTAAACCAGCATGTCGAAACACCACCCTGGTGATTGTTTCTAGTTTACCTTTTCTTTGCCGTACTAATACAGCTTTTTGAAGATCTCATTATGTGTCGCCGTCAACCTGGCATCGGTAGGTGCCCTACTCTCTGGTCAATTCCACTCATGAACTGAATTATAGCTATCGGACGCCTTTGCGAGAAATGTGATGGTAAATGGTGTGTAAAGCCATTAATTCATAATATAAAAATTCTCATACAAGTTAGTCCTGTGTGTGATTCATATGTCAGACCAGAAACTCTTGTTCGAATCTGCGATGAATGTAATTTTGGTACTTACGGCGGACGATGTATAATTTGTGGTGCTCCTGGTAAGTCCAGGTTTCTGCCGGCTCCATTTCTGCTTACCTTTTGGCAGGTATTTCTGACGCTTACTACTGCGCTGAATGTACGAGACTGGAAAAGGATCGTGACGGATGCCCGAAAATTGTGAATCTTGGTGCTAGCAGAACGGATCTATTCTATGAACGACGGCGTTTAGGTGAGAGCTGTCCTTGACGTCAAATAAAGCGATTCCTAACTCGTGCTTAGTAGGTTTTAAGAAGGGGTGAATAAATTATATGTATATTCTACCTAGCGATACACTGGATATGGGATAATTGGCGTACTTCCAGCATGGCAATCGAGATTCACGAAATGCCTGAAAAGTATATAAGGATAAGTTATAATTCTGATCACAATGTTTACCTGAAGGATTGCATATCCACCTAGAAGAAATAAGGAGATCAGCTAAGAGAGTCCAAGGATCACAAAGCCACTCACCATAGACTTGAAGACGATAAATACATGTGTGTCGTCGTGTGTGTCCACTTCTTCACATGCATCGCAGAGGTCCCGACTACAGTAACAACACCTAAACCACTCTCCTTGGATCGGGGTCATACAGAGGTCGCAGAGAGCAGAAGGATGCGAAAGACTTGAAAGGTACGCTGCTCTGAATTGGAATATACCCTTCTGGTCTGAAAAATGTAAAGGCTTGCCTCTGGGATTACTGCTTTGGGTATTAGATGTGGAACCCGCTGGCGTTTTGTACCTAGGCAAAATCATTCACTCAGAAACTCTTTCGAAAGGTTGTAAAGCTTACAAAGGGGGCAGCATAGAATAAGAGTCTTCTAAAGCACGATGTACTGGTCTTGGAAGTTTGAAGAAGACATGCATTGGGTCATGCATCAAGTAGGACTGCCGTTCGCAAGACGAACACTTGAAATGAACTACTTCAGAAATAAGCCAGCAGGAGAAAATGGTGCTTTACCAAGTTGTATGCAGTAGGTTTTGACGGACAGTGCCCGCATTGATACCGTATGCCCTTGATTAACTGCAAATTTTGTAAAAATGGGAAAACCCCAGATACTGGAAAATGGCTTAACTTGTCCACAACCATTGCATAGAATACGATGGTTGTCAGAAGTAGACCTGCCACTGGAGATCAATGTTTGCGCATACGAAGATATTTCTGACCCTTCTCCCGGACTCTGGAAACCAAAAGCCACATGAGCCGCGTCCCGTCCTTTCCAAAGGTTTAGTGCACGGCGGCTGGCATTCCGCAACTAGTTGGAAACCTTTCAGTGTCAAGGGGCAAATTTTTTGAACACAGAATGCGTACCTCTGCAGTTTCCAAAGGATATGGAATCTGCATTTGTCAATTGTAGCCACACTGGATAAAGATGAACCAGAGAACAAACCTTGATAAGGATGTGAGAAGAGTTGTGCCCACCATCTGCAGAGTCCAAGTTTCCCGGAAGACCCGCAGATTCACAATTGGAGCAGATATCAACGGAATCGCATATAGCGCAATGGAAACGTGCTCCAACGATGTTTCTGAGACAGCTGGTTCCAGGGAGAATTAGTGTCAGACAGATGCTCGTGTGTGTTGCCTTACTGTGCGCATATAACACCAGGATGAACAAGGGCTGGATGATTGTCAGATCAAACACGAGGCGAACATCTTTCGGTACACTTACAAAGTTCATCACTCCTTCCTGGCACATTCGACATATACTCGACATCAGTATTAAACACTTCCACCGGTCTATCTGGAACCAAACAAAATGCATGTAGCGGGTGCAATTCGTGTACCTGACTGTTATCGAATGTTCAGATATGAGCACGACAAAAAATCAATACAATTACCTATAGCAAGCACGACATAAGAACATCTTTTCGCATGACACGCATTTATAGCGTCTTCGTTCAGTCACAGCAGAACATGTCGAACACCTGGAGACTTGAGCCTCATCCAAAACTAGAGAACGTCAGCAAATACAAATTTGTTGCAACAAGGCGAATGCGTACCAACATCCTCCCATCCACATTGACTCCATACCTTCTCTTTGTAGGCATGTCTCATTTGACCTTTCTTTGGAGCAGCACGTCTCCATTGTGATGCTAGATGTGGGTCACGATGCGAAGTAGGAGACATATTACTAACATTTGGCGACCCAATTTCAGCCAGACCAGCTTCATTGATAGCATGATTGATACCAACGCTCTCCAAGCACATTACGCATAGTTCATAACCATTTGTCTTTCGTGTAGGAGAAGAAGGAGCGCTAGACACATTGAGATGCATTCGAGAACCACTGGAGTGGGGACGAAGGGTAGACGGTAGGGACGAGGGAAGAGAGGGGAGAGGTTTGTCGTACGAGCTGGCAGTGGCAATGATAGTTTGAGAGGTACTGAAATTCGGGCTTGAAAAAAGCGTGTGACTAGAGGGGGAATATGCATATGCGGTGACAGGAGAATCTTCCTTGTCTTTTCCCTTGTCGGAGGTAGACACCCTTACAGTCGGCTTGGGGCCACAAGTAGAACAGACGTATCGGATCGCATCTAAAAGGACTCCGCAATTCGAACAGTCCGTAAGGGCATCTTCAGGCGGGGACTGAAAAAGCAGACTTCCTAAGTCAACCACGGAGAAGCCATCTGATGTCTCGCTAGATGAGATATCGACTTCAATGCGCTGGGAGGCAAGCCAATTGAGGTGCAGAGACGTCGGACGTGGAAAGGAATTTGCAACAGAAACTCCTGCATTGCTTTGCTGTCCCTCGTCATAGACAGATCCATGAGCCTGCGATGCCGAAGATCCGATAGTATAGCTATAATAATATCTTCCTCTGGGGTCTCTTTGAAGGGCTAAATCGCCCCCTAGTGACTCGTCCAGTGATAGAGAAAAAGATTCCGAGTCCGAAAGTTCTGGCAGAGTGCCGAGTTTAGAACGGATTGCCCTCTCGTTTTGATCACGAAGCCAGGCAGCCCCGCGGTCACTAGCTGCCAGTCGGTCAGACTCGACACTCGGTGGTTTATCTGCCAGTGTCTCCGAAATCTTAAGTCGTTCAAAAACTGCAGATGGGTCGGAAGGAAATCTCTCCGATACAGAAAGGATCTCATTTTCGATTGAAATAACGTCAAACTCGTGTTCCGCCCATTTTCGTGCCTCTGTAGGTTGACCATTGACCACGTCGCCTGCTAAGGTCTCTGTAGTTTGACAGCTCTGCGAACTCTTTTGCTTGGAGATTGATCGTTGGGATGTTTGTAAAGTCTGCGTGGCTGCTAATCCAGGGTCCCTCGAACTGACGGTTACAGAGTCGTCGTCGACTTCAATTGGACTGGTACCAAAGGACAATAATTGCTGGCTGCTGTTGACTATCTTAAAGTCGTCAAGACTGGCAAGGGAAGACGTGTCTGATAGACTTGGTCCATCGTATTCCACAGTGATATCAACGCGGAGCGTGATTCTTCGGGAGCCAAAGCTACGACCTGAGAGTATTGAAGCAGTCGAGGACAAAGGTTCGTCTCCTGCTTGGAAATACTGGATAGCTTCAATTAAGTCGCTATCTGTCGTGATGTTTGTGATCTCTCCATCGTCATCCTTGTAGGTGATGACAT
>Ga0307514_10002745_pt1 | contig 17761 bp, 20 predicted proteins | sample 16_EM_MG_FD_203088 | JGI IMG/M metagenome (GOLD analysis project Ga0307514, IMG submission 203088) | Populus trichocarpa ectomycorrhiza microbial communities from riparian zone in the Pacific Northwest, United States - 16_EM | ecosystem: Host-associated > Plants > Roots > Unclassified | place... | reverse complement strand
AAATAGAGCCAATCTCTCTCGTGAATCTCAGCCCCGGGTTTTCAACCCAGCCCTCCTCCCCCATTTAACGATAGTTAAAGCCCAGATACTCGGAAAACCCCTTTCCATCCACAGAACTCTCCTTTTTGTCATCTTTCCCTCGAAGATCGGCCTCATCTCTAACTTCTTCAACCAACACACCCTTCGGGCGCTGCTGCGCTGGGCTTGAAGTTAGCATAGGATTGGGGGTATTTGAACGTGGTGTTGTCATGGTCGCCAATTCCTTCACAGTAGCCTCAGCGCGCTTAATCTGGGATAAAACCTTATCCATCAAGTTATGTATGTTAGGTAGTTGTACTTCAAGCCCCTCGAATCGCTGCATTACATCCTTCTCACCAGCTTCAACCTCGTACTGTCTATGCATAGGCGACTCATCTTCAGAAGGCCCCTCAGCCACCTCCACCGGCTTCCCCATTGGCTTTTGCCCTGCCCATCCATTCTGTGCTTCGGCACCGGCTTCGCAGAGCCAAGTCCCTTCTGTTAATTTGTGTCGCTGGTCTGCCCAAGCAAACGGCTGCTGCTGCATTCCCGGAGCCAACTTTGGCCGTCTGACTGGCTCGACTAACGGAAACTCACCCGAGGGAGAGTTCTTGGCTCTCTGCAGAAATGGTGCAAATGGCTGAGGTTGGACATTGACGCACGGTTTTGGTGCTACAGGATCAGTGGATTGTGTTTGCAGTTGTAGAAGCTTTATATTGGAGGATGGGACAGTAGAGGCCTTTTTGTCGACTGGATTATCGGGCATGGCGTGCAGTGGGTGTGGCCCCGGTGGAGATATGATCTCCAGGGAGTTAATGCCAGAAGGTTCATACGAGCCATGGCTCATTCTGTCCACTGCTGACGAATCTGGTTCGTCCTCACTGATACCATAACCTCGTCTCCCAGGCTTTTGCGTTCCTTCGTTAGGCTGAACAAGGAGAATAAGAAAATCTCCATTGGGCAGCATGAGCTCTAGAACCCGTTGTTTTCCTCGGATCGAGCGATAATAGACGTCTCGCCACTTTTGAAGAATGGGAGAGCTAGAGGTGACATTTGTGACGACTGCGTGGTCGAGAGCGGTGAGATTAGATGCCGCAAGGTACTCTCCGACAGTGGTCTTGTCGCCTGCTACTCTCAAGTGAGTCGACGCTATTCCCAAGTGCCTACAGGTTAGTGTTGTGTATTCAGGGTGACAATGGTATTCGACTCCTTACCTTCTTCAATCGCTTTCTCTCTACCTTTCCCCTTGGTATCTTCCTCTTCAGTGCTACAGCTATCATGCCCACCGCTCACACTAACACCGGCACTTTTACCCGCCCTCGCTTTTCCACACAACTCACACGGGCATTCATCATCCCTTCCCCCTGAGGTCCCCTTCCTTTTATGCCTTGCATCCAGATTTTCAAGTTCCTCATTTATCTTCTGCAGCAGCTCTTGCGGGTCTGCCACCACACCAGTAGGGGCCACCAGAATCTGAGGGTCATCCCTAACACAGCTCTTCGCAGCTGTAGGCTTCACAGCTGGCAACTTCCGAGGAAATGCTACAATGTCCAACTCCTCCATTGCTTCCTTAAGCTTCCCGATCTCATTCCAACAAGAAGTAACTTCTCTATTCATAGAGTTGATCTTTGCCTGCATCTTCTCCATAGTGCGATTATGGTAGAGAAGCTCACCGGCAAGGAGCTCTTCAAGCTCTTTTCGTTCAGCTTTTTCTTCCTTGCGGAGGTGATTTTCATCCTTGATCTTGTCAATGTGGGCCCAAAGCTTCAAAATTGCTAACTCGAGATGTTGCAAGGAGTGGTTGTCTTCTGTCTCAAGATCAACAGGATGACGAGGCGCTGGTTGCGCTGCTTCGGCTGAAATAGTGGTAAAACGTGGCTCCACCGGCTTGGTATAGGCCCGCTCCTTGGAGAGTTCAGCAATCTGCTTCTGCAGAATATGCAATTTTCTTCCTAAGGAATTCTGGGTATGATCCACAACTTTGTTGACGGTCGCGCAGACATACTGCTTCATTTCTTTCTGTGCATTGTTCATATGCTCTATAAGAATGTAATGACTCTATTGAAAGTTATTCATCCGAATCTCATACCACACCAGAGTACAATAGAAACATACCATATTGAGTGCCTTAAAAAGTCTTGCCTCTGGTGAGGCCCCTTCGGCTGGCAACCCTAAACCATTCAGATATGCGATTCTCCCGAACTCGCTGCTGAAGTCCATCATCCTCGGCCCAAAGATACCAACACCCTGTTGATTTTTAGTACCTTCACAAGCAACAGCAACATTGCTACAAGTATCAGTACCAGTTTCGACGCCATGCTCTGGCGCGGGCGGCTGCCTCCACGGCTGCCAATTGACTGGTCCACCGTTGCTTGTGGGTCTGATCTCGTAGCTGGCATCCCTCGTTGCAGAAGAATGTGGGTTGTAAAACAGGCCTCCATTCCTCAGCGGTTCTGGTGGCTCAGCCATTGGCATATTTACCCTTGGGCCTCCAGTGAATCGTCGATCATGGAGTGGATTCCAAAAGGGAGGAAGTGCGTTACCGAAATTACTATGTGGAGGAGGGGCGAGGGGTGGACCTTGAAATTGTGACTCAGACTGCCACTGTCCAGTATAAGGAGCTGTATTGCCGTAGGCGAGGTACGTTTGTCCAGTATTGTAAGGCTGCACAGGGGGTGCAGGTGCGGAATTATAATTTTGATTACAGAGAACTGGGTTGCTGTCTTGAGAAGAGGATGGGGTTAGAATGGAAGGCGATGTCTCAGTTGTATAAATTCCTGAGCCTGCCTGAGCCTGGACCGATGAAGGTCCGGCAAATGCGGTGGACATCGGATTTTCTTGCTATCTTCTGTCAGTTTCCGATATTTTTCTCTTTGTTCAGCTGTTGTGATGTGCTGAGGAGTGACGTCGCTGCCCGGATGATTGTACTGTCTCCGCCCAAGTGCGTGCGTTTCTTGCCAGTAGAAGTCAAGGCTGCACAACAGGCATAAGCAAATATGGAATCCCTGTTTCCCTGCACCCCAGACGGCTCGCAGCGTAAGTGGCTCCGACTAGTTTGTTGCTGAGATCTCCAGTGTGTTTGGGGGAAGTGAGAGAGGAAAACGAGGTTTGACGGGGTTTATGATATCCAGCGGCAACCGCCCACCAAATGACTCGACGCGTGCACAATGACCTGTTCGGCTGCCAAGAGTGAGTCAACGACTCTGACTACAAGTCTAGGCAACATCAACCCTTGTAGTCTGTCGAATTGGTGCCGTTGGACTTGCATGGAAACAATATCCAATCATCAAAATGTTTCATTCTAGCTCATCCACCCCCCCCATAAAAATAAAATAAAATAAAATAAAATAAAGAAACTAAGCTATTACGACAAACGACAGTATAGATGAAATCCCAGAACTCCCAGATATATCCCCAGACAAATTAAACAAATACTGTCAACCAATACCTACACCAATGCCCAATCCCACCACTTTATTGATATACACAACTTTCAGCTTTTCCTGCTCTTATCATCCATATGGTACAACCCCTCAAGCCCCCAAACTACTCTCTAGAATAACCAAACCGACTCATCCACTTGCCATCTACATCACAATACAGCTCCCCTCCTTCCCTCTAAACCTACTAGTCACACTTCCCGCCACACTCCCCCTCTCCATCTTCTCCCTCTCTTTCTCCATCTTCCGTCTCCTCGCATCCTTCACATGCTTCGCCGCACTCCGCTCTGGCCTACTCGGGTTCCTCCTCACCCCGATACCCACTGGAATTGCTACTCCTCCCCTCGCCGAACTAGCTATCGCATGTGCCTGAAACGGATCACGGATCATAACGATTTCTGGGTCACCCAGGGCCGCAGGGGTAGGGGCAATCGCCGCCGAAGATGCTGCAGGAGAATCTGTATTTCTTCCGCGGTAGAGTCTGGAGCGAGACATTGACCTCGATAGCATTCTTAGAGTTCCACCACTCCCATTCGTGCTCCGGCGTAGCGGACTAGGAACGGCAGGGGAAGCAGGAATGTTTGACGGTCGATGGTAGTGGGATTGAGGAGGGTACTGCTGGTAATTTTGCTGGTGTTGGCCTGGGGTCGGGGGTATTGGTGGGATTTGGCTGGGAATACTTCGAGGGGATACTACAGGGGAACCCGGTGTGATCACATTGACAGGTGGAGGGACGTATTCAGTCCGCTGGAAATCCAGTGAAGGCATCGGAGACACCCTACCCCCTCCACCCATAGTGGGGGTTTCTGGTCGCTGCTGCATTGGCCTCATAGGCGGAGTACCTGGTAGTGGAATATTGGCTGGTATCACTGGCGTCATCTGCGCTCGGTGCTGTTGATGCTGCTGCGGCGGTAGCTGTTGCTGTTGGGGGTGTTGCCATTGGCAATGCGACTGTGGTAGTAGTTGGGGTGTAGGCTGTGATGTACTAAAACTGCTCACAGACACCGAGCTCGGTCTTCTGGCATGGAAATCTCCATAACCTCCAGGAGTTAGAGGAGCAGAGTAGCTTCTTTCCACACCATATTCTCCACTGCCTACTGCTGGTGATACCGGCGCGGATACACTGCTGGTAGCTAGAGTGGAGACATTGAGCATACTAGTGTTATGCAACTGGTAGGCATTTCCAGTTGTTTGCATTCGGGCAAGGGGTTGTGGCTGTTGCTGGTTTAGTCTGGGAGATGACCGTGTGCTAAGCCTTCTTCCCATCATGCCCATCATGCTTGCGCCTTGTGCTGCACCCCAGCTGCTAGACTGCTGTTGTGCCCGCTGTGATGGCTGTAGTGGTGGTTGCTGTTGCTGATACTGTAGTGATGCCTGTGGATGTTGTTGAGGTTGGGATGGCAGATGCTGGTGATGTTGTTGGTGCTGATCTTGATGGGCCTGCTGAGGCTGTTGGGGCTGCTGGGGCTGCTGGAGCTGTTGAGGCTGTTGAGGCTGTTGGGACTGTTGGGGCTGGTGAGGCTGGTGGCGTTGGCGCTGTATCTGCCGCGGACTCTGTGGCTGTTGGTGAGGAGGTACCTGCTGAGGCTGCACCTGCCGTGGCGGCAGCTGCTGGTGCAGGTGCTGGGGTTGCTGGGGTTGCTGGTTTTGCTGGGGTTGCTGGTGTTGCTGGTGCTGTTGGTGCTGCAGTGGCAGCCGGTGTTGCTGTTGCTGCAGGGCCTGCGGAGGTTGTGTCTGAACCTGGAGTTGATTTGATGGGCGTGGATGCTGTTGATGCTGCTGTATCTGCTGTTGGTGCTGCTGCGCATGATACTGCTGAATCTGCGGTAGCAACTGTTGATGGACCTGCAATTGCTGTTGTACTTGTTGCTGATGCTGCACTGTCACTGGCCCTGTCAAATATGGTAACCCCCCTGGCAAAACCGGCAACGGTGTACCCCTTGGCTGTAGCGTTAATAGCAAATGTGCCGGCAATGGTGGATCATTGTCCGACCTTGGGGTATATGCTGGTGGTGGTTCCTCCCATTGTTCCTCTCGTCTCCCAATCCGAAGTTGCTGTTGCGGTGGTATTGGCCGCCCATCTGGTCCCACAACCCTTCCGCCGTTATTGAGTGCTTGTTGGTGGCGAGGGGCACCAAATGACCCAGGGGTGTTCCCGGGCCTATTTCTGAGTGCACTGGAGCTCCGGGGTTCACCTTGGGAATAAGGAACGTCAACGGCTTCCTCGAAGGTGGAGATATCTTCATCACCAGGGGAGAAGGTAGATGACAGTGGCCTTCTGGGGAGCTCCTGCCTTCCGCGGGACTCCACTGGCGACGACGTTGTAGGGTCTGTTGGCGATCTACTGATTGTAAGATGCCTAGGCCGTCGGGTCGGCGCAACTGGGCGCACAGTCAATGCAGTCATTGATCCTTGATTTCGCAAAGCTGGTAGGCTAGGAACCGGAGGAAGGTCACTATTCTGTTGATTTAGTGCGTTTTGTCGATTCTGCCGTGTCCGCTGCGTAACAGTTCGTCGTCTTGCCATCTGAACTTCCGTCTCCAGATCCCTCTCCTCCTCAGTCAACGTCTCCACATGCCCTTGCTGGCCATCTCCAATCTCAATCGTGATGATTGTCTTCCCGCGGTAACTCGGAGATTTACCAAAGTCAAAAAGTATCACTCTGCCCCCATCAACAATCAAATCCTCCCCTTCCCCACTTTCAAAAGTCCCCACACCGCCGCTCGCCACAGCCACCAGCCTTTCCCCATGCCCACACCTCAGGAACTTCAATCCAGCCAACCCTTCAATTTCCCCAATTTGCCTTCCCCGTACAAACACATTCCTCGAGCGATCACTTAGCGCCGCCCATACCCCTTGTTGTGAATTACCCCCCCCAGTCATCGTGCCTGAACCAGCTGCCCCAGCACCTGCATCGCTGGGCACACTCCCGGTGCTATTCCTCTGCCCGTCCGCAGCCACCGACATTTTATGCTCCAAATCCAGCTCTCCCGGCACCCCATATACCCATACCCTCTTCCCCCCAAAACCCACCGCAACCATCTCCCCATCCACACTAGGTGATGGAAGTACCGTTGGCCCCACCGACTTTCCATCACTCGGGCCTGCAAAGTATGTATGCCCATTCCTCAAATCATCAACTCTTACCGCTCTAAACGTCTCAAAATGCCTGTCAAACGTAAATGCCCAAATGTTTTCATCATCATCGTGGTAAAGGCTCCCTGGAAGCAGTGTAGCGTGACTATTATCCCTTGATGCTCTTGGGAACAGTACTTGCGTCGTCCACATCTGACTGAGCCCCTCATCCTCGGGAAAATCAATCGAGAAAAAAGGCGCAGAAATAATCACTGTGGTAGGAGCTCTAGTATGCAGCGTTGTCCCCAACAATACCAGTCCGTCAGAGGAAAACGCCAATGAATCAACAGGGTCGCAGTTTACTGCTCTTCGGTCTGTGGACAGCGCTGAAGAATGCAGAGAGTAGACTTCTATACCTCCGTCATAAGCAGCTGCCAGAACTGCTGCTCCTGGGGAAAGTGCGATTGTCCGTGGTGGATTTTCCAGAGGAAGGGTCTTCATAATCTTCGCCTTTTGCCCACTTAGATCATACAAGGTAACCACATGATTCGAGGACAGCACAGCCAAGGCTAGGCCATCATCGAGAATTGCAGCAGTAACTGGGCGCTTGAGAATTTTGAACTCTCGCTTCACAGAGACCTCCTCCCTGGCAAGGCAAACAACGAAAATCCTCGATGATGACAACGCCAGCAAGTACCTCCCCTTTGCAGAGAATTCGAATCGGAATGAATCCCCTCCAGGCAGAGCTCCAGCTGATGAAGGTGATGAGCATATCAGTTGAACTTCTGTGATCTTCGGCTTGAGATACGCCTCGAATAATCCACGTCGAGCCTCAGAATTGAACCGCTCGATCAACTCGGGCAGCTTATCGTCAGTTGGATCGCCGTGGACAGGAACGCCAAGCTGGCGGAGCTGGTGAGCAAACACGAAGGCAGACCTTGAGGCGTGATACCACTTTGACGAGATTAGTGTCAGTGTATCGAAGGTGTTTGGGTCGGCGGAACATAGAATCCTGAAGCACCCTCAAGTCAGGCGAATCAATAACCCTGCACAGTAAGAAGATGGGAAATTTAGAGGGGAGCTCACATTTGTATAATCTCACTCGGTAACAGCTCAGCAACTGATGGAGGTCTTGCTTTCTCTTTCCCCTTCCCTTTGCTATCCTTGAAGCACCCAATACGAGCCCCCATACCATTACTTCTTCCGACCCCACAAAGGTCAGCATCCGAGTCGCTCTCATCCATTCCTATAGTTGCATTTCTTTTCGCGCCCCCGGATTCACTTTGTCGGCCCTGCACATCATCTTCTCGTCCCTCCCATCGGCTCTCTTCATTCATAATCTGCCCCTGATCGGGCCTTTCTTCATTCTGTGGCTGCTTCTCCAGTGCCGTTTTCACGTGTGACTGCCACGGCCTATCCACCACCACCTCCCCCCTTTCCGCCTCCATCCTCCTTCTCTGTGCTTCCCTCTCTCTCAACTCCCTCTCCACCTGAGCCTGGAACGACTCTTCCTCGCCTTCTAACCCCACCCCGTTCTCCTCCTCCTTAGTCCCACTGATATCCCCGCTCCGCCAACTTGCTGCTGACCCTGATGACACGGGTGACACTTCTGGTGACATTTGCTGTAAACTGTCCCCCACCTTTCGGTCCCCTGCAGATCCAGAGCTCCTACTGGATGATGAAAGTGAGAGATTATCTGTCTTCAACCTCATAGGTGACTGCTGCGGCGTATTTGGCACTGGCTTCTTTGCAATTGGTGTTCGTGGTGGAACGGTGCTACTTGGTGAGGATGCCATTGTCATAATTCCTCGCACTTGATCCACTGGATCCTTCTTATTCGTGTCAAGGCCGAACTTTTAAAGAATTACAGAAATACCCCCCAAGCTTCCCCTATCCCTGAATTTTAGGTTGTGATACCGGTCAGCTCCGCAACAACCGCCACTCCCAAGATCCTAGCACCACGGGTCGACCCAGTATTTCTGGAATCCCAGCTATGTTTATCTTGTCGCCGCTAAGATCGCATGCAAATTGACTGTATGCTGTGCTTGTAAGACTGTGCCGTGCTGTTGTTCGCAATGATGTAAATATAACACTGATAATTATGCTCAATGCAACAAAGTAAATGGTTCGCCCCCAAATCCAAACCCAAATCCAAACCAGTGTGCCAAGTAGGTACAGGTACAGAAATTAGGGACAAGCCCTGGTGAGAGATGGTTCTGGGAATGTCGGCGCGCAGCTCAGCTGGCTCCTCGTTAGGGCGGTCCGAGCAACTTTGACCAAATATGCTGAATAGGAAGGCAGGGACCAATGGCAGCTGTGAACGTTAGATGTCCGGGTCGTCTGAAACTGGGAGCCAGTTCGGATGACCTTTCCAGCAATCTCGTGGAGCTAGAAGCAATAAGAGGAGAGGAGAGAGTGATTCCGATCGGCACCTCAGTCCACCAACAGCAGGGTGGGGGGCAGTACTGTAGGTACCAGTTACTTAGTAGGTATGAAAGGGATTGGGGGCGTAGGTAATGAAGAATTGTCTCACTGGAAACGGTGAGATTCCAGTTATGGGCTAGAGCAAAGTAACACACGTAAGCTCTTCTTCACTGTGAGCATCATGTACGAGTACTGTACATGCAGAGCTCTGGATGTACTGTACTGTAGGTACGGAGTATGTGCCTAGGTATTCAACATATTTTGTATGCAGCCAGTAGGTATACTAGAGCAGCAAGGTTAAGACACTGAATATGGGATGAGATACACATGTAGAGTACATACATAGACCAGGCTCTTTTGTTGAAAGCTGCATTCCTGTACTCGAGTACTTTGTTTCGCAATCTGTGAACACTTGGTTTGTTGCACAAGCATCATGTATTTCTGCAGAGCTAAGCCCACTGTGGTTTCATGATATGAGATTTTTGTTTGGATTAGGTAGGTACGTACTCCGTACCTAGGTACCTATATAGAGTGCACCCTTGTATCTTTTTTTACCAGGAGCCTTAGGCTATGAGACAGACACCCTCGTATCTTGTTGACAGGGTACTGTACTCGAGTACTCTAAGCAGCTGCGTTCTCCAAGCATACAAGTAATCGGCAGACGGCGGACCTTCCTTGCATATCATACCAAATAAAAGTTCTCAAACATCTGCAGTTATATTAAGTATATAATACTTAGGTACTCAATACCCTCCCATAAATTATTGCCGTGCAATAATTATCGTTGTACCGAGTACGAGCACCTGAAATAGAGCAACATGCTATCTACATACATATATGACTTGAAACTTGGGATCGGCCCTGTCAAAGATATCGGTGCAGATCAGAAAACCGCAGCGGGTACTCTAGCACTCCAGGCAACAGAATACCTAAGGGGTGGGATAGATAGCTACTGTATGTGCGAGTACATACATACCCATTGTACTCTACATATAGATACGGCACAGTTCCACCCTTCCCGTGCCGCAGTAGGTAGATACTCTCTCTATGCGGAATATGCATGCGTTTGGCAGGAATTAACAAAAATGGTGGATTATCTGTGGCAAGCCCCATCCTTGTTCCTCTCCGCCACCCAGCCCTAGTTGTTTGTGAGAGTCATGTGGATATATATCCCAATCCAAAAACTCTGCGTTGCCTCATAACAGCTACTATACCCACCGCGCCCAGTTGTTAGAAGTGTCGATCAGATTTTTACCCATATAGTTAGAGTTGAATCAGGGTAACTGGTATTAACGGTAGGACAGGATGCGTCATTCTTGGTATATATGAACCTCTAAATAAACTACACTAGTTTGAATACAGGTTGCGATAAGGGCTTACCTCTTTGGGTAGTCTCGATCTCCAGGGAGCAATTTCAAGATTCCCATCCCAGATGTGTTATTTTTTTGAGACGTAATCATGAAGGTGTGCGAGATCACTCTATTTTACCAAGGGTATGTATAATATAGAGGCTGGGCACGAGAACAGGAGATCACTTGAGAGGGGCAACTAGGTAAGATACTACGAGGGATTGTGCAACCATACTTGATGGTAGTCTGACGCCTTTCTGTCCTTTTTATAGTGCCAACTAGACTATGGCCTGCCAACACAAGACAGGGAATAACTTCGGGCAACTTGAATCTAGCGAAAAAAAACAGGTCAAGAAAGGCTAGGTACCCCGCTCGGGGGCTCGGAGCCTTCAATTCCGTGCCTACAAGCCAACCCACATCACCTCATTTAGGGAATGCAGCTACCTCAGCTTTGCAGGCGGGGAATTAACATAGAGTATTCCTCAAACAACCTTGGCCTGGGTCTTGCCCTCCTATAAAGGTGACCGCCTGAACAATATTGTCTGGGCTTTGTACTGTTGGGCCATTTATCATTATCCCGACACTTTACTATAGATGGGAAATCCCCTATCTCCTCACCCAAAGAAGGATTGCAGAAGTTTGAGGTGGGGCTGGAAGACTATAGCTATATCCACCACACACCCAGTACATTGTACAAGAGATATTCGGTAAAGGGGCAAAAATTCTAGACTTTAGGAATCTAAGAAATATCTTGCATGGGAAGGTCTCTAGCAAATGAGGATCAAACGAGAGGTTCAGCTATGACATCCAGCTGCGATCCCAATCTATTCTATGACCATAAATTCCAATCCGAGTAATCACAAAACTCTCTTGACTACCACCTCTAAATGTTATGGGAAACGATTACAATCGCCTATAGCCCCAAATAGTCGAGATCGGGGGCACATGGATCTGAAGTTGAGGCCCATTTCAAGCCTATATATATTACATTTAAAGAGAAACTTATATTTGCTTCCTAGCGCCCTTATTCTGCGGAGAGAACTAGCACACATTGAAGATCCTCACCTCCTTATCGCAGCTGGGGGATGTGTTCGAGTATAACACAATGTGAAGTTGCAAACCTCAACGATATGGCCCCTCGTCATATTCCATAGTGTAAGGATGCGAGGTTACGAGGGGAGGAATGGCGCTTAGCTGTGGAGAAAATTTTACCCAACAGAACTCTAAATACATGCAAAAATCCAGCGCTTATATCTCCCTAGAAGCCACTTTGGGATACCCGGTCATATCGTCTCACATACCCGGGTTTTTTTTTAATTTTTTTTTTAATGAGTCTATACGCCTTTCCCCCGAAGGGAGCCTGAGGCTATGAGGCCGTCACATACCTGGTTATTACTACGTGAGAGGGGGTATGTATTATGATGCACGGGTAAGCAGTGTTGACATAGATTGCAGCTACCAACACACTAGGTATGCTACCAGTCTGACTGGTAACTACAGTTAGACCTTGCTATACCGGACGACCAAAATCAAGCATTTTTTGTCCGGTATAGCAAGGCTCCGGTATAAACCATGGCACTAGCCCTCAGGCAAGGGTAAAGGAGTGACGTGCATCCTGAGAACCCTAATTTTGCTGTATAATGGGGGTATGTGAAGTCACATTAAGCCTAAAAGAGTAGACCATTCATCAGTGAGATATTCCCCGTCTGGTATAGCAAGGGAGAAATATATGAGGACAAGGGCGGAAAGACCCCTGTAGAGTACTCCCTCAGCATGCTGTCCGGTCCGGTATGAGCGAAAAATCCGTTATAGCAAGGTCATTTTAGGTGGACAGCTGGGGTTTTGGTAGTGGAGGCTTAAGGGTAGGTATTCCGGTACAGCAAGGATTCCGCTTCAACGAGGTCTGGTACAGTATAGCAAGGTCTAACTGTAGAGATATCACTTTACGGCCCCCACGTCATCAAAATGGTACTTCCCATATGTGATAGGAACATAAATAAGTTGGAACTGAACTTTGCTGGGGTGAAAGAGTTGGCATTAGGAATAATGCATCAGGGCATCAAATCCGGCTTGAAGTGAGACTGGGACTATATAGGTAGGGCCGGTTCTAATGCCCTGGTGTACCTAATCCTATCAGATCCTCACATGAAGTCACCGCAGTCAGCCCACCCCAGTTGGATTTCCTCAGGTGCATCAATCAGTTCGGCATCCTGTCTTCATCTTCCATAAGACTGATATGCAACGTATAGTATAGCAGGCCAACTTGAGAAACCCGAAATGAGAACCCGACCCGCTTGATATTAATAACTGGGGGGTTGGCATCTTGCCGGACGGGCGGTCAGCCAGGTAATATCTGTAATATCTGTACCTAGCCATGACCGAACACAACCCTGTCTACTACCCAAGTACTAGTACATCGCGGATTTATTTACTAAGCACTCAAGATCATCTGCGTTACCCTGAGAAAGCTATTAACCTCTAATTCAAGTAAGAGGAATTATTCGTATACACCTATTCCATTGCAAGATATTGACCTATATATCAGTGCCCTTGTATACCTATATCTATGTAAAGAGCCCTCGTTGCCCTGGTTCAGGGTACAAGGGAGTAAATTCTCCGTTATAAACCGCATGTACAGTATATAGTACATGAGGTACAAAATTCCTTATTGTAATTCCTCACGAGCATCCCGTATGTACTCCCAAACTTCGCCCAGGGGAGTAATTTAGAAATGTCCCCCGACCCAGCCCAGCAACCCAGCTCGGACACACCGAGGTCCGAATTTTCACGATTGTCTCTAGGATGGAGCCTGAAACAACTGGCCTTTATGCAAACCACAATGATATGGGTTTGCTTGTATGGGGACAATTTATAGGGTATTGAATTATTCAACTACTACCTGTGCAAGGTGAAATTGGGCGTCACGCTGCTTGAACATCGATTCTAAATAAATTTTGATTTTATACCATTCATCGCAATTCACAATCACATCTCATACCCACAGGCTCGATGGAAGAATAGCAGTAGTAGAACCCACCGTAGTCCCACCCACCTGTATAGAACTAAACATCCCCTATAAATACCCCCTCCCATCTGGCCCATCGTCTCCCCACCCCATCCATTTCTATTCCTGGGCCTACAGATGTAGACCATAATTTACCCAATCGGCAATCAGCTCATCAATAGCCAACTTACAACAAAGAGCAACTAACCCACCGTAAATCCAAGCAAACAGGGCTACACTGTAGCCCATATCCGTAAATTACGTTTTTTTTGGCTCGAATTAAAGAGGGGATACAACAGGAAATCGCGAGACAGCATAAGCAATAATACCCAGAGATGACTGCGGGTGAGAAAGGTAGGCAAATTGTGTGGGAGAATCAAGAACGCAAGTATAAAGGAAAAGTCGAGGGAGGAAAAAAGGTAAAGAAAAAGAAGAAAACAATAAACATAAAAAGGGCCCAGGACACACCGGCGGCAGTTTGTTTTGCCCGAATTTCCCCAGATACGTCGAGCTCAAATCGGACTGGATAATCGTAAGTGTATCTGCAAATGTAATATCAGACGTGTATTTCGGGTGCTCATCGACTGCCCCCTGTCAAATTCATCTTTTGATTTGGCTCTCTGTTCTCGGACCGAATGATTCCACGAAGGCACGGAAGCTAGACAGTGAGGAAGAAAGTAATTCCGACTATTTCCTTTTGACTTGACTCCTAACAAATCTATCATGATCACTCACTTGACGTTTCTTACGCATCCTATGAGCTGCCTATGCTGTGGGGATCGCAGAAACTGTCGTCGTAGCTACCGAGTCACTTGCACCGGAGATATTCGGATTCTTACACTTGTCTGTGTATTTGGCGTACCTTGGTAACATAGCCCTCCTTTCTTCCTATAGCAGCGCAATATATATATTAGTATCTGCTGTGTAGGGATCTTGCACGATGTTGAGGGCTTTACATACAGGGCTGAGCTCAGTATCTTCATATACAAGTTTCGTCTTTGCCTCGTCTTTTTTTTTCGCCTCCCCTTCGGGCACAGGTGTACTCGCAGAGGTAGAATTTGCAACAGCTGTATTTGAGGGAGCGTTGGTGCCATTTCCAACAGGGGTGACATTTGCTGTGTCAATTGGCGGCGGGACTGTCGATGGAGCAGTACCGTTTTGTGGCGTCTGCTGCTGGGGAAATCCTTGCTGTCCACCAAAGCCTCCAGTTGGCTGGAATCCCCCATGATGTGGCTGCTGCTGATGAGTATTGTTATGGTGTTGGTAGTGCTGCTGACCATGCAAATTTTGGCCCCACGCCGCTGGAGGCCCATTGGCAGCAAAAGTAGGCTTTGGGGGCAGACCTGGAATATTGGGCTTTGGAGGAAGCCCTGGAACTTGACTTGGCTTTGGTAAAGGATTGCTATTGTGAGTATGCTGTGAAGGCTGATGATGGGGTTGTGGATGTTGGTGATATTGCTGGGGCTGCTGATGTGGGAAGCCCTGTTGGTGGGGGGGCGGGCTAAATGGCTGTTGATGTGGGAAACCTGCATTAGATGGAGAGCCACTGAAGCCCCGATTCACACTACCAAAATTGTTGTATGGCGGAGCTGGAGATACAGGAGCTGGAGCACCATATGGGAGAGTCTGCTGTGGGGTGAATGGAACAGGAGATTGAAAATGAGGAGTGGTAGGATACCCAGTCTGAGGAAAAGGAGACGTCGGTGAATAAGTGCCATATCCAGGCTGGTGCGGGGGAAAGCCTGGGGTGGGCTATAATTGAACCTAATTAGTAAACCTTTCTCACAAGTGAAATAGCTTCAAGTACTTACATATGCACCCTGTGGCGGGACTGTGGGTGAACCAGCAGCACCATATTGACTCGGACTCTGACTCCTTCCTGGACTCGCGCTTCCTCCTGGGGCACCCGGTGTCAAGTTTGGCGTGACACTACCATCTGCAACAGCTCTCCTGTGCTCCTCAAACCTCCTCTTTATCTCGTCCGGGTCCAAAGCCGCAGCAGTAACCTTCGACTTCTTCCCCGTTCCGGGAATACCCGCCTGCGCCCGTCTCTCAGCCTCAGCTTGCGAGATTTGAGAAAGTACGCGCTGCCTATGCGCGGCGATCTCGTTTTCGGGAATGCCTTCCATACCGAAGATTTCAATATCCACACTTTCTCGGCCCTCGATTGCATGTTCTACCTTTTGTAGCTGCTCTTTGTGGACCTGGGTCATGTGCACTGCCAGACCTAGAATTGGGGACAAGGCTCATCAGCATCCCTGGGAGAGTAAGCAGATGGGGGGAAGAGAGGGGGGTACAATAGCTCACCTCCGGCTGTGTTTAACCTCCGGCCGCATCTCTCGCATTTGAAATGTCTAGCTTTTTGGTGAGAGATCAGAATTTTTAGATCGTCGAAGTCGCGCTCACAGTAATAGCACCAAGGACGAGCCAGGATCTCCTCTGCGTCGGGCTGCTTTCTCTTGTTCTTCTTGGTCATTGTGACGTGGAACACAAGAATGTGATGTAGTTTTCTTTTTTTCTTTTTTTCCTCTGTGTTCAAGTGCTCTGGTGGTAGGCACCAGTATATACGTAGGTCAATTTGGAGACCGTGTCGATAATGGAGCGATGAGATGAAGTAAGGAGGGTTGAGTATCGTGGCAAACGATGGTGGCTTGAATGCTACTGACCGCGTACCGAGATGCTGCGTATTATTCATCCCTCCAAGTCCTACGGTACCTCATTGCCAAGCCCGTATTCCAAAAAACTTTTCATCCCACAGGCTCTAAAAAAAAAAAAAAAAAATTCAAAAATGGAGTCCAACAATATCCTCAAAACCAAACAGAATGAATTCTTCCTCGGTGATAATGTCATCAACCTCTTCTTTGAGATTAAAGTCTCCGGACGCGCATTCCTTGATCTCACTAGAGAAGACCTGTGTGGAGATCCCTATAGCCTGCCAGATGGCACAGCAAGAGCACCAGCAACACGTTGAAACAATCACAACGTAAGTTCCCCAATGCTTATGCTGATTCCTGATATCACTAATGATCTCGAGAAAGATGACAGCAAGTTGGGCAGTAACTCGGAGCCCTACCAGGCTATCGCGGAGGACATTAAACGTAGGTATTCTAGGTACTATAATCTCTTTAGCACTTCGCGAGGTGAGGGTTGAAATCACCCTGTCGACAGTCTCGAATACTCAATACCAAAATATTTTGACTCCCTGGAAGAGTTTATATTTGGAGCCCAGAAAAGGAATGGATAGGTGCTTGGGTTGGCTCAAAAGTATTATCTTGTTACCATCGAGGAAGGAAATTCATTCCAGTTATTTTTATGTTGTGGGGTGGGGTTAGACTTAAGCAAACGTTGTGATCTTCTCCCACTATCTATCCATCCCCATTGCGTTTCCACATACCCCCCCCCCCTCCCGCCCCAACACACACGCAGCTTCAGCCCTCTAGTACCGCTTCCCCTTCCTTACCGAAGACTCCTGAAGCTTCCCTCCACTCTCCAGAGGGGGGGAAACCACTGTCTTCACCACCGCGTTTTGCGGCGAAGTCTGGTGGGGGTGCTGGATGTATAGAGCCCCTCTGGGGCTCATAGTTTGGCAGAGTCGGTTGCAAGATCGAATCTACCTGGAAGAACCTTCATAGTTCACGTCAGCGCAACTACTTTTCTGAGGGAGTTTGGCTACGGGGGTGTGACTCCATGTGTTCTACATCTGTATATTGGGGTATCCCATATCCAATATTTGGATCTTTAACTGGAAGGCTTGTCTAGAGTGGTGGGTGGTAGTTGTGCAATTGACTGATGCCTCGCACAGTCTCGGTATTGATAACTGATAATACAATTTTGAAAACAAATTTATTGCCCCTCAGCAAGTATGTAAAATAAAATAAACAGATAGATAGATATCTCGTATCAACGGGACAAACAGCTCACGGTGATCCACTTTTGCGGAAAACTAACTGCCTGTTCTAAGAATACGTAAATTACTCTCCCCACGCCGGCCCATAGTCCGATTCTCAACCTCTTCCCAATCGCAATCCCGGAGGATAGATGTATGGAAAAAGGCCAAATTTCTAATGGGTGAAACTTTCGATGAGGACAGTAAAAAGGGGCGGCCGGCGGTTGCGCTTATATATATAGTAAAACCAAGAGGTATGGTGCCGGCAGTCTAGAGACTACAAGTCTTGGCAAAATGGGACATTCGTCCTGAGCCTTAGTCAGCACGGTTTATTTTTTTTAATTTTTTTTATGTGACGCGAAGAGATTGCCAACTCTTCTCCCCCCAACCACATTTGTGACCACGAAATAGATTGCCAACCACACACAACAATAATGCCTCCGCTCAGCAAAAAAAGAAAAGCGTGCCTTGCTTCCACTGCGAAAGCTTGCGAAGCTCGTAACGCTCAAAGAGTACCGGTACCTGACGATAATAGTGATATAGAACTTTACTTTAACAGTGAAGA
>Ga0307514_10002744_pt1 | contig 17764 bp, 27 predicted proteins | sample 16_EM_MG_FD_203088 | JGI IMG/M metagenome (GOLD analysis project Ga0307514, IMG submission 203088) | Populus trichocarpa ectomycorrhiza microbial communities from riparian zone in the Pacific Northwest, United States - 16_EM | ecosystem: Host-associated > Plants > Roots > Unclassified | place... | reverse complement strand
TCCACATTATTGTATGGTCCTCAGATTCATTCATATGATGTTCAGGCATACTAAGGGTTGTCTGATAATAGGCGTTTTCTCCGGGCACGAAGCTGGAATCTTCAAGCCGCTCAAAAACAATTTGTAGATCATGAGAACTGGCTGGAGCTGCACGATATACCGAAATTGCTCCATGATTTCAATTCCGAGGAAATGCTCCATACTCAGAAGTTCTATCCTCGATGGACAGGACGACGGGACAAGGTATATATGTGTATGCAGGCTGCGTGACAGATTGGCTGAGGTGTTCCTCCGCTTTGTTAGTTTGGTATCCCACTCTTCGTTTACCGACTATCCTCTCTGGAACAATTTCAACAAGAGCTATTTGCCGTGCCGCCTGAGAAGCGGTATCAAAGAGTGTCTGTCCCCACTTTCCCCCTTCTGTCCAAGAGATTCATTATCAAAACTATACCAGTGCCGCCCTGACTGAATTTATGACACTGTTTCACCTGCCATTGTGCACTTACCTCCCCCACGATACCGAACCTATCCCAATATCATCAACTACCACGATTATCGATCTCGAGGGCGCCTCCTTTGGTTTATTGTGGAAACTCCGTTCTCACCTACAGGAGGCATCGCGCCTTAATACCGAGAACTACCCTGAAACTATATTCAGGATAGCAATCGTCAACTCTCCTTCGTTCTTTCCTACTATCTGGAGTTGGATCAAGGTGAGATAGCGACGGTATCAGCATCGATATGAATCCTCCAGCTGAAGAGCGCCATATAGGGTTGGTTCGATCCTCGTACCTGCAGCAAGATATCTATACTGGGAAAAGATACACAGGTCGCTTTACTTGGATTCATTCACTCGAGGGACCTGCCAAAACAATATGGCGGAGAATTAGATTGGACATTCGAAGATGGGCCCCTCCTCGATGAAGATACCAAAGGAGTTCTCGGAGAAATTCCAAAGGGTCCCGCTGTGTTTATAGACGGAAGAGTGATACAACCTCCTCCACTTCCATTGTCTCGTGTATCAAGATAGTGCAACGGAGCGATTGAGTATTGATGATATATAATTACATGACGATAATAAGCGACACGAAGTCCGAATAGAGTAGAAACGACAACTGGATGATAATGATAAACACAGTGGCAGAGCGTGTAATAAGGGGCAGTATGCGCACAACAATATATAAGATGCATGACAATCTATAGAAATTCTTCATCTTCAGGTTCTGCAGTTAGACCGTCTTCATTCCAGATTTCTAAGAACTAAGTAATAACATGTCAAAAAATTTCAAAACATTGAAATATGGACCTTTACCATTGCTTTTTGTGCATTAGCATCTTCTGTGGTCAACAAAGGAGTCGTAGCAAAAGGAAGACGATGCCAAGAAATAGGGTTTTCGTTGCGTTTGACGGTGGGTTTGTCCCCGATCGCGCTCTTCTTGCCGATGTCAAATTTGTTACATTTGCTGACCATATGTTAACATCATCACAGGAGACAGAGAAAAAGTGAAACTCTTACTCTTCAGAGAGGGAGTACAATGCTTTCAGGTGGGCCTTCAAAAGCATGACCATAGCAATTATGACGGATGTACGCATTAATGCGGGGTTGTTGTAATTTTTTGCTTCTGTTTGTGGTGTGGCCTGGGTAACGTCCATCAGGTTGTCCTGGAAGGCTGCATCAGATGACTTGCCCACTCAATAACTTGTTCCAACATTACCGTGTTTGTGGCACTGGGAACACCCTTCGTAACTGGCGACTGGGGTGCTCCATGCAGATGTGAAAGCATGTGAGATGGTGATATAATTTCTAATAACTGCATGCCTGTTGTAGAAAGGATGTTGGTGAGATACTTGATAACCGTGAAGACCTCTTCCTGCGTCTTGTAGTCGAACGCGGCAAAATTCTCAGCCATATATCGCGTATAATTGACGTCATTCTGGATAAAAATGTGATTGAAAGCGAAGAAAGTAAAGGATTAGGAACGTACTTGTGGCGACTCAATAAACTCGCACTCTTGAAAGGTCTTCACCAAGGATTTTAAGAAGTCTTGGCGAGTCGCTCGCTTTTCTCTTATATGAGAATACCACCTCTGAAGAAGCGCAATAGGAGTTGGTTGCATACGGAAGCCTGATAAGCCAGGTATCAACTTTGAGAGGAAGAAAAATGTAGATGTAAACTTGCCTTGTACTGGGCCAGTAACGATCTTCGTTTGATAATCAAATGATGTGCGTGCGCTCACACTGTACCGGGAATTTAAGAGGGAAGAATGTTTGCCTTGCAAGATAGCATGAAGAGCACTTGCTCTATTGCTGATACTATTGATTGGACTGGTTTCGAGAGCAACGATAATAGGAAAGGACTGGAGCGGATGTGCAAGGCCTTGTTTGATGGTGAAAGTGAGTACGTCTATTGCAACAGATTGTATTTGAGCATTTTGTGATAGAGCAGCTTCCAAAACATGGCTGAGGTAGCGTTGGACTATTGCCGAACTCACGCTAAAGAACAAATCAACAACCTACAGAAGCAAGAAGAACAATTGCGTACCCAGAGTCCGCAAATCCATCGGTATTGCCAACCAGTTCGTCCATGTTGACGTCGGCCTTCGGCTTGTTTTTAGATGGTTCTGTTTATGCAAGATTCCAAATTTGAACAACAAATTCCAATCGAAACTGAAATTATTTGACCTTTCTCCAGCGCCGAGTGTTTTTCTGCTTCAGACACCAGGAAGTCGTGGATGATTTTCAGAAGCCTTCCCTTACCGTCTTCATCGGGAGAGGAGAAGATTTGATCCATGATGAGGGCCGAGCGTTCCATCGTCATCAATGTCGGTTGTGCGCGGAAGAGGAATCCTAGATTGATAGTTAATGAATTGAACGTCTAGATCGTAGAATCACCAACCTAGACACTGCAGAACACGGGATCGAAGGGTAGAGTTGTCATATTTCTCATACAGTGTGAGCAAAGTCATGTAGATGTATTCGATGATGGAGACCTCAGAAATGCTGTTGAGATCAGCGACAAGACCTACAATCTCGTTATAATACAAGATAAATAAATGAATATTTTGGGAGACGTACTCGGATGTTCTTGTCGCAAATTGTCGAAATTGCAGTTCTCCGCAAGTAGCGCCACAATGAAGATAAGCATGACCAAGGCGCGTAAATCATTTTGTCCTAGTTCTTGCGTTGTGGGCCGCTTGATCAATTGCTGAAGACGAGCTATATGCAAGAGGCTTAAGCCATCTGATGAACATATGATGATCCAGAAACAAACCATTGCACGATTTCATGAGATTAATCAATCTCATGAAATCATGAGTGAGATGCTGTACAACGACACACATACAACTAATAGTCTCTTGCATAATTTGCACACCTCCGCCACCTGATGGTTTGATAATCATGGGTTGCAGTGATGCTTGAAGTTCTTGACCGAATTTGGCAGCTGTTTTCGGCATGTGAGGGATAGACACTCTAAATATTTTGAGCAAGTAGTCGGAAGTCGTTATTTCCTCCACCTGAGCAACGGAAATTAGTTTTACTGATGAATGTCAAACAAATAAAATTCTGACCGAACTGGCGTTCTTCAGGTATGGCAGCAAGGTAGAGGCATTAGTCCCAGACAGAACCGACGGATAGGCTGAAGCCAAAAGATGGATAGTTCTGACACAATTCGTCACGGTCTGAAACATAAGCGTTAGATGAAGGTACCTTGGCCGAAAAGATCAGACTCACGAAACCAGGTAGGTCAGACGCATCAACCAGTCCATCTATCAACGCCTCACAGATTTCACCATAGCGAGCATGCAAGGATGACTTTTCAGCACCCGCTTTATCCGCCATAATCTTGTGCAACACATCTTCAAGTGGTGACTGTCGATCTTTGAAGTTCGCCGCAGTACCCATGATCACAGAAACCTTCGAGAAAAGAGCCGTCTTATCATGCGTGTTGGAAGTAGTTGTTGGAGCACTCTTCTTCAAAACAGGCGGTAAGGACGTAGGAGGGAACCACAGTTCTTCAATCGACTTGACCGCGAGATCTTTGACACCGTCGTCTTCATCCAACACCCGAAGAACAAGACGAGTGGCGATGTCAATTTTGCAGTTGTTGTCTTCAGTAACAGGATAGAAGGCTTTGAGGAGTTTGATGACGCGTTTGCGAACGCCGAGGCCAGTATCCTGGGGCAGTCAAACAACTTTATCTCAAAGATGGTGAAATCAAATATGAGTGACCTACTGCTATCCGATCCGCAATCTTCTGGTAATAGTCACCGGCGACCTTGGGTGAGTCTATCATATACCTTCCTATCAGCTCAACAGCAGCATCACGGACAGCTGGTGAACTATCAAGAAGATGACTTTCGATGCCTCGACGAACATTGGGCTGAACAAACAAATATAAAACGGATCAACACGAGTATAAACAGCACGCACAGCTGACAGAATTGTAGAGTCACTAGTGACAATCTGGCCAAGAGCTTTGAGAGCCTTCGTACGCATAAATATGGCAGGCGCATCAAGCGCCACCAGAATGACACTTAAAATCGGGTTGAAGGAATTGCGGAGGTTCTGGATCGTGCCAATTTCCTCAGCCAATGCGTCGATGCGTTCGGCTTCTTCCTGAGATCTTAAAAAGCTAATCAGACGCAGACCAAAGACCAGACAATGAACTTAAATGTACCCAACGTTGAAAACGTCTGTAGATGGATCCTTCCATACCTCTCGCAAAGCCGTCTTGAGGCGTTGTCCAAAAGCCAAGAGTTTGCTCTGGTCTTTAATATTCAAATCTTCATCCGTTTCTGGGTGTTCCATCCAGCCGTGAACCGACTTCAAAGCAGATGATAGCTCTTGACCGAGAGTTGCAGCTGTCAACTCTCTTGCGCTCTAGACGATGTTAGAAACTAAACATCGAAGTCTCGTGCCACTCACATCATACGCCTGATCTTCCGACGATCGTTTGCACAGATGAGAGGCAACATCTTGGTGACTCTCCAAAAACCTATTAAGGCTTCTCAAACTGACGCTGGACACAATCTTGGCAAAGGCCTGATTGAGCATGGAACACTTCCAACCTCACCAAAAAAGCCGCTCACTTCGTCTAAAGGCCTCAAAGGCTTCTTTGCTTTACTGTGATCTGCGTCACGTTGGGACTTGATAACGCTGGTGCGTATCTTTGCTGCAATGACCCCAAGATGGTCTAGAGCCATCTGCTTCGCGGCATTACTATCCGTCTGAGAATTCGTTTTGACATCATCCAACGACGACACCTTATCAATAAAAACACACCATGAAAATTCGGATAGAAAAAAGTACAGTGTCAAGAGTACACGTACCATGAATTTCGATGCAATGCTCAAGATAAGGCCCGCAGCAGGCCATTCAGGCCAAAACAGGACGACAAGAAGATCTTCGATGAGGTTGTCAAATATCGCTCGATACTCCGCTTCATTTGAGTTCTTCGTCGCCTTGCCTTTGCCTGATCGCTGGGTGAGGAAAAGGATGATCGTCTTGGCTGCCTTGGTCGCCGATTCTAAACCCGTTCCGTAGAGGCGAATTTCCTACAACACCAGATCTTTGTCAGAAGCCATCTAATGAACAACAACGATAGATATACCTCTTGATCCGTTTCATCCAAAAACGGATCATTCTGAGCTTGCTGGCTTTGGCTATCATTGAAACTTTCTTGACGTTTAAGAGCAAGCTTGTTTCGCCGAAGCTGCTCGATTTTCCTAGCCTCAATACGGACATCATGAGCCGAGGTCTGCACTAATTGTAACAACAAGGCAGAAACAGTCCGGATGGAACGACCATCTCGCAAGCTACAGCAGAGCCAAAAATGAATAAGTATTGCAGACGGGACAAAAATAGAGAATAGGAGCACCGGAATTGTCCAGCCTTCTGCTTAGTATCGTTGAGTTTGTTCAAAGACGTCAAAATCTCTTCAATAATCCATGATCGTTGATTTTCGTGATTGGCAAAAATCTTGATTCGTATATGAGAAAAAGAGGTGTAAGACTGGATTAAAAAAAACTACGCACACTTCTGATCAACGACAGAGCATCCAATCTAAGCCCTCTCATCGCACTCTTGCCCAACGTCTTGATCACTCCATTGTCCTTCCTACTCTTTGAATCCGCATCTCCACCCGCATCCACCACGAAGAATGGCCCAATAGCAATATACACCGCAGAAATAATAATCGTATCTGACATGGCCACGTTCTCAGCACCGACGAGGTTATTGATCCGCGGTATCACAGCCGATAGAGCCTGGAAAAGCTCTCCAAGTTGTTGTCTATGGCCGACAGACGACCCGTAATTATTCTTGACTATATTTTGTAGAAGTGGGTTCGCATTTGTCGTGATCCCAGTGTCCACAAAGGACTCCACAAAGGGGTACAGAATCTTCATCAATTGGTTCTTGATAGCATTAAGGCAAGTCATGATCAGCTCTTCTGAATACAACTGAAGGGCTTGCTTGTTAAAAGAAGAATAAGGAAAGACAAGTCGTATGACCGTACCTGCTTAGGAAGTCGATCACTTCCGAGAAGCGCAATACAACAATCTGCAGTGAGGATACTATCCCGAGCAGTATCCAACAGAATAGAAAGCTTGTCGAAATCACTCTCCGTCGGCATCGCCGGAGAACTTGGACTGTCATCATTCATTCCTGCAACGCCTTCCACCTCCTTAGGCGTCGCAGACCTCGACCTCCTGTCATTATTCTTCTTCATCTTATTCCCACCCTTCTTCGTGTTTGGCTTCTTCGGAGATGACTTCGCAGATGGTAAATTAGACGGAGTAACATGTGGGAATGGGTCAAGGTCTTCTCCGGCCTTCACACCCCTATCTAGTATTTTCAAGAGCCTTGAGAGTTGCTGAGGTTCCACGTCGCCCACACGCCCTTTACTCCGAGGAGTACCCATAACGCCACCCGTCGGCTGCCGAAGGCGTTTCGAAGGACGGGCGACATATCCGATATATTTGGTAAGTTTTCGTACAACAGCTGGCGCCAACAAAGGCCTCGAATAATCAGATGAAAGAGGTGAGAAGAAGTCGTGATTGAGATCGCTGGCTTCTGCATCAGACGGCAAAGTGTCTTCAGCCTCAAAAATGTCCTCAATCAACGATACAAGTTTTTCCAGAGGGCCTAAGAAAGTCAGGAATAATCAGTGATACAACGAAAGAAAAGTTTAAGAAAAGGTTACACGTACCTCGTTCATCCCGATCACCCGTACGACGTGCAGAGCTCCTAACAGAGTCGTGAATACCTGTCCTCTTCGTTGGGCTCGACGGACCACCATCTTCCGAGCCATACCCACCCAAATCATCCGAATCTAACTTCCTCGCCGATTTCGGCGTTAAGTAATATGGTCTTGGGGGAACAGACACGTAAGCCTTATTCACAATCCGCCTCACAGTTGGCGTACAGTTAACTGACATTGCAGACCTATCACTAGTAGAAAAAGACGACATTGACGATTTGGGAGTCACTGGAACACTGGTTTGTGGCGTTTTCAAAATAGCCGTCGTGGATCCAGATGCAGATCCGATGGACGAACTTGAGAGCGATTTCATGGATTGCAATCGCTTGATACTGGGCGATTGAATCTCTACAACGGGTTTTCGCTTTTGGGGTGTTACCATGGCAGAAATTGTGCGGGATGAGGTACCAGACCGTAAAGCGAGTGGATCTGGACTCTCTTCAAGAGGCGATTTTTTCGTTGGAGGTGTACAGGGGCGGGAAAATCCTTGCTGGATGACTGGCGGAGGATGCGAGGGGGAATAGGGGGGCTGGCGTGAAAGAGTAGCATGGTTAACAAGATGTAGAGTATGAGCAGGGGGCTTAGTTATAACAGAGTGAATATCAGATTGGCGAGCAAAAGCCGGGAATTGCACAGAAGGTGCATAGGATGTGTTTGGATGAGTAACTGCAGCATGAGCATGGTGATACGAAGCCATAGGAATCGAGGCAGGGGTATCGGGATGAAAAGGACGAGTGTTGGGAGAATATGGAGCAGCAGGGGGGTTGATAAAGCGAGACGGAGATTGACCAGCCGACGCGTATTGATTCATTTCCCTCGTTTTCCGTTCCAAAAAATCCTCATAAAATGCTCGAGATTCGTGGGATTGGTAGGCCTTCTGTGCTGGGGGCGGTGGTGGCTGTGGTGGTAGCGAACGGTGCTGAGGTTGAGAATAGTGCTGTGGTTGGGAATACGGAGCACCCAAAGCATGCGCAAGCGAGGACGAAGAAGGGCTCATCACCGGAGGTGGAGTCAGGTACGCTGTACTTGGCGCCGTCCGCTGCAAAACCGACTGCGCAAACGGGCTCGTCTGAAACGTCGATGGTGGAACAGGATTCAAGTGTTGAGAAGAGTCTCTGTAATGATAAGATCTATCCAAAAAGAAATGAAATCGTATGGATGAGTGCCTATATGCGCGATGGACGATTAGGGAAAACAACGACATACGATCCACTAGCCTGCTCGTTCAACATGTGCACGGCATTATCGCGTGTGTTTTCCCAGAACCCAGAGTCGTTCACAGGTACCTGAGGTGAAGCAAGATACCTCAACTGTTGATCATACTCCGTATAAGGAGGCGGATTGCCTTGATTCTGGGAGTCATGGAAATTCGGTTGAGGAAAGGTCGGAGCAGCTGCTAGGGTGATATGGCTCATATGCCGTGAAACTAAAGGGGATAAAGTTCAATGAGCATCGTAAAGACATAGAGACACACCGTGGTGTGTAGGCGTTGCGGATGCAGGTGGATACACAGCTAACAGCCCAAGTCCACTCAAACCATCCACCGGCGCCGCGTTTTGATTTTGATAATTATTCTGGCTTGGAGCATGCTGTTGATGGTGATTCAGATATGGTCCATTCCCTTGAGTATACCAGTGGTCTCTTTGGCTCATGGTGTCAACGGAAATGGGCAACAGCAACAGCTCATCAATAGTGGGGGTGAAGCTCGAGTCGAGAAAAATCCAAATCAATGTTTGCGAACGTGACAGCGCGTTATAGGAGGTCACATGCCTGATCATCACTCCCGGTTATTTTTTTTTTTTTTTCCATCAACTCCAAGTAGCCGCATCGCTGAAACTTCTCATGCGAGTCCGCTTGTTTTCACCCACCCAAATACTCCTATTCGTACTATAAGAAGGCACAAAAGGCGTCAAGATTATGCCCACTGGCATGGCGATCCAGCATTCCAGCAGCAAGACCATTCAAATGATACGGGACCCCACATTTTTCGGGCTTTGCAAAAAAAAACTTAGAAAATCAAAACCAATGCCTTATCGTGACGTGAGCGACGACGAGAACGAGAACACGTCCAAAGTTAACGGAGTCAAGCGAAAGGCGTCTACGGTCAATGGACACAGCAATAAGTCCAAGAAGCTCCGACAACAGTTGGCAATCGAAAACACAGAGGCTGTTATGAATGGCGAGAACGTTGCAGGCCCTAGTCAGCAGATGCAGAATGGCACACCTATCAGTACCGAGGCCAAGGCAATTCAAGAACAACGAAAAGATCTTCCAATTGCCAAAGGTATTGTATTTCTTTACCCTGAGATCTAAAAAGAAACTCGTTTTTTTTTCTGAACTAGGAAAGGATCACATTATCGAAGCCATTCGCAAGAACGACGTAACGATTGTAATCGGAGAAACTGGATCGGGCAAAACGACTCGTAAGGGATAATGCCACATTCTACCTACTTTTCCCCCCTGCACTCTGACTTCACCATCCTATCACAGAGGTACCCCAATACATACTTGAAAGCGGCCTCTCCCAACCCGGTCAAATCGGCATAACACAACCCCGCCGCATAGCCGCTACCTCCCTCGCCTCACGGGTCTCCGCCGAACAAAATCGCCCCCTTGGCACGCTCATCGGTTACTCAGTCCGCTTTTCTGATCTGCACTCCCCACAAACTCTCATCAAGTTTCTCACAGACGGCATGCTGCTGAGAGAGATGATGACAGACCCATACTTGAAGAAGTATAGTGTGGTGGTGGTGGACGAGGCGCATGAGAGGACGCTGAGGACGGATTTGATTGTGGGGAGTTTGAAGAAGATACAGAGGGTGAGGAATAATCAGGTGGAAGAGGAAGGGGACGGGAAAACCAAAGGGAAAAGGAAGGGAAAGGGAAAGGCCGATGGAGAGACACCGAACCCACTCAAAATTGTCATCATGAGCGCTACCCTCAACGCCGACAAATTCAGCAAATTTTTTGACAAGTACGTTCTTCCATCCTCTGAAGCACAAATAAAGCAAAAATCCTCCAACAATAGTGCTAAAATCCTCTTCATCCAAGGCCGCCAACACCCCGTCCGTACATTCTACAGTGCCAAGAGTCAACTAGATTACACAGAAGCAGCTATGCGGACATTTTTCCAAATTCACTTCGATCAACCTCCAGGGGACGTGCTCATCTTTTTACCAGGTCAAGAGGACATCGAGAGCGTTCAATCGTCCATACAGCTGTTTGCTCAACGGCTTCCCGTCGACAGCCCAGACGTGAGTTCATGCGCGTTTCTCTACAAGCAACTAACGAGGAGTCGATTTGAATCGGATGTGATGCGTGTAGGTATTGACATGCACGATGTTCGCCGCGCAAGAAACCTCCAAAAACAACCAAATCTTCCTTCCCACACCTCCCAACACAAGGAAATGCATCCTCGCCACCAACATCGCCGAGACGTCCATCACCATCCCTGGAGTCAAATACGTCATCGACACAGGGAAGTGTAAGGAAAAGCATCATCTTGCGAAAATAACTGGAGGAGGTGTGTTTGACATGTTGTTCCGTTGTTAGAGACGTTTTTCGAGATGAATAGGATTTGATATGCTCTTGACGAGGGATATTACCAAGTCGTCTGCTGATCAACGAAAAGGTCGAGCAGGTCGAGAGGTATTTCTTACTTCTCTCTTTCTCCTTTCGCTGATTTATGCGTTGTACAGGGTCCGGGGTTCTGCTTCAGACTATACACCGAAGAGTCCTACAACAAAATGCCTCTCTCAAGCGAACCCGAAATTCTCCGCTGCAGTCTCACATCCAGCATCTTGGACCTGAAGTGTCTAGGGCAGAATCTCGAAGACCTCGAATTGATGGATCAACCTGATCAAGAATCAAGTAAGATAAACTGCTCATCAAATGAGTATATTTTCTTTCGCTCGACGACTAATTCCTTTTTTTTTTGCTTGACAGTCGCCTCAGCTCTCAAAACCCTTTGGCTCCTCGGTGCAATTGACAACACTCAATCGCTCACCCCATCCGGTCACAAAATGGGCCTCTTCCCTCTCTCTCCCCAACACGCCTGCGCGCTCCTCGCATCCCAAACCTACCAGTGTACCTCCGCCGTGCTTAGCATTATCTCCGTTCTCTCCGCCTCGTCCAAACTGTTCCTCGACGCGAGCGATCAGCGGGAGAGCGTCAGGAATGTGAGGAAGATGTTTGAACACTCGAGGGGTGATCATTTGATGGTTTTGAATGCGGTTAGGGCGTATGAGGTTGTCAGGGCTGGTGAGGGTCAGAACCATCAGTACGGTAGCAACAGCGGCAATAAGTGGAAGCAAAGGGAATGGTGTCATAAACACTTTCTGAACGAGCGGACTTTCATTGAAGCTCGGGACATTAGAGAACAGCTTGTGAGGACATGTAAGAGGGTGGGGTTGGATCCTTCCGCGTCGGTGAAGAAGGAAGAGGAAGAGGCGGAAGCTGTGATGAGGAGTTTGGGACATGGGCTCGTGGGCAATTCCGCGCTTTTACAACCTGATGGGAGTTACAAGCAGACAATTGGACAGAGGGTGAATCTCCTTTCTTTCTTTTTTTTCTCTCCTTTGACTCACCACGCTATCGATTTTTTCCTAGATTGTTAAAATTCATCCTGGGTCCTCGCTTTACGAGAAGAAAGTACCGGCTATTATTTATGATGAGTTGGTGAGTCAGATTAGTTATTTGACTTGATGCTGTTCTTTTTTTAAATTCATACAGGTCTACACAAATCAGGCATATGCCCGTGGGGTGTCAGCTATACCCAAGAGTTTCTTCCTTTCTGTGCCTGCATTTCAACAAAGGACAGCATGATTATATTACTTTGTACGGTCTTGTGCGTAGATAATTTGTTTACTCTGTCAACTAAACATCATTGATTCCCAATTAACTTTGGGTTTCGTCTGCCATTCGAACAGAATGTTCACCAGTCTAAAAGTCAACCGTCGTAATGGCAGTGCCGATTACAACCTGAGGCCTGAGGCCTGTCACCCCACCAAATCCTCATCCGCAGTAATTTCTCTATGACTGACACATGCTCAAGCAGTTCAGATGAAAAGACTGTTGCTCACCCTCACCCGACAGATGGTTGTGGCCCACCTTAACAGCTGGGAGTGTTCATGCCTTTCCAAACAAAAACAAAAAAACCATTGCAGAGATTTATAAACTAACCAGACAGATTGGAATTGGTTTTCCTAGAGACGGGAAGTCTACCGGAAGTGAAATGAAAAAAAAAAAAAAGATCAGGTCTTTGGGTAATTTTCTTAATTCTAAGCGTTCAGAATTCTGATGAGACAACAATATGGCTTTATAAAAGAGTTGGAGTTTTAGAAAAAATTCCCAGAGCTGGCCTCACAAACCTTCATGTTGTAACTTCCTTTTGCCAGTGCCTTACAGTCTGAAAACACATTACAATTTTAATAAGGATGGAAGGCAAGTGAAATGAAGAGAACGATGATGAAATGAACTGGAAAAATGACCTTTGACCAATTCGAAAAACAAAGTGCTCCATCTTTGATTGGCATGGATCTGGAAGTGATCGCAATAACCCAGAGAAGCTGAATCTCGAGAGTGGTCATGTGAAGTAACGGCTATGAGGATGGCTGGTACATTGAATCAAATTATAATCCGTGCTGGCCCCCTAACCTCTCCTGGAATATATCGACCAATAGGAAATTCATAGTCGTGGCCAATTTATATCACACCAGGTGGGAATGGCCGCATAGATGGGAGATCATTGAGCCTGTTATGGAATTGCTAATATGGTCGGTAAACCTAAGAGGTTGAATCTAGTGAGAAAGAGCTAACTTGATCACCTGGAGTCCATGTCGTCTTTGCTGATTATTACTGAGCTGATGATTGAAGATCAGGTGAGCATTGAAAACTGCTAAACGGACATCAATGCCAGTATATGTTACTGTCAAAATGAAGGTCAGTTTAAGAAGACGGTAACTAAATTTCCACAGGCATGCTGCACCAAGGGCAGGACCATAGTATTGTGTCTCATATTGGGGAAGCCCGACAGTGGCCTGGTACGAACTCCAAGCTGCAATATATTCAGTGACAGTGAAATCCCTTGAAAATCCTTGGGCAAGATTCGAGAAAGTAACAAGTTGATGACAGTGCTGACAAAATAGCAGGAAGACGACGCAGGACATAGTAGGAGACCACCAAGCGAAGATAGTTACAAAGAGCTGCAAGAGACCGCAAGACAAGAAGCCCAGATGAAAGAGTCACTATTAGCGGGCCTCCAGCCAGCAACAAGACAAGGACAATGATATCCCCCAGCATGATAAGGCAGTTCTAGGATGTCTGCGCAAACGAAAAGGAACGACATCCGAGAAGTGCAACCGGAGTGTGAATACGGCTGGTCACGAGCCTAAGGTGTTGTTGAGACTTTGAAGTTTACCTTCAAGATGATTGACGACAAGCCTCTCATTGCTGCTGAGCATGCTTTCAGCCTGCCAGATCCAACTTCGAAGTTGCTCGAGCTCATCCATGCTGAGCCTACCCTCTCAACTATCAATGCCATTGCGATCATCTACATAGATCATGCCAAACAGTTCCCTTCCCAGGTTGACAAACTCGTCGGTGCCCTTGTTAACCTCAAAACTTCGACAATCACCTTCAATGCTGATGCAAGACATGACAAGCCAACGCAGCTGTCAATTTCCCAAGCCCTTGAGTCAGAACTCCACTGGCTTTTCAGTAGTGAGTACCCAAGGGATGGATCGGTAACCTCGTCAAACGGATATCTCTCTGCCTCACTACTTGCTGCAAAAACGGTCAAGGTTTCGCTTTGCTCCCCCCACCTTTTCTCTGATCAGGTTAACTGTGACCTAAATTATGATAATCCGGAGAATGGCCGCTTCGATGTTGCGATACATCAAGTCTGTGTTCTTGGTGCCTGCCTTCTGCTCACCATCTGCGGGTCGCATCTTCTGGGCCAATCTAATTTTGATCCAAGCAATATTCTTACTACCCTCGAGAGGATCAAGAATGTCGGTGTTGTGAAAGATCCCAATGGGCAACAACTACTCGAGGTCTGTAATTATTATAGTTTTCTGATATGATTTGAATACCGTGGAATAGGTGACGATACAGCAAGCCAAGGATGGCTTCAAGAGTGATGTTGATGACGGTTGGAACATTTTGTTTCCCCAATGATCATACATTCCCCTTTTCATTTCTTACATTCTTACCTCCAGTGTGTAAGATTAGCTCATACGGCGTACTAGTACGAGGCTGTCCAGTTTTGATACTACAATAAACCTCCCATCGATGACGGACGATTCGAATGACATAAGGTCTTGCAAAGGGAGACGACCCGAATGGCAACAAAGGACCGTCCTCTCCTCCAGCAGAGTCGCACGGTCCACAACAGCATCCAGCTCCAATTCCCCATCATGGCGACATCCCATCATGGCGGTCAGCATCTAAACTCCGTCCAGCAACAGCCATTGCCCGATCAACGTCCATATCCGCATCATGGCCACCAGCAACAACCACCTCCGCACCATGGCGGTCAGCGTCTAACCAGCAACAGCCATTTGCATATCATGGCCGTTATGGCCAACACTTCAATGTTCAGCAACAATCACCAGGGAAGTGTAAGGAAAAGCATTATCTTGCGAAAATATCTGGAGGAGGTGTGTTTGATTTGTTGTTCCGTTGTTAGAGACGTTTTTCAAGATGACATGAAGAGGATTTGATGTGCTTTTGACGAGGGATATTACCAAGTCTGCTGATCAACGAAAAGGTCGAGCAGGTCGAGAGGTATTTCTTACTTCTCTCTTTCTCTTTTCGCTGATTTATGCGTTGTATAGGGTCTGGGGTTCTGCTTCAGACTATACACCGAAGAGTCCTTCAACAAGATGCCTCTCTCAAGCGAACCCGAAATTCTCCGCTGCAGTCTCACATCCAACATCTTGGACCTGAAGTGTCTAGGGCAGAATCTCGAAGACCTCGAATTGATGGATCAGCCCGATCAAGAATCAAGTAAGATAAACTGCTTATCGACTGAGTGTATTTTCTTTCGCTCGACGACTAATTCTTTTTGTGCTTGATAGTCGCCTCAGCTCTCAAAACCTTCTGGCTCCTCGGTGCAATTGACAACACTCAATCTGCGCGCTCCTTGGATCCCTACCAGTGCACCTCCGCCGTGCTTAGCATTATCTCCGTTCTCTCCGCCTCGTCCAAACTGTTCCTCGACGCGAACGATCGGCGGGAGAGCGTCAGGAATGTGAGGAAGATGTTTGAACACTCGAGGGGTGATCATTTGATGGTCTTGAATGCGGTTAGGGCGTATGAGGCCGTCAGGGCTGGTGAGGGTCAGAACCATCAGTACGGTAGCAACGGCCATAAGTGGAAGCAAAGGTCTGGTGTCATAAACACTTTCTGAACGAGCGGACCTTCATTGAAGCTCGGGACATTAGAGAATCCCGAGCTTGTGAGGACATGTAAGAGGGTGGGGTTGGATCCTTCCGCGTCGGTGAAGAAGGAAGAGGAAGAAGCGGAAGCTGTGATGAGGAGTTTGGGACATGGGCTCGTGGGCAATTCCGCGCTTTTACAACCTGAGACGATTGGACAGAGAGTGAATCCCTTTCTTTCCTTTTTTTCTCTCCTTTGACTCACCACCGAATCGATTGTTTTTCTAGGTTGTTAAAATTCATCCTGGGTCTTCGCTTTACGAGAAGAAAGTGCTGGCTATTATTTATGATGAATTGGTGAGTCAAATGAGTCATTTGACTTGCTGCTGTTCTTTTTTTTTTGACTGATACAAATCAGGCATATGCCCGTGCGGTGTCAGCTATACCCAAGACTTTCTGTGCATGCATTTCAGCAAAGGACAGCATGATTATGTACATTACTTTGTACGGTCTTGTGCGTAGATCATTTTTTTTACTTTGTCAACTAAACATCGTTGATTCCCATTCTGCCAGAAAAATAGCTCCAGCCTTCAAGCAGATTGTTCGCCAGTCAAAAAGTCAACCGTCGTAATGGCAGTGCCGAGTATAACTTGAGGCCCGTCACCCGAAGTGATTTCTATATGACTGACTCATGGTCCAGCGGCTCAGCGACTGTTGCTCACCCTGTGGTTGTGGCCATCATTATATCAACGAAACATCTCGCTTAATTTTCCCGTGATTGCCGAAATCGAGATGTGGACCAAGTCGATACAAAGGGCCCAGGGGAGCGTTCATGCTTTTCCAAACGAAAAGCAAAAGACCATTGCAGAGATTTATAATTCACCAGACAGATTGGAATTAGTTTTACTAGAGACGGGAAGTCTACCGGGAAGTAAAATGGAAAAGAAAAAAAAAAGATCAGGTTTTCGGGTAAGTTGTAAGCGTTCAGATTTCTGATGAGATAACAATATGGCTTTATAAAAGGGCTGGAGTTTTAGAAAAAAGACCCCAGAGCTGGCCTCACAAACCGTCATGTTGAAACTTCCTTTTGCCTTTCTTGTCCTTGTTATTTTACTTCACCGTAGTCTTGCGCTACCCGCCCCTCCCACCAACCCCGAGGATGTTCATGAACACCACTGGCGTACCATCCTAGGAACATCCACACCTCCAGCAGAGTCGAACGGTCCACAAGAGCATCCACCTCCTGGCGAGCAACAGCAACCGCATTATGGCCAACACTCCAGTCCTGTCCAGCAACAGAGATTGCCGCATCCTGGCGATCAGCGTCCACGTTCGCTTCAACCTCGTCCGCATCATGGATACGGTCAACTTCTCGCTGTTCCTGTCCACCAACAACCACCTCCACCTCATGGCGGTCAGCATCCAAACCCCGAGCCATTTGCGAATCATCACCTTCATGGTGTCCAGCGACCACCACCGCATCGCGGTCAGCTTCCAAACCCTGTCCAGCAACATCATGGCAATCAGCTTCATGGCCAACACGCTGTTCCTGTCCATCCTCCACCTCATGGTAGTGAACGCAAGTTTATGCTTTAGTTTCGTGATCGCCTGTAATGAACTAACTATGGTGCAGCTTATAAATGCGATGAATGTTCACAAACGTTTTCGACCATTGGTGGTTTCCAGAACCATCAGCGTTACAAACGTCGTCGGCAAGTTCTCATTTTACTTCTCTGCTTTTTGACTTATTGCTCAAGTCGAAGAGCAGGGAAAGAAAAGAAAGAGCCAGAAGACAAACCACTACGACTACTAAACAATGAAACTACTGTCTCAAATTTGAATACAACTTCTCTGCTTTTCCGCTTTTCAGGCTTTTTCTTGGGCTTGACTGATGGGGGGGTTTGTCATCGAGTGGGCTCAAATTTTTTTTTTTTTGATTTCGTATCATTATGAAAATATCTGTAACCAGCTTTAAAACAATTATAAAGTCCTGTGGCAATTGCCACCTCAAATAATCCTCCAGTAGAGAGTCGACTACGAGGCGCAATTATGATAAAAAAACTAACGTCCATCAAAACTAGCAAAAAAAGATATTCAGAGTCAATCGTGAATTTGAAGCAGAGTT
>Ga0307514_10002743_pt1 | contig 17768 bp, 13 predicted proteins | sample 16_EM_MG_FD_203088 | JGI IMG/M metagenome (GOLD analysis project Ga0307514, IMG submission 203088) | Populus trichocarpa ectomycorrhiza microbial communities from riparian zone in the Pacific Northwest, United States - 16_EM | ecosystem: Host-associated > Plants > Roots > Unclassified | place... | reverse complement strand
GCCCGTATGCGAGACATGAAGATGGGAAACACAAGGGGTAAAAATTAGGCCTAGGTCTAGATTTGTAAGGAAGATGAAAATCGTCTTCTCGCATTCCAACCCTTTTCGCCAGGCTGTCGCCCGACCAGGCTTCCTCCAGTGTACTCCACAGCACGCATATGTAGTCTGGCGCTTTGCCTTGTACAGTCAAACCTCTCTCACTGGATACGCAGAAGACCCCTGATACATTATACATATAATTATAAGAGGGTAGCGGGTAGAATATCACAACTTGAGCTGCACCATGACTCCCAAGACAGGATCATCTGCCCCACACTGAGTCCAAGCACGGTTGTACGGCTCAAGGTCTGCAGTATAAGATGGGTGGACTGTCTTGGACTGTCTCGGGAGCATAACGCGGATTTCGAACAGTGCGGGTATTCGAGTGACCCTGGGAGCCTTGGCCTCGAGGCGGGTACCTAGGGGCAAGGTACGTGCTAGGCCTGATTTGGGGATCTGAGATTTTTTCATCATGAATCCAATGAGAGGTTTGGTTGGATTTCCGAACCCAAAAAGAGTAACGACAGTGTCAGTGAGCTGGAGGGAGGGTTTTAGCATGAGTTTCCCAGCCTGAGGGGGCAGTAAGGAAGTGTATATGGAGCCTAGTCAGGTTGCACTACCCCTCGTCTACGAGAGGCCGATGCCCGCCAGACTAGGGCCTAGGAGGCTGCTAGTGGAGCTGCAGCAACATTGTATGGGCCACACATGAGCAATGCGTATTTAGTGGCGTGGTGGGTGTATGTAGGTAGACCGGCCTGGTAGAAGTCTGGAAGGCTTAGACCTAACGGGTGCGGCCCCTCGTCATAAACAGATAGCCTGAATACGAGTAATGATCTCAAAAAGAAAATCTGCCGGAGGCCGGAGGAGCTCGAGAGGGCAGAGGCGGGGGGGGTTGCGGTGAGGGGCTTGTGCCAGCCAGACTAGGATTTATCGAAGTGAGGGCGACTATGAGGTACACAAAAGGCAACGCCAAGCCAAACTGAGAGAGTCTGGGCACGAGATCAGGATTTATGTGATTCTCCACGTATAGGTACTTGGAGATTTTGTACTTATGTTTGCCCAGACTAGTAGGAGGCGTTTTATGGGCGTTTGTACAGCCTCGTGTCTGATTGGGTGTTTGATATCCTGTATTGAGACTAGAATTGTGATTGAGCAGCCAGGGAATTGGCGCTGAAATCTGGTATCAACATAGTCTGGTTGGCACAACACCCTCGCAGAGGTATCAACACCCCAACCAGACTATCAACACCCGTGTTAGTTGTTCAGGGGTACCTATCAGGCGCCCGTCGGGGGTGGCAAGCAAGGCACAATCACGCTGCCTAGAGTCCAGGGTTCGATCTGGCTGGGGCATGACCAATTAACACGGGCAATTTTGCTCGGGGTAGGACTAGTCTCGGCACCAGACCCTCGTAGCCGAAACTGGGAGGACTAGGGACCAAGATCCCACTTTGGCAAATGGAACCAGATTAGACAAATGGCATACCATTAGCAATCCTACAAAGTAGTCTCGTGATAGGCAGTTGCTTACCGCAGTTAGGGAGTACTTACTCAGTTAGCACAGCCAACGAACTACGAGTATATAGTACTGCAACCACAAACCCGAGGTTCTACAACCCCTAGCTAGTACCCCATAACAAGAATCCATCCTCCAGCCTCACAAGTAACACACAATAGGGTGAAATGGGACTTGCCAGTCACAGCCCCCGGAATCCAGAGTAGTCTGGTGGGCACTTTACCTACCAGGTGGTGGAATTTAGCCTCGTGCCAGTTGAAAGTCTTATTCCAGTGAAGTTTATTCAGTGGAGGAATCTGCATATTTAAAAAAAAATATCACTCATAGGAATCAACCAGATCAATACATGTATGTGTTCATGTGCAGCAGCACCAGAGTATGTACATCATGTCTATGTAGTCTGGCGAGCACCGGCATCTAGTCTGGTTGCACTAGCCGACATCATTAAGTACCTGTGCAACCACACCTACATCCCGCTAACGGGGTATATATGATCCCCACGCTCCAGAATATATATACATGTACACTACATTCGCATATACGGAGTAAGGGATTGCCTAGCACATACAAGGTATAGACTTCCAACCCGGTGGAGAATCCCAACACATCGCTGTTGAACAAGAACTGAGACCTTTTTCGCTGCAGCACAGGAATTGTAACTGTTCAGGCCCTTGGAAGAATTGACAATACCTTGGGTTAGTCTGGTTGACCTTGGGCTGCATAATGGATAAGACCGGCATACCGGCGACGGCCGATACTATATAATGTCCCTGTAAGTGTTATTAGTGTGACTGACAACATCCTTTCAGAGCACTAATAAAGCTATCGATGACACTGAATACCCTGTTTGAACAGGACCCCGTTCTCCTTGCATCAATTCAACCCCAGGTCATGCCCAAAGCCCCCGAAAATTGTCTGTATGCGTGCGGAATCATACCCCGGCTAAGGAATAACATCGCCGACTGGTTAAAATTAGCGATTCGATTGGTTAAATTTAGCGATTCGACTTGGATTACCATCGTCGGCGGCATCGTTATCTACAACCAAATGTTAATTGGAGGATGATATGCATGTGATCATCAACTAATTGCGCTACCAAATAATAACTGAGTGTGCAACCAACATCCTCCCTTAGCGGCATTCTAGAAGGTTTCTGGAAGCCTTCCAGAAGCCTGACTGCGTGAGCCAGCGGCTTCCTGGCAAGGATCTTTCACGGCATTTAGCAATGCTAACAGGGATAAAGGATGGAGTAGCCTTGCAGGAGCTGAAGCTGCCGCACGAAAGGCAATTGCAACGATTAGCTATTACCTAAATCCTCGCAAGGTCAACTGCCCTGATGCAGGGTTCCATAGTTGAAGCCCCTTACCTGAAGTTGCCTCTGTTGTTGTTTATGGGAACACACACTTGATTGGCTCCCCTTGTGCTCGGGTTCTTGGGCCCGGCACCCCAGGAATCAGTCGGGGAAATGGGCCAACTGCAAAACACCGAATGTAGGCAAAGCAGGGTCCACTTTGTGCCCTGGTGCCTATGAACACGGTGCTGTTCCAAACCACTCACATGTCAAGTAGCTAGCTACCTTGACGCATTTGCATTGGCGCCGGTACAAGCCGCAAGCGTGTGGTTGCTCTTCTAGAAGCATGCATGATCCAGGATCTGGAACTGCTGAACCCACATGCATGCATGCTTGCTTGCACCACGTGCAACACACACCTGCTGTACTCGAGTAGAATGCCTACTCTAGGTAGGGAGAGGAGTAGAGTACATACAGTACATGTACGTGTGCAGCACCGACTGCAGTGCAATGCGGCCAATGTTCCAAAGATAACGGTAGTATATCAGTCAATTGGATAAGATGAAATGCGATGAGGCGGTTATTGGCGGGTCGAATTGCGTGAAACTGAATTGCGAGATCAATTGGTTTGGCTGGCAAGCATCAGTCCCACACCAAACTAGCGATATTAATTCAACATGGTATTGTTGATTTACCCCGAGGTGGCCGACGGCACTATTTGGCAGAGTTAGTAACCGAACAGTTTATCTTGCATATGTCCCGCAGGGTGGATAGGAACATGCGATGACGGCGAATGCATGTTGTCAATGAGCTTTTGCAGGTTGCTCTGTCGCAAATGCCGATGCTGGGCCAAAGGCGAATACTCAGAGTGAGGTACCTAAATCGCCAAGCCGAAGCAAGAAGGTCTGGAGATGAGACTATAGGATGCGGGAGATCGATGGTAAAGTAGGGAGGGCCTTCGGCATGACAAGGCTGCTTTTAGATACACCTTACGTAAAAGCAATGTACCCAAAGTTTTGGTTCAGAACTAAATTACAATCTTTATTTTAGAGTTGTGATAAAACCACGTGATGCACTGGAACTTTAGGCCTAGTCTGGTTACATATGGTAACTTACTTGGGTAATAACTCTTCCCATGAAAATCCAAGGCTATCAGAAATCAACCAACTGACTTGGCATCCTCAAAGCGAGGAATTATCGTTTACAAGTTGAGGGCCGTGAGGAAAATCAAGGTGCCTAATTAGTCTGGTTGGCACAAGCCCCTCGGTAGAAAGTGCCTAATATAAATCTGGGGAAGTTATATTTAGCTATGATTTTGGTGTGAAAATAATAAGGTGTGGCGTGCATGCAACTAGACTGCTGCTATACAGTACCAACCAAGCTATACAGTATGTGCTTCACTTGCCTAACCTGGTTCACGCCACCTTATATTACCCAGTTTAGTGAACAAAACCCAGTCCCCCGCTTACTGTCCATATTCCTGCTTACTTTCCCCTGGAATTAATCAACTGTCACTTCAACTGTCACCTCTGCAGAGCATATGTGAGCATGCAGCCGAAAATGAACCTTCGTGAGAAGCACTCGAGATACGGAAGGAAACCTGAGACCAATCCGAGACATGATGGTAGGATCATTAGCTTCTTGGTGGTTTAATGAGGTGAAGTGTCATGAGCTCCATCATCACCGTGTAGTCATGCCCCCCTCAGAGGCTTGTGCAGCCAAACTAAAAAGCATTTGAGTCTTGTGAAATGGTGCGAGTCTAGACATTCGTTACTAAGCATCTGTTGCCTACCACTTGCTAATTATTAAAATAAAAAACCTAGGCTTATAGTAGTCCGCTGGCCCGCACCACCCAAACCCACTCTTCCTCCAACTTCTTTACAACCTACCGAATCCATACAAGATGAACATAACCCAAATATAGCCTGTGTCTGGTCATTCACACCCCCAATTTCTGTGCTCATTCAGGTTTGGTAAGTCGGGAGTAGTATCCTCCGAGGGTTCAAGATATAATTAGAATGACATATCTTGACACATCCTTAATGGGGGAATGATATTCTACGGAATAGGGCACTAGCTGCTGACTGACTATACAGTAGGAAGGACACCATGACCCGACTTTCTCCGCAGCACTCTTGAGCAGTGGGAGCTCCCTTGGCCTTACAGAGTCCCAAGGCACTGCAATGAGAGTTCTGAACCGGTGAGAAAACTGTTCACAGGGCGGAATACAGCTGCAGTGTTGCCATACCTTGCAGTGCTCGGCGATCCCTTTGCACATCCTCCCTCCGTACATGTGCCGCCATTTGTGACTGAGGCACCCCCAAATACTGGACGACGACAACCAGATTGGTGAAGTATTCCATTACATTGTACCTCTGTTCAAGCACTGTTTTCTGCTGTTTGCGTTATTTTATCCCTTGTTTCAGAAATGGGATATCTCAGCAAGTATCGCATTTATTTGTTGGGTTGTCAGCACCGACTGATTGGAACTCGGTTAGGATCCCAGCTGTCGATCTCCCAGTGTGTCACTTGATGCCTGGCCTCGTACGATGTTACTAATCGAATATATCGATGCTGCTGGTTGTTTCTTTGGCTTTCCATAACTTGCTGCATATCCCATTGACCCCCAGACTCTCAATTCCCTATTTCAGGTGGTATACGGAGTACTGACTCATTATTTTGTTGACACCAAGGCTGGAATGCGCACACGTAGTGAGTTGCACTGAGCTCTGTCGATCCTTTCCATTTTTTGAACCGCTGATCTTTACCTGTTCAGGGTATCATCACATTTCCTCATCACCATCTAAGCCCTCGATGCAATGCAACTCACTTCATAATTGTAATCCAATTCTCAGCTGAGAGCATCTACAAGTGCTGATCGGCGATGTCTGCTGATAAATGGATACAACTCGCCTATCTCTAGTCCTCAACACCTGCATATGAGATTCAACGACCCAATCGCTGCAAAATAAAACAGAAAGGTTTTTGTTTTTCGGTAACGTAGCACTGCCAACAACAGATCGGCAGGAATATTTTTTACAATGACAGCACCGTAGCCACGACTGAGCCGATACAATGTATACCATAATACCATCATGGGTACAGAAAAGTGCCGATCCCAGGTTTCACTGCCCCGCTGATCGCTCCTTTTCCTTCCTCAGGAAAAAGAACCCCGCCATGCCCGAAATCCGGCCAATGAAGTAGGTGGCTTTTCGTTTCGGCCTTTCGAAGAGGACGGGCTTTTCAACCGACCCGAGCGAAGTCGCCTATCTGTGATTCGCGATTCGCATCCTCGGTTGTCAGAAGTACAGAGCAGGCATGTGGAAGATGATAGGTAGGTACTTGATGTTTGTGGGCGATCATATCCTCTGTTCGCACAACACTACGTCGGCGTCCAACACAATCCCGCAACACAGACCATCATCATCAACATCACCATTCACCACTACCTACCTACCACCACCATTACTACAGCACACCAATCACCACACCCACCCACCTCCTAAGCAATCCTATTTTCAGATTCATCTGTACGAAAACCTGATATTTGACAGTTCGGCAGTGCCCATCTCGAAATATCATTGGTGGACCCTGATCCTCAACATCCTCGCCTCACATCCGATCCCGCCTGTGATGAGATGTCTGCGTGTGTCTGTCTGTCTGTGTGCATGTGTGTGTGCTTGTGATGCAGATGCCTGTCTACCTGCAAGGTATGCATGGTAACGCAAAATGCCTGCTGCTACATGTGTGTGGGGGGGAAGTGGGGCGGGGGAGTGGTGTGTGGGGGAAGAGGCGGTCGGTCCGCAGCTGGGCATTATTAATACAATTCAATTAATTATAGCCTTGCGTATGTGTCGTGGATTGTTGACTCGAAATGATTTTGCCAAAATGGGTGTATCTCCGTACCTACTTACTTACTCTAGACTCATCGAGATATTCTTTATTGGCCAGCCAGATTTACTCCACATGCCACCAGTATAATACATAAATAGTAGGTACCTAGGTAGTGATTTTATTGGCTGCGCGCAATTTCCCCCAAACCGTTGACCAGTTCAACAGCTTTTTTTAAAAATAATTCAAATACCTACCACAAATGACAATAGACAAGGCGAAGAAAAGGAAATCAAATCCCCAAACTGACTTTACGTTGCACGCACGATTAAAAGTAGTTTTGGAGAGAAAAATACTTCAATTACTAAAAAAGAAATCCGCATGCAAGGGATAGGTAGATAGATACTAAAATAAATACATAAATCAATAAACAAGTATTACAGTATCCGCAAAGTCGATCGCAACCGCCCGCACATCTCAAATCTCAAATCTGCAGCCCGTTCCTGCAATCAATATGCAGCCCTAAAAGCCCCAAGGCTGACCTGACTTGTGGTGCTGCCATGTTACAAACGCGCGCGTACCAACCGATTTAAAATTAAAAAAAAAAAAGCACGTAGGTAAGTAAGTAGGGTTGACATGACAGGAAAACTTGTCGCTCAGACAAAGAAATCCTCGTCTCAAACCTACACCACCAAAAAAAAAAGACAGTAAATATTCTCTTCTCGCAAACGGCGCTCAACGCGAAACAACCAAGAATAGAAATAGAAACTAAAAAAAACAATCGCCTGGAACCCCCACTCCCCACATCAGGGTACAAAGTAAAGTACGGAGTAACCAAGACGGAACACGACACGACCACCCCCCGGAAAAATAACGCCCAAACCGTTTTCGCATACCCTGGTTTGAGTCATAGTGACTCCCCTAGTCATCATTTCCCTTTCTCAGGTACTATGACAGTGTCGCACCATCCCTAAAAAAAAAGCAGAAGGAAAATAGAAACCAAGTTTCAAAAAACGGCAAGGTGAAAAAGAAAAACTGCCGTAGAGCAATTACTTTTGGGTCTGACTAGTTGGGTTTGCATGAGTAACCAACCCACTTGTGTATGACTCCGCTGCCGCGTAGTTCTCTTGACCCGTGCTGTCGGTTGTTTTGTCGGGCTAAAACGGGGGAAAAAACCGATTCAAAGCCATCATGTGATGCTGACAGTAGTTGTAATACACCATAACGGCATATACACGCGCGGAAGCATCCACCACCACCACCACTACCACCACCATCCCCAGCAATAGGATTCGCCATACTGGGTGTTGAGCGTTGAGAATTCGCGATGTAGGGAAAGCGCCGAAATCGTTCAATCCACAGGGTCTTTTCGATAACCATTGGGAGCAATCGGGGGGGGACTTCGTCGCGTCCGGGGGGGTGGGGCTGAAATTCCGTAATAACACAAGAAAGTGCTGTGCTGGTGGAGTGGGAATGAATCGAGATCGTCGGGGATCATGCGGAAGAAAGGCCGATATCGATACCTTTTCCGATCGATGCTGTAGGAAAAATCGGTGATCAAGTCGAAAGAGGATTATTGCAACTCCGGTACCCATTGGCTCATTCACTTATTATACTATAACCCAGTCAGTCTCTAGATTCTACCATCTCTCGGATTCAATGCTGCGTACATAGCGAGGCCACATTCCCTCAGGAAGGTCTGGAAGTTCGGGAGTTGGTAACCTTGGTGGAGTTGGTTTTGATGGAGGTGAAGATGCAGGCATTTTGTTTGAGTCTAGCGGTGGCAAGAGTGACTTGTTTGTTGTATAGGCTAGGATAGTAGTTGTGGGGACTCTTTGTGTATTCTTAGGGCTCGTTTGAATGAGCAGATATGAGAAACAGCGGCGAAACTAAGCTGAGCTGGTGTTCGAGTGCTGGTAGTAAGGATGAGTTTGGTTTGATTGTTCACTTGATGCGATTGTTTTTGAGATGTGTTCCGTGCAAAAGTTAGGCGTGAAACGGCGGTTTATATATGAGTCGATGTGAGGGCGGAGTCGGCGCGTGCGGAGTTCAAAAGGTCAGTCAATGTTGCTTGTGAGGGAGGAAGTCTGGAGAACTCACAGCCTATGACTCTTCACCACTCACAACCGTTACAGCTTGCCTGGGGGGAGGGGGGTGTGTCCGGGGGGGGGGGGGATGCCCCCCAGTAAATAGGCTGCCGCGACCAAGGGTTCGGTCCACAGTGTATGCACCTTGCACTATACCCTGCGCTGGGAGATCGGCCAGAGCAACCCCTGCAGGAATTTTCCCAGCGTGGTCACAAGCAGGCGCCTCGATAATGATTAAATCTGTAGGTATGATTCAGGTGGTCCTAAGCCTGCCTCACACATGCTGTCTGGGGTGCAGGAGCGTTGGCGTAGGTACTGCACAGAGTACCTACCCAGTGTACGTAAGGCAGGAAGAGCAATTCCCATTTCGCTCCGCAGCGGAGTTGGAGTTGGCGCAGGCTAGGACTGTCTCGCGAAGAATACTCTCGTACGGACGGTACACTGGTAACATCTACATGTACATACTTCTCGCCTCTGAGCGAAGCCAAATCTACTTTTGGACCTACATATGTATATAGTAGGTATGGAGCTGCATCTAACCTTGACGTTTCAGAATTGATAATTTTGCAGCAAAGCTCTCTCTGTATGGGCTGTGTCGAGCATTGCGGCCGTGAAGACAGCGAGTGGTTGACTGTTAAACTGAGGCTTTGCATGCATGACATAATCCCTGTCAGACTGTCCTCAGTCACCAAATCGCAACCACGAAAACTGAAGGTGTCCTGCAAAATAAAATGCTCCGAAAGGCCCTAGACACACACACCAGTAGAAAACCAGTGGGGAATTCATGCTTCAATCTGGTCGCTTGTTGCAGCCCTGCAAAGTGGTATTTGGGGTACAGCTGTTGTATGTAAGGAGCGTCGCCATGTTACTCATACTTTGGCAGGGGAGGCTTAGTAACTATTTTTGATCGTAAGTGCCCTCTTGGCGGCAGATTATGAGAGCGAGAAGCCCTCGGGTCTCTCCAATCTCCGTAGAACCCGAAATAAAACCTATCCTCCGTACGTACAATCGACTCATAGCATACGTCGGCCTTATTCGTCAGAAAGATGCAACCAATCATAATCTCCCAGCAGAAGAAGGGATGCATGACAGATTTAGACACACGCAGGTGTATTTTGCGGACCTTGCTTTTGTCGGACAAATCATTACGGTCTGCAGCACTCGTCGTACTTTGCGGGAGGAGATGGGGGGGGGGGAATCCTTGCTTCCCGGGAATCAACGCGACAGAGCAGGGATCGCGTCACCTTCAACTCAAAACAAAGGAAATGGCTGGTAAACAAATCGAGTGGCGCGTAAATTGGAAAGTTAATGACACGGTCGCGTCGCGTATTCACGTTCAATTTGGCCCCCCAGCCCCCAATTAATTTTTTGTTCACCTCTTCTGACTTATTCTTTGCTCAGTAGAGCGGGGTAGTAGGTATCTACCTACAGCGCAATCAGTATTGTACTCATTGACCAACGCGACCGAGCTCAGCACCCCGCTTTTGGAATTTTCACTTTTATCACCCAGAGGACTCAATCGATGCAGAGTTCGACTCAATTGTGCGAGTTGAGTGTGTCATCCACTTGTAGTCAAGTGGTCACCAACCTCTCGTGGAGGATACACTTTGGTTTCGTCCGTTGAGCTTGTCTCCATGGCAACAGTCACGCGGGAGTTCTGTCATGCAATTACACAGCTAGGTACGTACATCGCATCACCCTCAGTTGTTGTATTGAGGTATCAATTCTAATTAATTGCCGAATCTTAGGACCCTTCGAAACATGCGGCTCTTTGCAATTGAGGAGGGGCAGTTTGGCACATCGGAGGGGCATTCCCTGCATCAATCAATACCCATGCCCCCCTGTGAATGCATATGTACTGTATATGCAGCTCTCAGACTTTCCCCATCTAGGCAGCAATGACATCAGTGTTCATTTATTTCGGCATCCCAGCTCCCACTCGCCGGCGTAATTATTTACCGACCATTCCTACTCTGAATCCAGAGCATGACGAGAGCATCTATGACGCTGTTTCCATTCTGGTGAGGTCTGTTCCATCTATTGGTGTTTCTGGCAATGGTAACACCAGTGATGTCAGCATACGTAACCGCACACCCAGTAGCTTGCCAGACCAGACAGAAATCTTATTGGCCTGAGTTCCCATCCCAGATGAAGCTATTGGTCGACATTAAGTTGCAGTTTTGTACCATGGGCAACGAAAGTCAAACTGGAGTGACACCAACAAAGCTTGGCAAAAAGACCGAATACCTAGTGGACTTTGCATTTGATGCACTCTGATATATCATTCTATCCATAGGATAGACTCCACCTGCTGTTACCGACTCAACTTCTATCGTACGACTCTGCCGAAAAGGGTAAAAGGGTAACAGTTCCAGCTTGGAGGTGGTTTAGAATCTTAAACCTGTGCAGTGCAGGTGACCCCACGGAATAAGTAAGTATCCTTAACCCCCCCCCCACATGGGCACGAGGCTACCCCCACCTCACTGACGTCGGAACCCAGAGGCCCCCACGATATGCTTTCCCTGCGCCTGCTAGGCATCAGCAACCTACTGACGGAGCATTGTAAGGTTCCTCCCGACGTCAATGCAAGATCAGCGTGCGGGGGGGTGCTTGTGCCAATCAGATTCACACAATATCATAATAGAGCTCTGCTGAAGATGGTACTGTAACTGTATAACCCCTTCAGAAGACAGTCCCGCCAACCACAGACACACCAGACAGGCCTATATTCCAAGAAGAAGCCAGTCCCTCCCACCCTTCGTCATTGATATCGGAGCTGTAAATTCAAATCCCCCGTCATTCGCCTCCCTCACTTTCCCACTCGCTTCCATTAGGCAACATCAGCTCCTGCCACTCAATGACGGAATATCGTAAGTTTCTTCTCGATACGGTGCACGCTCCATATTTCCCATCTCAACTACTGCAGTGTGGGTAACCTGAACCCTGCAAAACTGCAATTTTTAACATTCCTATTAGCTACTATGTAAATCCAGGGGTTCCGGGGGGAGGAGGTAGTCTTTACCATTACCCTCCTTTCGATCTAACTTACAAATATGATATGACGTAACCTCAATCGAGGGGAGCTGATATTCAAATCTCAGGACTTCGGAGACAGTCTTCAACACATTTTTCTCGTGACACTCCCCTTTCCCTAGATGTGTACTCGCTTCATGTTAGCTTTTGTCCTGTAGAGCTTTCCTATAGTGGGTGACTGAGGCTGCTTGAGGCTGTATCTTGATGTGAGAGTGTAACCCGAGTGCGGTGTAACATCTTCATGGCCTAAACTAGACTAGTCTGCTTCCTAATCTAGCCTACAGTCATTTGCCAAGCAGTGTTAGGTAAGCCCATTAAGTATAATCGACATGACGCGTCATCGATCTCATGAACCTGGAGCAGTCAGCCGCCAAGACTCCTGACACCGCCACAAACCAAGTGGCAACTTTAACCACTGTCCAATTCGAGCTACAATACATTATCGGTACCATACACCGCACCTGGGGCTTAGCAATTCCTGCCTATCTTAATAATTTCCACTTTTGCGCTACTCATGGGTCGGCGACAGAATACTACCCGGAAGCTTCTCTCCGTCTCTTTCCAACAGCTATCGAGCTGGCTGTATCACTGCCGGGGCTGGTCGGAAAGCTCTCCTCATCATGATCCATTAATTCGACAATACCCTCATTTAATCCTGGAAGGCTCAACCCAGCCCCTGTAGCCCCCGCGGCTGGCGGAGCAAAAACTGTTCTGACAGTACCACTAGCCAATGTCTCATACGCCTCTTTCGACCCCAGATGACTGCTAGAAGTCGAGCTTTCTTCATCTGATGGCGGCCATTTTTCCGGAGCCAGTGATACATGATCACCAACTAGTGGCCACGGAGTAGCTATATTCCACTCGCCTCCAGTTTGGTCTTCCAAAGGGATTCCCGACCCAGCACCTGCTTCTCGATTGAAATCATCAGAAGTAGAGTCGCTGGGTAAAGAGAGGTTGACAGACGGAGACTCCCACCCACTCCCGGGTTGGTTTTCAGCCTCCGCTTCCACCATATAGTTATCGTCCATGATCCCTCCGATCAACAACGTTGACTCAATTACTTTATCTTCCACTTCACTATAAATTTCTCCTTGTGCGCCATCAACACTTACAAAACCTCCTCTCTCCATGACCACTCGCTCTCTTTCGCCCACACCCACTCTGGAGGCGCTATCAAGCCTGTACATTCGGACTTCCCCTCCGCAGTCAAATGCCCAGACGGTCATACGCGGGCCTGAATGTACTGCCACATCAACCAAACCGGGGACATATGCCACATGACATCCCATAATTTTGATTTGCTTCTCCGGTGTCAGGTGACTCAGGAACCTTCCAGTGTACTTGAGCTTTGCACCACCGGTGCCCTGGTTATATAGTTCCGTAGGTATAGTATAGAAAACTAACCAATCTTGATAACCCACAGCAATTCGGACTCCATATCTAAGGTCTTTGCCAGCGGCGTATACTCTGGGGCGCGGAGGAAAACCTGGTCGCTCATCCACAATGGTGGCACTCGCTTCGTCAAGCAAGTCTCCCTCAAGCCTGACCCAGCTTGATTCCTGAGAGTTTCGTGGAAAGACTGGGAGGCATTCATACTTGGTGTGATGCGAGGCAATCTCGGCATCACCCCGGCTCGGAGGCGGTGTTGGAGGATTTCGAGGTGGAATAAGCTTTATCCTGCGGAGTAATTTTGTTGGCCCACCCACCTGCCGCACCAATAGGTCATCAGCACAAACTCGAAATAAGGCTTTGCCTTGACTTACAGGCGCATCGCCCCCCACGTAAACATGGCCGTCCTCGGGATCCGTAAATATCACATTTATGCCATCCACTGGAACAGCCATATAATGGTCACTTTGAGCTGCACCAAAAAGTCCTGGTTCCCATGCTCCCCAATACACGAATGACCCAGCTTTCAGGCCGAACCTCCTTCCGAGGGGAGAGGCCTCCTCCGGGTGAACTGCACTGGATATCAACCTCAATTTCTTCGCTGAATCAATCCCCCTTCTCGGAGAAAGGAAGTATAAAAAGTCCGAAGGTGCAGAGAGTGGAAACCATCGACTCAGGTCTTGTCCAGTAAGTGCATCCACCCAATGTAACTCTATACCCCCTTGGCAGCCGAAGGCTACGCACGCCCTCTGAGGGCATATCGCAACCGAGCGTGGCGGATCGTCATCAGAACAAATATTCTTGTAAGTATTTCTCCTCCTTGGTGATACCACGGCGCGATTCCGGGAAACAATATCCGCAACAATTCCCATGCGACCATCAACCAATACGGCTACCGCATGTCTACCCCCGGAAGTATCCATGGACACAGCTAGAACCCTACAGGGGCATATCACGCTGGCAAAATAGTCCATTTTAGTATCGCGGAGCTTGTACAGGTAGACGATGCAGCCCTCAGATAGCAGGAGGTATGCACCACAGACCGAGGCGGTGAAGTGCACAGCCGAAGTACAACTAGTTGGCGATATCTCCGAAAAATCAAATGTCAAGCTATGTACCAAGCCACATGTACCATCTTGAGTAGCTCCGAGTAGACATTCCCGAGAGAATCTCATGGAAAGGTAGGATGCTGAGGTAGAAGTGATGATGGTTGGATCAGAAAAACCAAGAGTGAATAGGTGGTTCCGGAGGAGCGTCGGGTTGAATGATGACTGATACCTGCTCATTGTCCACTTTTAGGATCTGCAGATCAGAAACAGAGGGAAAACCTACCACCCCTTGCAGACCCTTCTGGCATTATAGAAACTCAATGGATCCATCAAGGAAAAAATGTGTTGTAGGAGCTCTACCGGAAGTCGGTATATCGATGGTAAACTTAGAGGACGGAGTCTCGCAGCTTGAGTATACTATTCCCAGCACGCTTGTCGAAAGGCAAGGAGTGACTTCTAGTCTAGATGCTTGACAATGCCCTCATACACTTCCTCTGGTAAGCTGGCCCATAAGTGCTGATATGCTATTTGACGTGATTCCAAAATTTCCGCATGCTTTCCTTTGCAGCTTGTTCTCCCACAGGGACACCTAAGTTCTTCGTTCTCACCAGTGAGCCATCCAACACTATCCTTCTGGGGATTTTCCATTCCTAGGCCGAAATCCAGGCCTGGTTCGTGTCTAGCATCATTACCATAGCGTTTCTGCACACTGTCTTCCGTATGATCCAGTTGGGAAGCTCGTTTTTCATCCGGGAGGCATGGTGGAATATCCTCTGTGGCTGCTGTCAGTTCTACAGAGGGCGACATCTGGGGTATAGAAGAGGAATCAGCATAAGCAGTGGAAGCGGAAGTGCCAACGGGTCCTTTGTGCGGTGGGGTATGACAGCAGCTGTAGTGGACTCTGCTAGAGAGCATGCCATGGTGAGGGGGCTTGACCATCGAAAATCACTTTAGCGGTGGTAAGTAGTTTGCTTCAACCAGTCAGCCACAGAGGTGGTGTGAGCTTTGAAGTACTCGGACAAAGGTTGTTTAGGACAGGACGATAAGTGATCCGCCCGGCAGCTTGGAGTGCCTACCCAGCAAGACGTTTTTTGGGAGCAGAACGGATTGTGATACTTTGTAAGTGTAGGTATCAATCAGTCTTGGGGCGTGAAGTAACGGCGTGAAGTAACATCCATAAATAGTGCCCGCCAGACTACCATAGGTAGTTGCCTACTATGACCTAGGCCCAAAAGCCAGTGCTGGAAACCCGTAGCTACCGCTTTTTTTTTTAAAGAATCATTAATCGCATTCACCCTATCTAGAGTATGGCGATGGACTGCAGCTCCTGGTGAACCAGGTGGCCTCTCTCCCCTACTCGGGCCAGTCCCTGCCCCTCCTATATACTGATTTATCTACATTATGAATCTCGCCACTGCGTCACACCACTTCTCGTGTAGCTACCGCTTGGGGTTACTGTACTTGAACTCGGGTGTATGTACATGTAGGGTGCCTCAGCCACAGTTTCCTCTCCATAGGTAACTTGTTCACAGCGCCCTGCAGAAGTATATACATGGTATGGAGTGTATAGGGCAGGTTTGATCCCCTCGTCATCCAACCTGGCAGCACTCTACTTCCCTCCAGCTCCTGGGGGCGACCGTTCACATTGATATAGTAAAGGCGGATCTACTCGCCATAGTCTAGATAGCCCCTCTCCTGGATCAAGAACTGCCTGAGGCTGGGTGCCTTCGAGGAGTCTCATATCTGTAGGGATATTCTAACACCATCATATCATAAATAGCACCAAATACTAATCGGCTTTCATATAAAGTCATCGTGCTACAGGAGCCTGCATCCTGGCTCAATGCAATTAATGATTCCTTGAAAAAAGACCCCTGCATCCTGTAAGAGGTCTCGGGGTGAGGCGAAAAGGCATCAAAGGGAAATAGGGAGCGAGGCGGCGACAGTGTTTCTGACATAGGAACATCAAACAAACATACCCACTGGGAAAGCAATAGGACAGAAGCGCCATTAGTGAGTTGACGTATGTATGTGGTCACAGACCGAGGGGATAGCTACACACAATAGGGAGAGCAGAGGGCCTGAAATGGATTACCGAAAGTGCAGTATGTACACATAATGAAGCGTCTGTTGTGAAGAATTCACATATTCTAGCTCTGCGAAATCACCAGGTATATATCCCATCCACCGGCATAACAGTTCCACCGCTCTCACTCGTATTCCATTCGCCAGGTGCAACCTTGCATCCTTCCTGCCCGTCGGCGCAATCATTCCACCGTTCTGCATACGCCGTGATGATGCGGGATTGCCTCATTCCAACATGCTGGTAGGGGAGGGAGGAGGCATGGCAGAAGTGGAAGGAGATTTTGTAGGTAGAGGCAAGGACTGATCTGATGGACGCGGAGATAGATAGCCTAGCAATAATTCCCCCCCCCTCAAAAACAAAATTTACTCCAATTATTTCTCTTCGAGATTCGAAGGTTAGGGGATTTATGGATACATGTATCTTTGTCGGCGCTTTAATTCGGCCGCCGAGCTGCCCGTTGAGGTTTCTGGGTGTTCTCGGTCCCAGCCTCTTATTCTTTCCCTGAAGCACAATTATTTTAGTGTAGGTAGGTAAGAGGCTGGGACCGAGATGTTCTCGTACCCAGTCTCTCGCCTTAGCCGCACAATTTATTGTCTTGGCAGCGCAGTGGAGAGTCTGGGTACGAGAACAGGACCGAGAGCAGTTTCTGGGTAGTTATCTCCGCAACGAGATCCCCGCAGGCTAGACTACCTGGTATTTACATATATAAGTACATAGGTAGGGATGAGAATTAGTAAGATGTAAATTCTCCGCATGCTGTCAGAAGCATTCCCATACTCCATAAACTTGACAAATCCCGCAAACTCAGTTCTACAAGAACCTGCACATATGTACAATGTATGTATGTATGCATTTAATATAGCTAAAAAATCTTTCCTTGTGAAAAAATAAAGCTACTTGCAGTCTAAAAGGATAAAGCATAGGATCGGATGCTCTCCGGGGAGTCAGGCATTGAGGTCAGTACATAAAAAAAAGATGGAGCTGCTGTAGAGACACGAGGTGAGATTTTCTACCTACTGGGAGACCTATTTCACTTACTTGGTAGTCTCTGGTTCTGGTTGGCACTCGTGGAGTAAAAGCCCTTTAGGAATAGCTAAGCTATAGTACGAACCGTATCCTCACGTCACGAATTGCAGGTGTCGCTGCGCTATGTTATTGGTTCATTAGGTACATCATGATTAGCTCCCTTATTCCTAGGATATAAGGCTTTGTAGTAACATTGAATATGATCAGAATATGAATACCATCTGCTGGTAAATACTAGGTACTTTCAACATGTAGAGCGGTGACAGGCTTTTGCTAGAAACTCTTTTGTTGTACGACAAGTCTCAGCTCCCAAAGAGCTCTGCTCTCAACTACCCCCCCCCCCAAGCACCTACTCCTCTTCCCCCCTCAGCCCCAAATCCAAATCAACCCCATCCCACTCCAGATTCCCCTCCCAGTCCCCCCT
>Ga0307514_10002742_pt1 | contig 17768 bp, 12 predicted proteins | sample 16_EM_MG_FD_203088 | JGI IMG/M metagenome (GOLD analysis project Ga0307514, IMG submission 203088) | Populus trichocarpa ectomycorrhiza microbial communities from riparian zone in the Pacific Northwest, United States - 16_EM | ecosystem: Host-associated > Plants > Roots > Unclassified | place... | reverse complement strand
ATATTTTTTTAAAAAATAATAAAAAATATTTTATTTTATTTTATTTCAAATTAATTTTTTTATATTTTTAAATTGAATTGATATCAAAAATAAATTTTAAAAAATAAAAAAAAATATTATTTTAATATATTTTTAAATAAAAAATATTTAAAAAATAATTGTAATAAAACGAGAGAAAAAAAAATCAAAATAAAAAATTCAAACCCCAAACCCGAAACGGGCTTTAAGCAGGCTGGGTTTTGAACCTGAAATGTGGATTTAGGTGTAAAGTTTAGGCCTATTGCCTTGCTTTACCCGAAATCCAAAAATCATAGATAGCAGAAAAACACGCTGAAGCTGGAGCCCAGACGATAGAAAGCGAGGCGAAGGCTAACCTCCCAGAACCATGGCAGCTGCTGCTGCTGCAAGGACCTTGCTTTACTCCTCTCACAGCAAACTCTTCTTCTTTCCTTTTTCAAATTGCAGCAAAAAACTACACAGACCCATCATCAATAAGAATCCTATCTTCGTCCCTCTAAGGTGCTTGCAATCAGCCCAGCAAAATGCCTCCACAACCCGTGACCCAATGCGCAGCCGTTCCAGCGTGGTCGATATCCTTGAAGAAAGGGGCTTGCTTGAATCCATCACCAGTGACAATCTCAGGTCTATCTCTACTACAAGCACTCTCAAGGCTTACTGTGGTTTTGACCCAACTGCAGAGAGCTTGCACTTAGGTAACCTTCTGGGCATAATTGTTCTCTCCTGGTTCCAAAGGTGCGGCCATAAAGCTGTCGCCTTGATTGGCGGCGCCACCGCCAGAATTGGAGACCCATCTGGGAAAAGCCTGGAAAGGCCAGAGCTTGATGCTGATACTTTAGAGAATAACACACAAGGGATTACCAATGTTATTACAAGAATCTTGAATATGAATAGCAGCAGTAATGTTAATGGTGATGGCAATCATTTGAATTCAAGTTCTTTCTTTGTGGTTATGAATAATTATGATTGGTGGAAAGAGGTTAGGTTGCTTGATTTTTTGAAACAAGTAGGGAGATTTGCAAGGGTGGGGACTATGATGGGCAAAGAAAGTGTAAAGAAGAGGCTTGAATCAGAGCAAGGAATGAGCTATACTGAATTCACTTACCAGCTTTTGCAGGGTTATGATTTCTTATATCTTTATCAAAATGAGGGTGTTAATGTTCAGATTGGAGGGAGCGATCAGTGGGGCAATATAACTGCTGGTACTGAACTTATTAGAAAGATTCTTCAGCCAGAAGGGGATGTGGCTTTTGGCTTGACATTCCCTCTTCTATTGAAGAGTGATGGCACTAAATTTGGGAAATCAGAGGATGGTGCCATTTGGCTTTCACCGTCCTTGTTATCTCCTTACAAGTTCTACCAGTATTTTTTTTCGGTCCCGGATGCTGATGTTATTAGGTTTTTAAAGATACTTACTTTCTTGGACATAGAGGAGATTGATGAGTTGGAGAAGGAAATGAATAGACCTGGCTATACCCCCAACACTGCTCAGCGGAGGCTGGCTGAACAGGTCACTCTTTTTGTTCACGGTGAGGATGGACTTAATGAGGCTCTCAAGGCAACTGAGGCTTTGAGACCTGGAGCTGAGACCAAGTTGGATTGGAAGACCTTTGAGGGCATTGCTGAAGATGTGCCTTCCTGTTCTTTGGCCTCTGACCAGGTTCTCAATATCTCTCTTATCGATCTTTCTGTTTCTTCCGGTCTGCTTGATAGTAAATCAGCTGCCCGCCGTCTGTTGAAGCAAGGAGGGCTTTACTTGAACAACAGCAGAGTTGATAGCGAAACTAAGAGAATTGAACCTCAAGACATTGTGGATGGAAAAGTTCTCCTTTTATCTGCTGGCAAGAAGAACAAAGTCATTGTACGAATAACTTGACTACTCTTGTTGTTGCATAGTTGATTGTTTGCTTTAAATTGCTGTCCCATCTTTTGAGTTCTCTGCAGCCTTCCCAAGCAATGAATTTCATGGGATAGAAGACACCAAGGATATTTAAAAACAGTATTTCAAAAATTTTGCACTTATTTATCACCTCTTCCATGACAGGGTGTTGAACTATGATCTTGATCAAGTTAGATGTATAACCTAAAATCAGTATTCTCTGCTACACAGTTCATGTCACCCACTTGTTTTCTCTTATTTATAACTCTTAAGCTTGTAATTGCAGACGGTAAGAAAACTACTTTATTGTTATTCGTGTGTTTTTGGGTTTAGATTAGATGCTAGAGATGTCACTGGTTGATTGGTGCATATTTTTTGTGGATAGATAAGATATTAGAAAGCCTATTTCATGGGCGTTGGAAGATTACAAGAATGGAAGTGACATTTCTGTACACATTTTACCTTTCTGGCTTTCCATAATTTTCAAGAGAAAAAGAACGATCACCATCCTCTGCTGAGTTGGTTTCTGGCAGTGTGCATTAGTTATCTTCCCCTTTCTGGTGCTTGATTTCAATTGAGTGATGGGAGTAGGATGGGTTGAGGATGGAAAGAGGTGGTAGTATCACAGCACCCTTGGCTTCTCCAGATGTACCTGCAGTAGGATGTTTAAAAGGACAATAACTATGATAATGAGCTGTCCTAAATTAGAGCAGTGTCGACGATTGTTATTTTGTTCCAATTTCATGTTTTTAGGTTTTATCCGGGCACTTTCTGATCCAGTAAGCTAGTTGAAATTTCATTGTCTGCATTTCACATGGAATTTTTCTTCTTTTTGAACAAATTGCACAGGGATGTTGAGACTTCGATAGAAACTGAACCTTTTCTTTCAAAGACACTTATCAGCAGAGTCTTCAATTTGAGAGCTAATGAGCCTGAACTTCAACGTTTATCTTGATAAAAATCAAACTCACTCCCTTTCCCATATTCAGCCTTTTCTTGGAGTTCGTGATTGCCAGGAACGAGAAATTCCTTGCTTGCAGCCCGCATGGATAGACCCAGATTACTATAAAATATTGGGCTGACAATGGAAGTGGATCACATGCTTGCGTGTGCCTTCTCATTTTTCATGGTACCCCATAATCAATGTTATTTAGTCCCTAGATTCTGGTTATTTATAGAATTTTCCTGCAAATGATTCTTAGATCTGGTTGTCTGTTGCAACTCCACTCACAATAATCTTGACTTTCTCGATTGTGATCAATTTCCTGTCTATCCTGTCTATACAGGATATGGCTTCCTCCTTTTATCTCAATTTATAAGAATGATCCCACTATTCTAATCGGATTTTGTGGCTCTTTTTATATTGCTTACAGCATTTTTACATCAGTTAAAAAGCAACAGTAGTCACCCCAACCCATGTTTTCGCTTTATGGATTGGTTAAATAATTGTTGGTTGGTTTTTATGGCTCTCTTCCGTTGCTTTAGTACCTGAGAAACGCTCTTCTTTGACAGTCTTCATTTGTTTAGGTACTGCTAATATTTGCCTGATAATTTGATGCGTAATCCATTGATACGATCATCTTTTCCATGCTTTTCCATGGTGCTGGGCGGCTCAGGCCCCACCTGCTCCTGTGACAGCCATGAATCTTGGACTCGGCCCTTGGGACTGACCTTGAAATTTGTAGATTGTTGTATTGAATGCGTCGCCCTATAGCACATGCACATGCAGAGTTGCCGAAGGATTATATTATGTTTCCTAAACTGGGGGGCTGTCCTCCATGTTAATGACCAGAAAAAGGTGAAACGATAGGATCCATAAATTAAATATTATTGAAACATAGGGTTCCATATATTAACAAATCAAGGTCGTAAAAGCGTAAAAGCGGTGATGGAGATCTATCATGTCATTTTCATATCCTTAGCAGCACTTGGTAGGTACAGATACTGATGTATTTAGCTACAGTTTGTGTGGCAAGATTTAAGGATGTAGGAAACTGATTATTGAATCACCAGAAAGCAAAGCTTAAGCATGTGACAGGTGAAGCCATCATATTTCACAAGATTCACTGCCTCACCCACCAGAGAAGAAGAAATCACCCATTATTCCCTATGCTTATTAAACCGAAGTGACCCGTCCAGCCGAAACATGAGATGATACCAGCAAATGGATTAATAAAAATAGCAGAACCTGTTCTAATAATTTGAATGAAGGAAACTAACTAACAGCATCATCCCTTCTTTACTGTCCAAATATATGGCTGCAGTGCTACTGACGGCAAGTAAAAGGCTTCTAGCTAAAGAAGTTTAAATGTCATGGTCACGCTTGCATTCTGGAGGGAGAGAAGGAAAGCGAACACGATCCGTGCAATAGTTGTAGATGGTGTATTTTTTGCGAACCCACCCGAGTTTCCTGTATTGAGCGGCATCAAGATCTCGGAACTCCTTCTGATCCCACCAACGCTTACCTTGTGTCTCACAGAACTTGGCATTTACCGACGCCTCACAACCGTCAATGTGGAAGCCCTTGTAGGAGGCTATGAAGGGAGCCTTGGCCCAGTCAGTCTTCTCCAAGCCACCCCGCGTCGCCCAGTCATCTGCATTCCAAAGGCTTGAGTATATCTTCATAGGTTGGTTGAATGGGAACTTCAATCCTAAATCTTTGCTGTTCTTGAACACTCTGATTGGCACGTCATCTACAAAGAATCTGCAGATAAAAGAGGGAAGGTATCCCTTTGTAGGGTCAGACCAGAGTTCTTAGGAACAGATCAATAGAGGGCAGCACCAGTAGGAATGGAACTTACACGATCTGGTACATGTTCCAAAGTACAGAGTAGGCGTGGTATCCCTTGGTAGGATCAAACCAAAGATAAATTCTCTGCTCTTTGTCTCCTTTCCCTCCAGTATACACATTTGTTTGTAAGATGTAGGGCTGTCCTGTTCTGTTTCCCAAGAACTCAAAGTCTATCTCATCATGCTCATTGGTTTGAGAAGATAACTACACACAACAAAAAAAATTCAAAATTTTCAAACAGAAATCCAATTACCTAAACAGGGAACAGACAAGGAACAAGCTTCCTCTATTTCAGATTCACAAAATGACTTGGAAAAGGAAGCAGTACATACATAGAATGCAGTCACAGTTCCAGCAGAATCCCCTGGAACCATCTTTATGTGCATGCTAAAGTGACCAAACAGGTAAGAGCCTTTAGATTGAAATCCAGTCCCTTTTGTGTGTACATGCGCATATACACATGAGAGTTAATACATAGAAGATAAATACTTAATAACAGAAAAAATGGGTGCAATCTACCATGAAAAAAAAAAGAAATCACTTGCATTGCACCTGTGAATTTGTCCAGTTTGAGCTGAATCTCAGAACCTCCATTGATGTATTTGATGTGATCGAAAGCCCAAGTAGGCACATAGTTGCGGCCGAACGGTACATCCACAACCTTTTTTGGTGAAGCACCCTTGGTTACGGTAGCTAAAAGCAGGAAACTTAAGCATACAGTCCACAGGAAAGAAGCCATCGCTAGCAGGGGAGACAAGAAGCCTCAGTGCATTTTCCAACAGATTGGTTCCTGTTGCACATATTTATAGTCAAGTCTTTAGGCACCCCGGGGAGAGGTGAAGGGTAGTTTAATACTATTATAACCTTGGAAAAATAAATAAACAAAAAAGAAAATCAAACAAACAACGTTGGTCGATACTTCGGCCTCCAACAGCGTGAGAGTGTTATCTTTTGACGTAGAAAATAGTTGAGCCTGCCCTGGTAATCTCATCATTTGCCAATAATGGAAGGAATCCAACGTTGTGAGAAATTGATAACTGATGAAAAAAGATTTTATCATTATATTTTTTTTTATATTTTTTTAAAAAATACTAAATTAAAAAAATATAGGAATATAATTTTTCTGAATTCTAGATGTGTTGGGTTAGCATGCGCCTACACCAAACACGTTTCAATCAAGATGGGCTAGGTCTAGCGCTGGCAAAACTTAGCCACACCAGGCCAAGGCGTACCCTAAACATGGCCGAATTCGCTACGCCCATGGATTCAAACATAATATCTGAATTTAACACCATCAAATTTTATAGATTTTTACATAAAATATTAGATGAATTATTTATCAACAAATATGTTTAATTAAATAAATTTACACTCTACCAACATAATTAAATGTATTAAAGTCTCTCATGATCTACCATGTTTCTATTTTTTTGCTAAATAAAATAAGTAGAATACAGCTCACAATACAACTCATTTGCTAAATAACATAAGTGGAATACAACTCAAAATATCATAAAAGTGAAATTAAACTTCAGTTCCTCCTCTCCATAAAAAGACAAAACTCATGAGCTATAAATATACTATGAATCATTTAAAGTAAAGATTCATAATCTTCATTCTCTACTGCATATATATTTTCAGATATCTCTTTCTAGAATATTATTATATTTTCTCTTTCAAAAAAAATACTTATTTAAATATTTAAAAATCTATATATCCATCCAATAAAATCTTTTACATATAAATACTAATTACAAATCACATTGATCTATAACACCAATTACAAGCTATCCACCATATTGATTAAAATTAAAAAAAAATTATTAGAATCAATTAATCAATCAATTATATAACTCAAAAACCGTTTTCTAAGTTACTTCGATTCCTTGAGACATCTAAGTTACTTCACATCATCAATTTTCACAACAACGTTTCCGGTTACCATAAAATTGGAGGAAAAGCAGTTGAGATGTGAAGCAAGTACGCTTAAATTTTGGACAACAAAGTTAATGAATTCACATTACTAGGATCTGATTGGAAAGGAAAGCCCGAATTCTGTCTATGAATGAACATGTCATGGCCACACGTGGTGGTGTAGCTGTAAGCTCTATCTTTTGTTTACAGAGAGAGGTCCATGGATAGTTGGGCACGTATACAAGTAGCAGCCACCAGAACAGCCAGACCGGTGGTTGCCTTGCCTTGCCTTCCACTGTCTGGTCCCCTGAATTCGGTTGGCCTTCTCATGTGCGCGAGACAAGTTTTCTACGTCGCCTTAGCAAAGTTCCAAAGACAAACGACTTCCTTTTTTCCCTTTTTAGAAATATTTGTTTAGAGGGACAAGTTTCTCAATGATAACAAATAAGAAATTTTTTAATAAAAAGTAGAGGGACTAAAGTGAAAGTATAGATATTTTACAGAGCAGGCGGGCAAGATGAAAGACCAGTTCCATTACTCTCTTAGAAATCTGTATCCTGTTATCCTTTAATCTTAACATAAACTAATGTGGTTGGAATGCTCAATCAATCCACCGAGAGAGGAAATCAAGGAATAAATAATTAATGACAATAGATAGATCAGAGCACGTGAGCTGGTTGTGTGAATTGCTTTTATCAATGAGATAACATGGAAGGGACACACACTGACATATATATATATATAAAAGTGAGTTATAATATATATTTTTGCTTTAAAATATATTAAAATAAATTTTAATATTAACGTATTAAAATAATCTAAAAATATATAAAAAAATAATCAAAACTAAAAAAGAAAAAGATTTTTTAAAAGTACAGTTAAACCATGTCAAGCAACACCAAGGAGGCACCAGGCTGTTAATTAGTGAATAATTTACTTATGGCTAATCTGGGGCACATCACCAGCAGCTGGTTTTTCTGTTCCTTCTGGGAGATGGATACCAGCAAAACATGGAAGCAACCAAATGCTAATCAATGTTGTTAATGGGAGCTTATGGAATTTAAGAATGGATTCCAATTAATCTTTATATAATAATTAAATAATCTTATAGGAGGACTAAGAAGAACGTGTTTTGCCTAGGATCTGACCTGTGTGCATGCTTACCGCTCGCTAACCTGATCGTCTCTGCAAATAGAAGCTGGATTCCAGCGATCCGCATGGTTTGGTATATTTAAAATGCTAGAAACAAGACGCAACTCCCAAATCCCAAAACAGATACAGCCTGAGCAATATAAGTGGATCTTGCACCAAAGCAAATTAAAAACAAATAAAACTCCCCTTCCTCATCTTGCTATCCATTCTAGCTCTTAATTCTTTGATTTCTGCTTGTTCTAGGTTTGTTCCCGATAACCCTTCATTAGAATTTAGATATATTGCTATTTATTTTATAACATCCAGTGATCCACTACAAATTAACAAGAGCATGTAAATAATATTCCTGTTAAAAAAAACAAAGCAAGCATAATTGATAACTTAAACCAGAACTTCTATTTGAGACGAGCTGAGACGATAAGGAATGGAAAAGGACACTATAACGAGTCGATAATAATATATTAGCCCTATCCCAATGCATCAATAGTTAGAAAATGTCATAGCATGTCCTCTTAAAACCCAAAACAAAATCAATAACTTTACAAGAGAGAAACAATTTATTTCCTATAAGAAAGATATGAAATAATGAAGATGTAACACAACATGTAGCAAAACTATGTGCAGTAGAAAAATCTTTATAAATGATCCCAATTGCTATACCAAAACCAACAGTCTCGGCTTCATCTAGAACAACCAGTGTTTCTTCTTTGGCTTCTGTGGAACAGGAGCATCTGATATTGGAACCAGGCATCTTAGTACAAAATCACATTGGTCCTTTTCATTTAAGACCACAAAACCATTCGAATATCACACCTAAGAGAATTAATTTTATTTTTTAAACTAACCTCGGATTTCATACAATGAGTTGTAGTGTACCTCGGACCAGAAACTCAACCACAACTCTGCATCATTAAGAATTAAAAGTAAACGAGGATGGTAAAAGTACCAAGTTCATCAAGGCATTTATAACATCTTTAGTAAAAATAGAATGTTTAAAGATAAATGCTTTCCCAAATTCAAAATTTAGAGCTATAAGGCCTCTTCATATCTTTGCTACTTCGTATCCAACAACATTGATAAATTAGCCAGAAGTGCACATTGGAATCACATACATGGGCTAAGGTCCTGTAATTTTATTTTATTTTTTTTACATTCAAAAACATGGGCTACTAAATTTATTTTTCAGAGCTGATAGGCTTTTATTGCCTGCTCTTGAGTTGCAGGAAGCAAAAAAATTATTAAATCCTGCAGAAGTCAGTTGGATTGAATCATAAAGGTTTTAACTTGAATACAAACTCAATTCCGACTTTCAGAGAGAATTAATTCTCTGTCAAAGTAATGCAAGTGGAATGTTCAACAATATCAGAGGTTTTACGACAGCCTACAGAGGCAGTTCTTACCTCGTTTTGGTGGCTGGTATTGTGGCATAATTTCAATGAAACAGGTATCTCTAAAAGATGTCAAAAGGCATATCTTAGCAGCAAACTGCATATAAAAAACCAGAAATATAATAAAAAGCGGTGCTGAAGTATGCCAAATGGTACAACTTTAGCAGCATATCATAAAGTGAAGCTCACAGGGAAATTGGGGCATTTAACTTGACAAAATTTCAGAAGACATTTGCACCATTCTTAAGCATTGGAGTGCATGTGTTTATTAAAATAAATATTTACCAATCCATTCCATCAAAATAACATTTTTTTCTTCCTTATTCCAGGCTTAAAGAATTGCAGTACGACAATTTCTACTGTTCCACCAGATATTTAACCAAATGTTTCCATCCAATGGCTAATTTCTCCAGGTGCATATTTCATGATCCATTACTAATTTCTAATTATATTCTATTTAGTGTAAGACTGTGATCCCATGCTACATAAAACAACACAACAAGATATTTGTTTCAGATTTGACTATGGAAGCCCTAAAACAATCTCAACATCAACATCTTGTATAAAATCAATCCTATGGTGAAACAAGCACAAAGTCAGTCCTAGACAGCACAAGAGAATCAAAGTGAGGGAGAAGTCTCTATGCTATTATTATTAATTAAGCTGTCATAAAACACCCAAATCTTAAATCCCGCCCACCAATATTTCAAGTGCAGTTTTGATAAGCGGATTTAAATTACATTAAATTAGAAGGGAGGAAATGCTATTATTTGCAGTATTACCTCCGCTATATTGTCATTATTCCATCAACCCTTTACCCAATAATAGATAACCATATGATTAATAAAGTACTTCATGAATGAGAATCTGAATAACTGTATTCCAGAAGCCACAAAATTGTTGCAATTAAAGGGTAGCTTATCAACCTTCAGTCCGATCGACTACGTTTACCTCTTGATATAGGTAAATCAAGGAGAAAGAAAAGCAGCAACTCCAAAGGAGAAAATGCAACTGAGACCAACATGATTGAATACAGTCTCCACGTTTCTCATCACAATAATTTCAAGTAAAGAATGTTAAAACAATGGTCTAGTCCTCTAACACCCCAATGATGCATCATAATTACGAAATTAGTGAACTGAAGGAACTCATAACAGTTTGAAAAAAAGATACTCGACCTTATCAGCAGCTGCTTGTAAGGTAACATGGTCCCCCCATTCACCAGACCTGCATTAGGCAGTTAATTACAAGAAGAAAACTGAAATCACTAACAATAAAACTAAAACACAAAGTAGATGCAACCACAAAGTACAGGTCAATTGCAACAAAAAGTAAATGATTCTTAAGTAAGCATACTTTGCCATTTTCTTGCAATAACGTTTGTACTTCATCGGGACATGGCCTTCGTATAACGAGCGGTGCTCTTTCAGCTAAAACAGGAAAATGAACCAAAAGAAAAGGTAAAATAACATTAGTGTTCACTGTTGAGTCTTTTGCCTTGACAGATGGCTAACCTCTTTTGCTATTGCTAGACTAAAATTTGTTGAGTCAAACAGATAGAACTTTCTATGTCAGACCATGCATTTGTACTCGATTGCAGATCTTGAAACTAGACATGAGTGTGAAATATTTTTGCTATGAGGAAGAGCTATCTTAGTTATGAGATTCTTCTTCAAAATGCTTGAGATTTATAGAAAATCACAGCTTGAAATGGCAGTTGGGTTAGGATCTTCAAAATTGTACAAGGAGAAAGTGGTCCTGGTCTAATGAGAGGCACATGATGTTGATTGTAGCAGCAGTGAGAAACTAGAGGCATGCAAGACATAGAGATGACTGAAGGTGCTGCATTGTGGGTGTTTGTCCTGTCAGCGAGAAGGTGACTGACTTGACAATCAGATGTTTGGAGATTACAAGCAGTTTGATATGCTGAGGTAATGCGGTGCAGTGCTAGTCTGGTTGAGTGCCAAAGACGATAAGGTAGCAATGGTATCATGCCTGCACAGAACCTGCCAGATGGAATCCTAAAGTAGTTAAAATGGCAAACTACCACTTACTTTTGAAGGAAGGTGGTGGTGGTAATTGTGCAACTTAGAGGCTGGTTGGTCATTGCAACTCAAGCGTGCTGCTAACACATGAGAAACAACACATTGCACAATATGGGGAAGAGGCCGAGAGATGAGGTGGCAGTAATGGTGGTAACATCAGAACTACTGGCATGGATCTAAAGTTGGAATTTAGCAGCACCAGCAGCAAGGCCAGAGGAAAGGGATGTGACATGTGTCCATAATGAAGCCAACATGATGTCCTTAATGGCCATTTCATCCTCCCCTCAAAGTCCTGTTCTTAGACTACGAAGTTTACATCCCATCAAACATTTATTTATCATTCCTTTACTGTATTGCAACAAGAGGTTGGTTCGGTTCTTCACTTAGCAAAAGCACTAAGATCACATGAAAAGGTTTGAAATTAGAAGCCCCAATTCAATTTAATTCTGATTTTAATGAACCAAATCCACCTTTCAGAGAAATCTATTAGGCACATCAAAGAACCCCCACCTGTTTCACAACATCCTTTCGAACATGCTTGTGATGCTCAGGTGACTTGAACATCTGCTCTGAAAGTGCACGGAACTGCAATAAATCAAGAAGGGAGAAATCAATACTATTTCATCAGGCCAAGAGCGAGAAAACACTTCCACGTGACTTCTAAAGTCAACATACCTGACAATTTCCATCCCCGGAAACCTTCACTTCACATAAACCATAAACATTTAGCCTGAAAGAAAAACATTAAAAACACATTATCTCTGAGCATCTGCATAATAACAAACTCTAGCATTAACCCAATGAGACCCCAAACTAAATAGTACTGTTTTAAAGGAAAATTCTATTTGATATCCTGAACAGTCTCCAGTGTAAAATACTAAAGGCTTGAAGCTAGTCGATGAGATTTACCAATTATTTTACGCGAGCTGAACTCTCAGAACATAAACTCTACCAACCCCCCCCCCCCCCTCTCAGTACTATATTTAAAAGCTGTGCTTTCCTTCCAAATGAGAATCAATAACTTCTCATTAAACCTAGAAGTAAGAATTCAAACATTTCCATGCAAGTGTATGAGTGCTGTCATTTATCCTAATCATGAACCAAAAGAAAACGACATTTTATCTGCCTTTTGGCGATTGGTTACCAAATGCAGGACATACCTTTGAAGAAGCCTTTGATGATCCAAACTGGCGTCGCTCAGGTTGGGAATGTAGGAATTTATCCGCGGAACATGCTGAACATTTAATTAAAATCTTATCAAAGCCGAGAAACAGATAGATCATGCAAAATCATAAACAATTCACGGACATTTTCTAACTCTACGAGTATTGCACAAACTCTTCTTGAAAAAAATAGATAGAGAATCATTAATTAAATAGATAAAAAAAGGCATTTATTAATTAATGGAAAAGTGGGTAAGTTACAGGAACAGGTGCAAGGTTTGAAAGGCGTTTAGCGACTCCTCCATCTAGGTTGGCATACTCCTCGGTTAACACAAGAGCAATCATCCGATCATCCTCATTATCATGCTGACTGCTCAAGGAAGTTGAGCTGGAAGATTCACCCACGCTCCATGTCCCATTTCTCATGCTGAAACGGCGCAAACACTAACCGTTCCTTCTTCACCTACCTTATGGCACAAGGACAACTGAACTGCCTGGTAGAAAATCATTAACATTTAACAGATTAGAAAAAATAAAGAGGCAGTATATCTGATGAGAGAAATTTGTTTGATTTACAAGACATGTTGATGTTCAATTATAATATATATATATATATATAAAGAAGAAATTGATAATGGGAGAAAGAGATGGAGTTGTGGAAGAAGAAGAAGAAGAAGAAGAAGAGAAGTTACCTGTATGTGTTGGTGAAATGATCTGGTGTTGGAAATGAAGGGAAGAGATTAGAATTATGTGCAGATTTTCAAGCATTGACTCATTAAACTTTTTTGGCTGGATGATATCGTACGGTTGTTGTTGGTTGATGATGTTATTCGCGAGGGAGTTGAAACCTGAAGGCTGAAACCAAAACAAACAATATATCGTTTATTTTCGGGTATTCGTTTCCGGTTATTTTTAAAGTGTTATATTTTAGAAATATATTATATACTTTTATTTTTTAAAATTATTTTCAATACCAATATATTAAAACAATTTTAAAAAACACAGTAAATAAATAAAAATTATATTTTAGAGCACCATTTGAAATGTAATTTTAAACTGTCCAACAGGCATTTTAGTTTATTAACAGAGAATTAAGTTAAGAGATTATTAAAATTTAATTATTAATTTTTGTTGTGATAATTAATTATATTAGGTTAGCAAGCAACTGCTGGTAAGATAAATCTTCCACGTAACGCGTCTGCCCCAACTGATGATTTTTATATAATTTATCTTGTATTGGAGTGTGTGGACCCGCGCGCAACTGTTCTTCTGTTGGGTTACGCGGTGGCCCATTGAGTTACGCTGCTAGCACTAGATTTCAAGTATAATGGGCCATGAGCTGATTTGCCGGTCCTTCCGGCATCAACCATTTTGGCGGCTGTTAATTATTGATTTTGCATTTTAAAAATATTTAATTTTTTTATTTTAAATTAATATTTTTTAATATTTTCAGATCATTTTAATATAATATAATAGTATAAAAAATAAAAAAATATATTATTTCAATATATTTATCTAATAATTACTGCCACTGCCATTCACAATAAATTGTTCACTGATATTTTCAAATTTTTTTTTTTTTTTGTTTGTTGTAAGCTGCAGATAGCGTGGGAAGGGAAGAAAAGGTCAAGCCAAAACAACACAACGAGGACCTCATTGTTATGGCCCCACCTCTCAAATCCGGGGCTAAATGCTTATATGCTAGTCATAATAATACGTTGGAGCCAGATTTGTATTCAATGCAAAATATTCTGGTTGCTACTTTCATTGTTTCATATGTAAATTATCTATAGAAGCACGTCATTACAGGTTTTTTTTTCCTTCAGTACTGCAAGAGATGTGCCTCTATTCCATGCCGGACCAAGCTGAAAACCACAATCATTCAAGGTGTGTAGTCCCTTCAACTAGGAAACGTAAGAAACTCAAAGTCGCAGAGCCAGGGCCTTGAGGTCCTCAGCTAGAACCCAAATCATTCCTGCAAATATTTTCATTACAAAATGAAACTGCCCCAGTATTTCAAGCAGAGCCGCCAAAAACCATCCAGAAATCAAAATGCTTCAGTCGATGGGAGAGTGGCTTCCACAAAGCATAGATTATGCATGCCTCAACTGCTTTGGGGTGAATTAATATCAGCACATCTTCTCACCCAATTCTTAATGTCCATTGTCCTCCTAGAACGACCAAGTAAACCAAACAAACAAACCAGCAGAAAAAAGTAATTGAGCTTGGACTATGGAAATAGTCGTCAACCAACATATTGCATGGCTATAGCATATTTATGTGGGCCACTTCTCCCTCTGCGAACATCATCCTTGAAAAGTCAAGGGTAACGATTCTTGCTCCACTATGCAGTCATGAAGTTGCTCTCAAGGTAGTGTGTTTTCCTTGGTCCATGCACCCAGCAAGGCCAAGGAATTTAGTAAGCAGCACTAGAGTAGACTTTTCATGTGTGGCAAGCAAATAGTGCCAGTTAAATAACAAAGATTAAACTCATGAACCATACTTTCGCTTTCTCTGGCCCTTGCCCATAGGAAAAGAACGCTTCACATACCTTGAATTAACAAGCTCACGAGGGATCACAGCTCCGGAAGATTTTAAGACTTCAACCAAATCTGGAAATAAATTCCTGTTCTCCTCATTAACAAATACAATAGATGTACCATCCTCTCCCATTCGCGATGCCCTCCCAATCTGATGGACATACTCCTTAATGCAATTGGGCATATCAAACACTATTACCTGTCTCACGCCCAAGAGATCAACTCCCCGACCCAAAACCCCAGTAGCCACAACCAGAGGAACCTCTCCAACCAAAAATGACTTCATTATCTCTCGTCTCTCCTTCATAGACTTCTCTCCATGAATTGATAGGGCCTTCAATCCAGTGGTGACTGTGATTGCATTAGATAGGAGATCTGCCCCAATTCGGGAACCCACATATACAATTGATGGTGGTAGAAAATGCTGCTTGCTCATCAATATGTCAAAAAGCTTTTGCTTCTTTTGTTTTGACTCCACCCAGATAGCCAGCTGCTTCACGGCCTTACTTGGTCTGTTAGGCTGGCCAATGGAAACAAAAATTAAATCTTTTGCCATAGAGCTTGCCATCTTCTCTACCTCTTGTGACATTGTAGCCGAATACATCAACACTTGGGGTTGTGAGAGAGCCCTGAAAATCTGCATAACCTGATCTCGGAAGCCCTGTTGAAGCATGCAGTCCACCTCATCCAGGACCAATATCATTATGTCATCTAGTTCAATATCGTGCTTTGCTAAGAGATCAATAAGCCTACCAGGAGTTCCCACAATGAGTTCCACACCCTGCTGAATGCGGTACAGTTGTCTAGGCATGGCATCACCGCCAATCACAAGGGCAGTTTTAAAAGGCAAACCCTTTCCTAGCAATTTAGCCTGTTCCTCAACCTGTATACAAAGCTCCCTGGTTGGAGTTAAAACCATCGCTAGTGGCTTTTTACTTTTAGATATATTCCCATGCCTAAAAGTCGCACAACGAGAAACAACAGGAACCAGAAAGGATGCAGTTTTCCCTGAGCCAGTGTCAGCTGAAGCAAGCAGACTTTTTCCGGTCAAAGCAGCCGCAATACCTTGCATCTGTATAGGTGTCGGCATGTCATATCCTAAAGTCTGTATGTTGTGCAGGAGTTTCTCAGGAAGATTACAAGAAGAGAAAGACAAAATGGGATCTGGAACTGAGTCTCCCTTCACATGGATTTCCAGTTTCCTCCTCAGCAGTTCTGTTTGATCGCTAGTTAAAGGAGATTCTGAGTCTCTAACATAAAAGCACTCATCAGTTGCAGCCAGTCGTTTAGGAAGTGGGTGGCCAACTGGAAGGTGGGTGTCAGCAGCCCTCCCTAAGAGAGTTTGTTTGCATTCCAAGCTGCAAATATCAGAATCAGTCTGATCACATATATACTCACCATAGCGACCACAAACAACACATATAGGCTCCCCGGGCAGCGCTTCTCTCTGGTCTCTAGAGGTCTTTTTCACATCATCTCCCGCAGCCTCAGACACTAAAGGATAAGAACACGAAATTCATTCAACCACAATCTAACAGTAGTCTAGTCTTAAATTCAAAAAAACAAACACCCAACAAACATAAGTTATTTAAATAAGAAGCAGAACACACCCGGTTATAGAAATCTGAACTCAATTTACAATTAAGAAGAAATAAAAATTGAAATCAGCAATCAGGTGAAGAAATTGCAGCTGAAAATTAAGATACCAGTGAGTCCATCAACAAGTGGTGTGCTCATTGAAGTTCGGCCCTGATTCTCTCTGTTAACGTCTCCCATGAATTGAAGAAGTAGAAAAAAATTAGAACAACCACTTTGGCGTAGATAGATGAATGAAACCCAAAACGTAAAAACAAATATGAAAATAAATTGCTTGCAACCCCCTTCTCAATCTCCTAAAAAACAGAAGAAAAGAGAGAATTAATGCTTACCGACTTGGATTTGTTGTCCGCAGTTCGGTTTTGGCAGATGCAGAGGACAATTTATTCAAACCCTAATTGTTCCAAACCCAGAGCTTGGGGGATTAATGGAGGGTAGGTTTTAGTTTTATTTCTTTCCCAAAGGGAATGTTGAGGGAAAAAATAGGTTAGCTACAAAAATATCCCTCCTCTATCAGGTCGTTTACAATGTTGCCCTTTATCAATTTGGAGAATCAATCAATTTTACCCTTAATTTGGTATTTTGGAGTGGATCTTGTTAGATGATTGAGCCTATAAAATGATTATTTATTATTTTCTATCGTTAAAAAATAAATTGTTAAAAAATTCTTTTATTTTTCTTTTTAGCAAGATATACGAGCTTAGATACACACACTTTCAATGGTTATTGACAAAAGTAGATTCGGGCTTATTTTTATTGTTCAATGGTGTCTTTGTCATTTTAAAAAAAAATTAAATGCTTTAATATTTGGGATATTTAGGTTTTTTTACATGAATAATTAATTATTAAAGAATTGATCGAAAATATATGTATATATTTATTAATTTTTTAAAATATATTAAAACCATCAAAATATTCTTAAAAATATTAAAAAAAAAAAACTGCTCTTGATATGTTTTTTTTATCTTTTTTAACAATGATTGATTTGTAATTATAAGATACGTTGGGAAGCAATTTATTATTTGAATAAATATTTTTATTTTTATTTTGTGAGCATTTGGAAATGCGGTGGCACCCGTATTTTTAAAAAAATTAATTTTTTTTATGTTTTGAATCATTTTGATGCGCTGATTTTAAAAAAAAAAATTAAAAAAAAATATATATTATTTTGATATATTTCGGCATAAAAAATAACTACGCTCTTAAACATGCTCAAAAATAACAACTCCACCACTCATTATTGATGGCAAAACCTAAGTTTCTTGCAGTGCTATAAAATTGA
>Ga0307514_10002741_pt1 | contig 17773 bp, 21 predicted proteins | sample 16_EM_MG_FD_203088 | JGI IMG/M metagenome (GOLD analysis project Ga0307514, IMG submission 203088) | Populus trichocarpa ectomycorrhiza microbial communities from riparian zone in the Pacific Northwest, United States - 16_EM | ecosystem: Host-associated > Plants > Roots > Unclassified | place... | reverse complement strand
CAACCAGACTGAACGAGAGTTTATTGTGCTATGGTAACTACCTAGGTGATGTAGCTACACTTAGTCCTTTCCGCAGTTCCCCTTCTATCCTCCACTACGGAGTATAGCATCGTATAAATGGCTGGGGTGGCGATGTTAGTACTAACTAACATCGTCCACTTATCATTGGTCCCGCACCACAGCCGAATCTTCGGGCTCTTGCCACGCGGGCCTGACCACTACACTACGTATACGCTCACGTGCGCCTTTGTGAGTTGACCTTGAGTGCACTGGGAGTTCTAGATAATATCCAGCGAACAGAACACCAGACTAGGGGGACCCGGCCGCGAAACATCCAGATACATAGGCACCCATAACAAGGCACCCATGGCCATAACACTTTGGCCATCATTGTAAGCTATGAGTTAGTGCGGAATTGTAGCGGGAGATCTAGAGAAGGCAGATCGGTATGAGAGTTTACTGAAGCTAGAATAATGATCGAAGAGGGCTTGAATGCTAGCTAAGAATGCTCTACTGAAAGAAAAACGAAAACATAGGTGCGATCCTGTCGTCTATATACTATTCATGGGACCTGAGAGTTTCCCTTTATGGACACCATGGCCACCTAAATCTTTCCTCATCTGGTATCTTGTCCTTGGCGTCACGTGTTTTCAGGTATCATAAGCACGAGAGGGTAGCGTACTTAGGCATGATCATGTTGGCCAGGGACACCACCACCGCTGTGAGTGCAAGTTGCGGTGTGAACATCTCAGCATCCACAGACTGAGCTGCTCGAGGCCTGGCCCGGAGGCTAGGGCCCGCGTACCCAGGAATGCGTACCCTCGCCATATGTTAGGCAGCATGAATACGAGGAACAATTTGCCGGGAAAAAAAAATAGAACCATCCACCGGTCTATTTTTGTTTCTAGTTTCTATCATGGGTTTCAAACTCCTTATAGCAAGCGGCGAGGAGGCAGACTAAGTTGCACATCCCCTGAATCCACCCGGGGTCTGCTCATCATAGTTCTCTCAGGACCAAATACGAGTAATGGGTATTTAACATATATTAGACGACGGTGAATTCAGGGAAGGTGATGGCTGCAGGAATCCAAGGCGATTGATTGTATATGTATCAGGGCGGACCGACCCGTCTCCATTTACCTTCACAAGAGTGAACATTTCTGTTGGTAGGTACCAAAACACACGGTTGTGTAGTCTGGTTGACGATTATGGATCAAAGTGTACCTGCATGAGACAGCCGATTCTCCGCACGACCGACAAGTTTTAAACATATATATTAATATTATCGATGTTGGATTGGCGCCAAATATACGGTGCCACTGGCGCACTGGCATTTAAGCCCGAAGCGAACCACAGTTGTCCCATACGAGCTTCTTTTGCCATACTCTCACAGCTGAAGCTTTTCTGTACCCCTAACAACATCGATTTAAATAACAAAGCTGGATATCTCGGTAGCTTACTAGTTTTATGGGCATTATTGTATGGGTTTATTTGACCTCATAAAAGAATTAAGTGAAGCCCAGCCATCATTTCATAATTCGAGCGACCCTTGACAGAATGACATGAGGGTAACCCATCATTGATGTCTGCATGCTGACTCCACGGCTAGTCGATTGGATTAACTGCTCGACGGGACAGCTTAGCCGCTAATATTTGCCGAGTGTATAACCCTGTGGTGAAAAACCAGACATGGGTTTAAAGGAGATACTGTAACGCCAATATATATATGTATATATATATTTAACTTTATGAAAGGGAAAAAAATAATAATAAAGAGAGTGGCTCCCGGGGAAGGGAGCATGAGTAATAGCTATAGCGCACCAACGACAGAGATGGGGGTTGACTCTCAGTTCAACTTATGTTCCGTGAGTGTCATGCAGATTAATGCACAGCTTGCTCCGCACGAAAGGAGCGAGTTGAAAGGGATATCAAGTGATATAGTTATAGGGATATACAACGCGCTAGTGGTCAACAGCGAGAGTGCTGTAAACTAATTAAAGTACTTAATACATTGTACTGACATGGGTACCAACAGCCAGCAATATTTCTGTGTGCGTAAGACTAGCACTAACCAGGAGAGGTATACATATGCCCAGGTTCTATAAGTGTACCATTGTTGGATATGGCAGAAATTCCGAGCCCTTGCCAGTTTGTGTGAGCCTTTACACTTCTCAGATCCACTGAGCAAATACATACTATGCGCTTTTTTGGTTACAGTAACTTTTCGGTCAGCGCAACCTACTCTGGTTCAATGCGCCTCTCACCGCCCAAGCAAAGTCAGCTTCACTATGACTGCTTGTTCTGACGAGAGCATTTTATAATTAGGTGGTGAGCTTTAAATTTGTTAGAACACTCGGTATCAAGTCCTCCAGATCATATGGCCGAGGGATACTAATGTGCCAATATTGAAAGCCTTTCATTTTATATTCCACTTATTATTAGTTTGGTTAATTTGATAAAAGGAATTCGAAGAAGGATTTAAATTCCCAAATAATTATTACTCTATGTTAAGAAAACCAGAGGGTTAAGTAATCTTATTTAATTTGAATGTGAAATCCTTTTTATAGTAAAAATGTCTGGGGGGGAATAGGAAGACTGCCTCCGCCACATACTTACCAAGCGGATTTGCAGAATGCCCCGAGAGATAACTGCTGTGCTTGTCTATGCGTAAACTATGCATTGTCCGCATATGCCTATGCATACTACCCTTGCAAACACTGCATATACTACTAAGTTCACTATTGGAAAGTACCTAGTCTCGGGCCTGGACTCAGTTTGTATGACTATAAGTTACGGAGCAGAATACCAAAGATAGTCAGTACGTCATACAGCAGGGGTGTTCCTTGACGCATTGTCGATCTCTAACGGCCGGGAGCCTATCGGAGATTGCAAGGGTTATGTGTGTGAAATCACGCCTGTGCATTCAAAGCCCACATTGATATTTATATATAGTTAAAAGAATAGCAATTTTATTTACAGATGCAATGGTCTGGCCTAGAGTGATTTTGATATTGGTGAAGACAGTGTACATAGATCGCGACTGCATAGCTACAGACTATTCTTGTGAACTTGCCCTTTGACTCGCGAGGTTGCATTGGCATTGGCATTGGCATTAAGTAGTAGTTCATCGCCATGCATCAGGAAATATCTTAGTGTTGTGGCTGCAGCTCGATCCCGGTGAGTAGTGTTCAGAAATACTATTTATCATTATTAATGTTTGGGGTGCATAAGCATAGTATATTAACCCCATCTGGTTGCCTGATTTCCTGCCACACGCTTACGACTACCAACCGTAACCAGAGATTGGTCTCATGCTCATGCTGGCAGCTGCGGTGACATACAGTATATGCCCTTTGCATAAACAGTGGGTGTAAGGCCTTGCTCGGCGCCGGCGCGCTTTATTTCTTCCAGGGAATTCTTGCCATTGGACTGGGCTGGGCCCTGGAATGAATCGTAAGAACATTCCTACAGTTTCCAAATTGAGAAGCCTGCAGCTCAGCTCGCTTACCAGGAAAAAAGAATATATAACTCACCCGAGAATTCCTGAGACTCGATCTTCTTCCTCCAAGGTGCTACTGCTTGACATCCAGTCCACCTATCCTCACCCCTAATTCCCGCAGCAAATCTCCGTGATACTAGACGATATACTTCGTTTGTCATCCCCCCAGACCTTCGCTCGGCTCCGATTCACGCTTGGGCTTCCAAGATTCACCAGCACGCTTACTGGTCATGCAAAATTTCACATTCCTGTCCTTGCTGCTCTCCGCAGCACTCATACTCGCCTTCCCGCTCCCTCTCGTTCGGCGAGATCATCAATACCATGAATCGAAACGGGTTCCCATACTCAAATCTGGCAACGCGCTCATCACGTCAAGGTATAATGCCGTCTATAAGCAAGATGCTCCAGACTGGCATATGACAGTCCAGGATAAAATTGCGCAGGGGAACGACACAAATAGAGGATTCTGTAGAATATTACCCAATGCTAAGGCTGGTGACAAGTTGCATATGTGGGGGACATTGAATGTCTTTGTGATGCCGGAGATTGCTGAAGGGAAGGAGTGCAGGTATGTACAAAATAACTCAAACCCTTTGTACCCCCTGGGAAAAGAGATAGCACAGATCCACTCTAATCCTACGAGCCTATAGATTTCACTTCTTTCTCGGCTCTGGTGACGGCGCCAGCGGATACTCCCGCCTCGACCTCTACGAGGCTAAACACCCAGATCGCATCGGAGAATTCAATACCACATATAACAATCACCCCGACCGGGGCCAAAAGCTCGGGACCTTCGCCGTATATCCTCCAAAGGAACTAACTGACGTCAACCCCGTACCAGACGTGGTCGCCGATATCCCAGATAACTACAACACTCCAGCTGTAGCTGAGGAATACACAGGAGGTTACCAGATGATTTTAAGAAAATGCCCTGTGGGAAAGGTGGTGTTTGATCTTGTGCCGAGAGCAACAGAGTCTACTGGGATTTTGGGGACAGTGGCATGGAGTTTGAATAAAGGACTGGGAATTGAGATCGTAGGGGTGAAGAGAGAGGATGTTACATTGTGGAATCCACATGATCCGACTGACGCTTAGCAGTTGCTCAGAGAGGATGGGGAGTTGATTAGCGCAGGGGGTATTCTGTGGGACACTCATTGATGTCTCGGAATAACGTTCAGGGGAACAGCTCGCATAGGTGGCAGGGGGTGGGTTCTGTTCCCTGAGAAATTTCCACTTGATGCTGATGAAGTTGCATGGCTATTCGGAGTTTTATTATCATTGGTTATAGTTGAGTGATATAACTGAGACGGGGGGTTCTTATATTTGTGTCACAGGTATAGGGATTTGGGTTTTTCACAGCCTTTCGTTGGGTTCAAGACAGGCACATCAATGGAGTAGCGAGCCGTCTGCTTCTACTTTATCTTTTATCTTCCTTTCTTTCAGCCCGCCACCTAGCTGCAGATTCCCCTCTCTTTCTCTTCTTCTCTTTATATTGTTGGCTGTTGACTGATATCGTAGATAGAGTAGTTAATAGGTTATAATAAAATTGGGCTGGTAATACAAACTGTTCTTTTAATTTTTTGAATGGTTGATAAGGGCAACTTTTAATTGTCTTGGCGACAGCGCAGGGATAGAGTCTGGGCACGAGAACAATTCGAGTGTTTTCGGGTTATCTGGTTTCATGTTAACACATCTCTATATATTGGTAGTGGCCTCCTACCGTGTTATGAAGCCGTGACTTAGTACGTACTGGGCTAAATTAAATTTTATGTAGCCTGGCGGGGAGTTTATGATGTAAAACATCGACCAGGCTAATACTGTCAAACTCTACAGGGTAATAAATAGAAAAGAATTGTTTCATTTTATCCAAAGCTATCAGATAACTTTCTAGCTTAGTAACCTTTCAGAGAAAGTAGTGTATCTTTGGGCGCCACCACCAGACTAGAAACTTAATAGGTACCTCCAATGAACCCGTAACATCTTTTAGTCGAATATTATGAGATATATGGCAAGGGATTTCGGTCGAAAGTCTGAGATAAGCTAAATAAGAGAACACCGTAACACCCGCCGCATGAGTCAGGTTATAAAGCAAGCAGCTACATATGTATCATAGTATATAACGAATTTATTTCATCAAGGAACCTACATGTTGTGGCCCCAACTCTTTCACAGACGTCTTTCAGAACCTGAATGACCCTGCCAACCCATACCCAATAACGCCGCCCTGCCAATTTCGCCAAGAACACGACCTCGCCTATATATATACTGTCGCTAGCAACAATATCCCCATCATCTCTACACCGCGAAATCTGCTATTCTAATCTATTGTACTCTTCTTGCGCTCTCCCCTATCCTCCGCTCTCTCACAGAATCAATCGCTTCGGACTCCATCTGCGCAATTTCAAGTTTGTTGTTCATTGCCAATTGCCTTTCCTTCGACTATGGCTCCGGTATCACTTTCCATCAATGCTGCAATAATCGACTCTGTCGTGCTTGCATCCCGTCTGCCTACCACCACACATGTGTACTGTTCTAGGTACCTATTTGTATTTAGCTGATATATACGGCTACGTTGCCTTGATACTAATGCTAATTAGGGGAGCACTAGGTATGAATGTGGGATGGGGCTAGGCCTGGGTTGGATAGGACTAATGAATGCAGTTGGTGGCTGTTGTGGCTGCAGAGGTACAGACCTTGGCGAACTTGCCTATAATTAGGAGGGAGTGGGAGGAGCAATGACTATGGACTGTATATGGTATAAAGCGTTTGGTGCGCATACCAGTGTGTTAGGATTCATCTCTGTAAATTTAGCTTCATTGTCTGCTCTACTCAATTTAATGCAATTTGATAGCTCACTCTGGTAAAAATTGTTCCCAATTCTGAAAAATACCCCTTGTATGTGTGTACTCGAGTACTGACTCTCAATGACATCGGTTTCCAACAAGCACATGCACCACTAATTCCCTCTCAACAGAAGTCCCTCTTTCTTTAATTCTCTGCTGTTTGCTCAAATATCTCTCATATTCAATATTCTGATTCGCTTCATTCGTTTACACTGCCGTTAGAACGATCACGTTAAGCTTATATTTAGTCACACACCCTCGGCCGTTGACGTACGCAAACAAGTGCGTTGCACGGGATTGACGTAAGGCAGATTCATGGTCGCCAGCTGCCTCGGGGACTTAAAACGAAACCCTAGGTACATTATTTAGCATCCAACAATATACTATGACTACCCAGCATTCCGACTTCGACGTCGACGAGTCGACCAAATTGCGGTGTCTCTCGAGGTCACCCCGTCCATACCGACGGGCACAAAGCCCGCATACGGAGCCGGGGATTCAGAGATGGAACTTGCGTGAGATGGCCGCTGAAGCTGAAGCGGCGCAGGTGGTGGATGGACATTCGGGCAAGCAAAAGGCTCCACGGGTTACACTTTCACCACTATTACTGACACCAAAGTTTACATCTTCCCCGACAACCTCATCGTCGCGGAGTCCAAAGGCTGTGACGTGGGCTATGCGAAATCAAGGATCGAATTTTGCATCGGAGTCGGGGACGGAAGCGGATGATGAATTGCCGAAAAAATTACCCGCCCCGCCGAGGAGGAACAGAAGTAAGGGTTTGCTTGGAGCAGGGGAGGATGTAGAGGAGGAAGATGGTGGGGATGCCACTGGAGGGACTACCGGGGACTATGGAGGGGTGGAGGAAGACTTAATAGAGAGAAATAAGAAAGGGAAGGGAAGGGGTAGGGAGAAGGAGGTGCTATTAGGTGGGGAAGGGGTGGATGACGCTGGGGGAGGGGCGAAGCGGAGGAGAAAAAAGATTGCATTTGTGAGGAGAGGCGTGGAGATTACGTTAATGGGGGGTGTAGTCGGAGTTTGCCTAGCAGGGGGGAGGAGGGATGGAAGCGAGGGGAGGATTTGGGAGGTGGTCTGTGGGGAGTTTGGGATAGGTGAGTGCTCACCGCCGATGCTGTTAGGATTTAACATGCCGGGGAAAGGGCGATGGTAACGGTGGAGCGGCGTAGAAACTCTCTCGTGGTGTTTTGCGTTTTGCGGTGTTCTGGTGGCGTATCCTCTTGCTATCATTTCCCGGAGAATGATATCCACACGACTACAAAAGCCCACTACAAACACTAGCCCATCATCTCCACCACTAACATTATCATCGTTAATTCAGCTTCCTCGATCAATTGATCCCGCGCCCTTACTCTACCCCATATTTTTTCCTCTAGCAGTTTCAATCTCTATTTCGCCATCTGTGTTCCTCCAGAATTTAGTACTAACCCTAGCATCCCTGCCTCCAAGGTTATTCCCCACCGACTTCTCATATCAATGGATTATTTCCCTTCTCCCTTTATTTATACCCACCATGCTCTCCTTTTATATGGATTTCCAACCTCCTGCTGCTTTATTAGAGAGGGAAGCTTCGGAAACATTATCATACCTTCCGTTTTTGCAAAAGTCGCTCATTGATGTCTTAACATATACACTCCAGCCGTCACTAACGATGACTGAGATCCGCCTACTATCTACCGGATTAGTGAATTTACTCATTAGCAGCACAAGCCCACAGGCTGTTGTTTTGAAATCGCTCCTGTGGATAGGTGGTTTTGGGGTTATGCTAGGCTGCTCGGATCTGGTCACTTGGTTGGTGCAACTTTCCCGCATCCCTCGGCACAGATTCAGGCGTGCTGGGGAGGTTGTCCGGAGTATTGGGAGGTTTTCGGGCAACCTTTCCCGGAGAAATAAACGAGGTGAATATGCATCATCAGCGGATGACGGTGGGCACGCTGAAGACCAAGGATTCTTTGATAGCATGATGAGGGCGAACCCGGCAGCTACTAGGCCGGAAACTGTTGCGTTTAAATGTGTTGATGGTGATAAAAACAAATTCCCTGTGTCAGCTGTCTTGGGCCCCGCTCCGGCGGGTGTCCTCCCACTCACAAACCCCAACCCAACTACCTCCACTACCACATCTACAAAACGGAAGAGGGGATACTCTACATCCTCCCCCCTCGCCTGGGCTACATCTCTCACCCATGCACAAGCCCAGCGAAGGAAGTACATCTACTCCGCCCTTGTCTACGCCGTCATCCTCGGCCTAGTATTCTTCGCTATAAGACCATACCTCGGCAACTCCGCCTTCCACGGCCTAGATCCTTTCCCTTGGGCAGCCTCATACCTCTTCTGTGGGCTTCCCGGGTATAGCAATCTCACCTCCCTTATCTCTAGCTGGCTGGGATACCCCCTGCCCTCCGGGGAAGGGTGGACGGGCTGCACCGCATGGTACAACACCGAATGGACCGACCCTTCCCCCCCATCCTCCTCATCCCGCTTTTCACCATACCAATCACCAGAGGACATCGCAAACCGCCGACTCTACATCTTTTCCTACTGGGGGATCATCCTCTTCCTAGGAATAACTCTCGTTCTCTCACCCTTCTCCTCCTCCTTCGAAGTTGATACTAGGAGAAAGATTTTCCATGGGATGGTCGTGGGAATGTTTTTACTGGTCGGGGTTGTAGATCCTCCTTTCACGCATCTAGCCATGTCCCTTGTCCTGGCAATATTTGGGCTTGCAGATCTACTCAGAGCGGGACAGTTGCCCCCCGTGTCGAGGCCACTGAGCAGGTTTTTGGCTCCATTTGTGGACGGGAGGGACTTGAAGGGCCCAGTGGTGGTTAGTCACTTTTTCCTTCTTGTTGGAGGCGCGGTTGGAGGGTGGTTTAGTGTTGCGGCGGCTTCTGCCGATCCTTCCGCTGTTGCAACGAAAGCGAGGGAGTTAGCATTTTTAGCGGGGGTGGTCTGCGTTGGGCTTGGTGATTCTGCCGCGAGCCTTGTCGGGCGGAGAGTAGGGAAGACGAAGTGGGGGTGGGCGGGCGGCAAGAGTTTAGAGGGGAGTATGGCGTTCATGGGGGCAGTGGGGATGGGGTTGACGGTTGCAAGGTGGTGGTTGGGGAAGCTGAGTGGTGTGGGGGCGGAGTGGGGTGGAGTGGTTTGGACGAAGATTTGGGTGGCGGCCGCGGGGGCGGCGATGTTGGAGGCGGTGGTTACGGGAGGGAATGATAATGTTGTGGTGCCGGTGGGGATGTGGGTTGTTGTAAGGGGGTTAGGGTTGTAAATTTCTGCTTTCATAGTTAAGAGCTTCGAGTAGCGAGTGGGAGAGGTGTAGATGGAGATCTGTGAAGATGATATAGATATAGGGCTGTTTTTCTGGAGAGATTGAGGTTAGGTTGTGCGGTAATATGCATATATATAGATCGGATGGCGTGGGAGGGATTTTTTTTGGGCATGCTTTATTTTCACTTATCTCCGTAGTACTTATTTCTTAATGTCTATTAACACACATCTACTAGAGGGAAGGCGGAAATGGAAATAGTCTGGTCGCATGGGTGAGGAGAGAGCTGGAGTAATAAGTTTCTCGATTGCAAATGTTTGTTGGACTTGTTTATTAACCACTGCCCACATCGCACGGGCATCAGTACTATTAAGTTGCATCTCAACAATATGAAGCAGCGCAAACACTATAGAGAGCAAAGCCAACATGGAAAATAAACCCAACTCCGATCTCGCTGTGATATGAACGTATAATCAAAAGAAAAAGAGGGAATTCGAATGACGCTGGAAGAAAGATCTAGATGAGGATGATATGCCAGTGGGTGAAGAAGTGTCTATGGTCGAGGCGCAAGGAAATATGGTGTAGAGTACATGTAGATTATTCTGAAGAATGCCCCGTGACCCTTGCAATTGAACATTTGAGCAGTACTGGTACAGATGTAGTCTGGTTGCACGACCCCCCGTAGGGGTACAGATGAAAATTGGCCGAATCATGCATGCATCCCCAGTGATGTGTATAGCGCACAAGCTTGGTTGGATCGTCCCCTATCAGGACTTTATTTTTGGGCATCAACTCTGACTTTCTTGGACTTCGCATTGACTATTGACTTCGGTCAGGTTTCCTTCCACAAAAGACAATGTATAGGTATGAGTGCATACCACGTCGGAGAGAGTAAAGCCAATCCCCATCATAGCCCCGCTTCTCCGCCTCTTGCACCACCCCGTCAACTATCACAAGCTTTTCTCCAGGTGCAGGCTTGTAGTTATAAGTAGGTGCTGTCGCTGAATTCGAGTCCCACAAAAACGCAAATTAGCTTAATTTATCCTCTTAGATATATTGCCATACCTGAGTCTGATTCACGCGAGAACAGCCAGTCTCCATCATATCCTCTCTTCTCGGGCTTGGGCCCAGGCACGGAAGGAGCAGGTACATTGGCGGGACTCATAGCGGGAGCGGCAGAGGCACCCAACATGAGAATTATGAGTGGGATAAGGACAGTGAGTTTGTTGGGGGCCATTGTAATCATATGTTTATTCGTAGCTGTTTGAGTTTCAGTGTATCGATATCTGTATTGGTTCTACTATCGAGTTTTGGAGAGATAATCGGAAGCTGGATTGCGAGTGTATGTATATTACGAATCCAAAATGCAGCAATACGTAAGAAAATGAGCGTGTGTGTGTGTGGCGTGTTAGAGAGTTGAGAGGGTGAGTGAGTACAAGTAACTCACGATAGTAGAAAGGGGTTCCCCTATCCCGGAGCAAGTAATTTCACTTTGTATTACCTACATCCGGTTAGGTAGCCTAAGACCCTAAAGCATGTTGCTTTGCTGCGTCTACAGTGCTGTGAATATAACAATAAAAATGATGTTATATAGAGTTGAGGTATTGTGCAAAAAAGATTCCTGGTGGTGAGCGCTATCCCCAGATCGACAGTAAGTTTGAGAGGATCCGTTGTAGTATACGATGCAAATCAGATGTATTAATAAATACATTGGTATACTGTCTCGGATTAGGACCATGATCGTGGCTGAGTCAATTGATTCTTTCCCACTACATAGTTACATATATACTACAACTTCTCTGCGAGAGGCCGCCCTTGTGAGGATAGCATTGAGAATGGGAATTGGTTGCATCCTGTCCCGAACGATACGAAGCACTAAGAAAGTTTTCGGATGCTTAGTCAGTGAAATACATACACATACTGGGACTTAGCGTTGGTACTCCGTAGTGGTCTATATTTTTCGTTCAAGTTTTTCTTTTTTTTTGTAGTCTACGTCTGTCGAGCCTTAGGCTGTGAGATGCCTCTCATTCAGGTTAATTAAGTATCAGACAGCATTAGATATGCATGATCATTGCGCAGAGTATGCAATAAGGAACCTCAGCATTACAGGTATCTCAAGCCCCAGCCCTATTGTGGAGCTCTCCTCAGCAATTTGCTAGCCCCCAAAAGCTTCTGCTTGTGGGGCCTATGCAGCGTTATGCCGTGTATATTATACTGATTTCCCCAAAAGGTGAAAAATAGGAAGCTTTAGCCGGGCTACAGATACATACATGTACCGTACTCATGCTACTTATGATAGTATTGTGGGGTGTATTATATGATGAAATACCTCTTGTTTTCAGATGTCATTCCTAAACGACATCATAATCACATGACCAAGTGGCAAACGCCCAAAAGTGCCCCTCCTGCATAATTCCAATAAGCAAGCAATTAGTTCATGCACTTTTAAAGGTGCGGGAATGAGGCGGAGCTATGATAAATATCTTTGCTGTGGTATGCTCTTGTGCGGTGGTTGAGTGTCAGGAAGTGGTTGCTAAGTGGTTGCTAATAAGGATGTACAGTACGGATATGTGCCCCATACAAATTTATATTAACCCGGTTGGCACGACCCTCCCCCAATACTTGTATACAGATGCAGGATTAGGAGATTTAGATAGCCTAAGTTTAATCCCCGAAGGGCCTGTGGCTGTGGAGGTTTTTCGTGTGTGAGCAGTGGTGTAAGGACGAAGATTAACTATACCGTACATACTGAGCTTGGTCTGGATATTTCCACAAGTGCATATAGCTGGGGATCGCAAATCTTGTGCCAAGACTGATTCGGTCTACATAGACACGAGATCAGACCATACCAGATTAGTATGCGTACCACGCGATAATACTAAGCCTAGCGCGCGCCAGAATCCAGATTACCTAGGTAGGTATGGCGAATCTGGGTCAGTACCACTAACAGATCTGTTGGTTCCAGCCCGAGGTTGAATAAATGCCGCTGAAGTCTCTGATTTCCTGCTGTATTCACTTTGCAGTACGAAGTGTGTTATCATGATAGGTGAGCTTTGGTGTCTTGTACAACCTATCTTTCATCAACATGTCAGGACATACTACATATGTGTACATATAGTATGTAGATACCAGTACGTATATTAGCGTGGATACCATCTCAAAGTATTTATAGATATGGGCACAGTCTCGCTCCAGACGTCGCCCTATGTAGCGGCTTGGCAGACCAAAGATGGGCAATAGGAATCGGGAGTGGTATATCTATTGCAGCTACTAAATACTATAGTGTTATAAATATGTACAAATAGGTATTGTATATGTATAATAAAAGTATATCTGTAGGCTACTTGGGCAGGTAGGACCAAAGCCAGGTATGGGTGGAAACCTGAGTGAAGCTGGGCGCGATATGTTTAAAGAATACCCAAACGTTCCTTAATATCATCCACAGCAAATGTACAACTACAAGCAGGGCACTCTGCAAGTCGGAGTGCGCCCGAGGGGTTTAATGCACATTTTTCAGTTATTTATTGGGGGATTGACATGCGGCTCTCGCGAGCCCAAGAGGTACGTGATCTCGCAAAGTAGCATGGGTGTTTATCTGATGGTATATACACTACAACTGGTCAGACGGTCAGCTAACTTCACATGGTTAATGTACATGGTCATTGCTGTAGTCTAGATAGGCTAATACGATTAATGATTCCTTAAAATAAAATAAAAAAAGACTTACATGGTCAAGCGCTCAGCGTGAATATTTATATGCTACATACACGAAGAGTTCTAAGGCCCAAGGAAGAATGGCCACCTGCATTTTGACTACCACGCCCACTTAATCCCACTAGGTTAGGTAGCTGACGGGACCGCCTGATCGGTTGTACCGTCGGATGCTGTAGTTGACAGTGCGCAGCTGGCTGGCCTGGATGTGAGTGGGCACTCTCCGAGCAGGTAGGTAGTGTGTCCGAACTCTACTCCCCCCAAATGGTGCTGTCAAGGAGTCCGTCTCATAGCCCTAGCTGTATCGACCTGTAAGACATGCGTTAATACTATTGTGCATTGTTGTTGTGCATGTCTTAGCAGGTCATGGGGTATAGACCCCCGCCCCCCCCCAAAAAAAAGGGAGGAAATTCGGGGAGGTGCGGGAAAGATGCGGGAGATACGGGATACATGTACCTAGCATCAAGTAAGTCTCGTATTCTGTTGTAAGCTACATTAGCTGGGCATATAAGTATAGAGAGATTAGTACAGGCGGCCAACCACTAATTGGCCAATCTCATGAAGCTAGACAGGCACACACACGGGAGCTCCCAATAAGGATTCTGACAAAGGCTCCAAGGCGAGAGTGGAGTGCCTCGGACTCAGCAGAGAGTATGAGTGGATGTACTTAACTGTAGGAGTCATGTGGAGTGTGACATATGATGGCCCTTGAGCGGTGGGTTCATAACATTTTTTGGACGTAATGGGGTTCACTATTAAGCTTACGCTACGTAGCAGAGGATTGAAAACTATATTAAGCCCTTAATGAGCCCCGATCTCGAAAAAGAACCACATATCAGCTTCAGGAAATTCTCGCCCAATTAGATCTATATCACTTCCCCCAGAAAGCTTCCTTCACGGTATCAATGAAGACTGGTGCTGTATTCCTTCTCCTCGTTGTTGCACTTCCAACCACCCTTGGAGTGCCTTACTCTTCACGCGATGTGCCCATAGAGGACAAAATTCGTGGAGAGGCTGCGGGCTCGCCTGTGTATGCTGCACTGGAGGGGGCTTTCGCGCAAAACAAGCACTCTCTAGTAGCCAGGCAAGCAGGTATCATTCGCAACGACCTTGAGCATGGCCGGTGCGCGCCAAACATCATCATCTTCGCTAGGGGTACTTCCGAGGGTGGAAACATGGGCATGGGAGTTGGTATTCCACTCCAGAACGCCGTGGATACGGCTCTCCCGGGGAGGGTGATCTACCAGGGTGTCAACAGGTGAGTACAATGCCCCGGCTGTAAAACATTTCGAGAGGTGGTAACGTAATTGAGCTACCTATCCAGCTATATTGCTGATGTTGCTGGGTACTTTGCTGGGGGCTCTACCTCCGGTGCCAACAACATGGTTGCTCAAATCAGTCGCGCTGCAGTCCAGTGCCCGGGCAGCCGAGTGTTCCTCTCTGGGTACAGCCAGGGTGCCCAGGTCACTCACAGGGCTGCGTCTCTGATTCCAGCAAGCCTGTACCACATTATTGGCGGTATCGTTGTCTTCGGGGATCCATTCAAGGGGCGGGCCTTTCCAGGTGCCCTCAACAACAATGTCCTCACCATCTGCAACAACGGTGACTTGATCTGTGAAGGCATCCCATTGCCAATTGGCCCTCACCTCAACTATGCATGGACTACTCCCCAGGCGGCGGACTATATCAAGGCTAGGGCATTGTAGGTTGTAAGGAATGATGAGGTGATAGCTGGTGCCCAGTCGAGCATGGCTACTTAGGTCCGGGGGTTTGCCTGGACTTGTGAGGACGGGAATGGCTTATGGATGGAAAGAGGGGATAGGGGGTTGGATGAACTAGTTAGCAGATTAGGTGTACATGAGACTGTATATTTGCTATGTATGGGCGTGTATGATATGTATTTATGGTCACAGGCAGTGGTTATGAGGAATGGGAAAATCTTCGACTATTACAGAGCTGTCGACGTCACATGCTATAATGACCATCTAGTCAAATGCCAAGCCCCTCTTAATTGCATGGAATCTTGTGCATACTAGGAATGCATACATAAGCGCGGCCTATGTATGAAATTAACTATACTTACTCTCTTGCTGGTCTCCCTTCAGGGGAAAGGTGTATAGACTCAAAAAAAAAAAAAAAAACTTTCTTGCTGGTGTCCTTAGAGTATTTACCTTAGTGCATGTACGAAACATATAGCTTGCCTTCACATATACGCAAGAGTAAATTAATGTGCAACCAGACTACTCTTATTACGCCGCGTCGCAATCGAAAACAGTGGATACTAGTGGACCCGCTTTCAGAAGCTCTCAGAAGCCTGACGTCTGAGTGGGGCCAGGCTCAAATAACTGGCGAGCAGGAAACTTGCAGTACGTGCACGGAAGGAATTTTTCACTTCTTTTACAGTTATATTCGATGCGCATGATGTATTTGACCGGCATTGCGGGGCCTGGCGCATTGGGTATGTGAGTATTTAATTTTTGAAAATCTAATTGTGATGCCAAATTAAAACCAGAGAAGCTAGTATGGACCAAAATGACAGTATAGCCTCTGTAGGCTTGTGCCTGTGGTGTGTAGTATATATGTGGACAGCCTAGTATAGAAAGCCGAGGAGTAGAGTATATATATAGTACAGATAACATATATGTTGTGGGAGATCGCAGGTATATATATATGTGGACTTACCTAATAAAATGTAAAGTTACACAATTTGTATAATTGAGGGTAACTAGGCACGGATTTTTGCTGGTACCAAGAGAGTATATTGCTTTTGCAATAACTAGTCCAACCTTTTATATTAAGCAAGTTAACTCCCTTAATATTAGCAAAAGTACACTCATGTCCTATATCCCGATATTATATGTAACTTGTTCCCCCATATCTATTGATAAACAGCTCGACTTCAGGGTAACTGAATGTGAGGCAAATGGGAGTGAAGACTAGATTTGCAGTATCTTGGAGTTGCTGTTGTTTTGAGATGCTGTCAATAGGTGGATAATATCGTAGCCCAAGTGGTATAGGACTCACTAAGGTCCAACCTGGGCTGTCTTCCAAGAAATAGTAGAACCAGTAGTAGAAAGCAATATAGTGAGATACTAGGGTTCAGATATAGACATACTGTATGGGCATACTCGTTCCTCAAAGATTGCTGTATACTATGCAGTTGTTGGAGGGACGCTTGCAAATCGCCCCATTGGCAGCACTAAAGTGGGGGTGGTATGTAGTGGGAGTGGTAGTAGAGGCCGTGGTGGTGGCTGCACCCGGGGGGCATTCATTGTGCACTATAAGAGATTACAATCTGCCTTTCCACGAGGTACATCAATGTCAAGGTAGTCTAGCTAACTCACCGGCACTCTGCAATTCAAGATCTAGCGGAAGTGATCACCAATGTCCATGATGTTGGAGCTTTGAGTTCCCATGAAGTCTTAAAATTTCCCACTGTACTCCGCACGTTTGATGTATGTTTTTGGTATGTTGGTATTGTGATAGGAGCTTAACAGTCATGGTCTGGTTTACTCTGGAACTATGTGAAGGATTCCAGGGCTTACATGGAATATGCCCGAATTGCATATCCTTCATGTGAAAAAGGCTGAATGTACAGCTCATATTACTGTCTTTTGCAATATGTATTGGTGATTTAGATGCCGATGCATTTATGTGAACCACAACCAATGCCTCAGGAGAAGGCTTGCATGGAAAGGGAGCTCGAGGCCTGTGTATTTTCAATGTTTAAGATGACGTGTATTGATGTCTCCAGGCATGTCCCAACCATTTGTTGCCTTAAGGGCGGTATAAAGAATTTTTCCGACTGTCAGTCAGTGTGTGACGCATTGTACTAGTCTAGGGGGAACACACCTTCGAGAGGCTATACCCGGCCCAGTCATGACACATGTGGTCTATTCAATCACTAGACTGGTCCTTTGATGAGTGGCCCTACCAATCGACTGGCCTGCCCAGTCAAGCTGGTCTGGTCTATTCAATAGACTGGTTAAGAATTACAGAGGAAAGTTCTTTTCTATCAGCTAACTAAATATATGTTCTGGGCCGCTCGCGGGCATCGGCCGCCCGTGGGCAGCATATGCCCCCCGCGGGCAATTTATTTAATTCCTTAATTATGGTAGCCAACGCAGTTGAATTTATTTATAAAAAAAACCAACAAAAACCTATGACTGATTCCGGTGCCGGCGGTATCGGCCCTGCCGACCTCCAGAAGCTGGCCCAGCAACTTCATCAAGCAGCTCTGGATCGATGGGAATATCCTCTAACAGTCCAACCTGTGTCTGTTCAGCCAAAGCTGGTTCCCACAGTCATGATCAGTTGACACTTTGGTGTGGCAGTAGATGGAGCATTTGAGATCATTTTTAAAGCATCGACAGCGACGATTTGAGAAAGACTTTTTGCAAGTACATGAGACAGAAACCCGAGTGGTGGTCGATGCCTGGC
>Ga0307514_10002740_pt1 | contig 17778 bp, 19 predicted proteins | sample 16_EM_MG_FD_203088 | JGI IMG/M metagenome (GOLD analysis project Ga0307514, IMG submission 203088) | Populus trichocarpa ectomycorrhiza microbial communities from riparian zone in the Pacific Northwest, United States - 16_EM | ecosystem: Host-associated > Plants > Roots > Unclassified | place... | reverse complement strand
AAGAGGGAGACCTGACCGTACACTGGGTGCCAGGAGATGAAAATCCCGCAGACGTGCTAACAAAACCTGTAACAGGAGCGAGATTACTGGTGCTGAGAGAGCTTGTGGGAATGACAATGTCGGAGGGGGAGACGGCGATGATGAAGCATGGGATGTGATTTATGACGCGGGATGGATGGCATTGTGTTCCCACTGTGCAGATTAAGGGGGCGTGTTGCGTGGGGTAATCTGACCATGTGGGAAGGGGCTGTTTGTTGTGTATGAGGGGCTGTTTGTTATGTATGAGGGGCTGTTTGTTGTGCGGGGCAAAACAAGCGTGGGATATGTAGGGGTGAGACAGGCAAACGGTGCATAGAGTTGGATATTTCTTCCTCTTCTTCTCTCTTAGGCCTGTACACCGATACTACAGCTCAATATATCTTTCACTTGCGAACAAGTGTACCACAGCGGGACAATCAGTGAATTGTCTCATCATCACGGCGGGACAATCAGTAAATTGTCTCATTCTGCAATCCCTACCGATATACCTCAAGAAGCATCCTCCTGGGGCTAGTATTATCTACACTTCCAACATTGGTTCGTCCACATCAATCCTTCAACATGAGTAACTACTTCAATACCCTCGAAACTTATCCATCACCCCGACCAGGCTACCATCATCCTATTCCGAATAGATTTCCAACTATTGCTGACGGCCAACCCAGCTTAGTCTGGTTGGCACGACCGCTCCTGTGGAGGAACCCAGACTATCTGGCCTGGGCACGAGACGTCTCGAGACAAGAAGGGGCCTGCTCTCGAGACATCTCATGGTTAGGGACAGTGATCTCGAGACATCTCGACTCGTGCCCAGGCCTAAGCAAACTACCTGTCAGGCAGGAACTGCTTGGGGCAATAGCCACAAGACTAGATATACTTACCTAACTTTGTCAGCTACCTTGTTGCTGAGGCTGACTGCTGCGATAAACAGAACCGGAACAACTACCCGAGCGGAGGGTGTTAATAGAGGAGTCCCGCCGGGGATACATTCATCGAGGCCCACAGTTTCATCACTTCCAGACATTCTCCGCACACACACCACTCATCACACATCCACCATAGTAGCCCTACTCCTGCTAGCGATGCTGGCATTTATGCCCTGGTGTATGTACACTGCAAATATGGTAGCCGGACAGATAGCTCAACGAAGTGAAGAACAAGACCTGTACGTACTCCACATCCTACATCATCCTTGCCCCTCTCCCCACTAAGTCCTTTCTCTAAGCCTCAGAGGTGAATCCAGAGCAACCGCGTTCGGGTTTGGCCAACGACTCCGACCTGGTTACCTCTATCTCTACAACAATTGCCCTCCACCACCACCCTGCCCTCCTCTACCACCCTGCCCTCCTCTTCCACCCTGCCCTCCTCTACCACCCTGCCCTCCACCACCACCCTGCTCTCCTTGTCCCCCTGGAAAGCAAATGGTCTGGGACCTTTTTGTGTCTAACGGTGAGTGGGGGAACGATTTCTCTGGTCGGGCTGGTTAACGTATTTGACCGGGATATGGCGCACTACTGGGATATGGCGTACTACCGGGATATGGCGCACTGCCGGAATATGGCGCGAGAAAACGTTTGAATTGCCACTGGAATTAGTGTGACTATTCTGAATCACCACTGGAACCCGTCTCAGTAGCACACTCTCTGCTAAATCTCTACTTGGGGTAACTAAATGCAAGAACCCCTTATTTATGCACACATGTATGATATTATGCCGAGTGGCTAACAAGCTATTTGGCTCGGTCCCAGCTCCGCTTGTCAGCTCTACTCCGTACTGCCAGCCGAATAGCTAGTTCTGCCGACTGAGCTCTGCTTTATTACGAGCTTTATTACCAGCTCTACAACAGCCAGCTCTACTGCCAGCGGAAATACCAGCTCTACAACCAGCTCTACCGACAGTGAAAATACCAGCTCTACGACCAGCTCTACAACAGCCCAGCAGCCAGCTCTACCGACAGTAAAAATCCCAGCTCTACTGCCAGCGGAAATACCAGCTCTGCGACCAGCTCTACCGACAGTGCGAGATGAAACTGAATAGGTATAGTGTTATGAAGCATGCATCTAGTAATCTCATGATAAGAGGCTAACGAAGCAAACGATAGTTATCGTAGAGGATTAGAAGCTTGCTTGTTGGAGCAAGGGATGCAGCCGGAAGATGAGGCCTACTTAGACGCACGATTCTACTATCGAGATAGTAGCAGCATTGGGTGGACTACGTGTCATCTGGCGAGGAGTGTGGGAGCTGCAAGGGTACGGGCACTCCAAACATTCGCGCCTTTTGCGGAGAAATCTTGGTTAAACCGGCTAGCCCTTCCCAAGGAGAACCCAGCGGTACTAGGGTTCTTGATAGAAAGAGCTGTGCTGGGAGTTCTTGTGAAAAATGGAACTGATCATGCAGGTGGGGAGTTCAGTAGAGGTTTGGTCCAGCAGGTTTTCTCCGGAACCTATCCAGATGGACCACCAACCCACCCGAATTTGCCAGTGATCTATATCCCTACGGCATTTAACTATCATGCTGTAGATGCTATATTAGCAACCAAGGTTCACAAGCGGAGGCACCCTACTAAGGCAATTGTGGTAGGGATACAGATAACCATTGCTGGTTCCCACTCTGCATCAAAGGAGGGCTTCATGAAGAACTGGGGACAATGGCACCATGTGATGGGCTGCGATTCAACCGAGTTCAAATTTTTGTGGATTGTGGAGCATCCTGTGAATATGCCTACAGGACGGAGATTCCAGAGAAACGTGTCAATGTTCAGTCAGAGGAAAAGGTGGTGCACCCTAGCTATCAACGCAAGTATGTGACGATAATGAATTTGGATGCTTCCGTTGGCGAACAGTTGAGAAAGGCAAGAAATAGCAAGGAGTGTGAGGCCACAGGCAGGAATATTGGGTGTTGGGCCGAGGATTTTCTTTCAGTAACATGGTGTGTTTCTCCCTTATCTGTAGCTCGAGTCAGACATGAAGTCCTTTGTCAACATTATCTTTATAAATAATTGCGCGCTCGCTCTTGCCTGTTTTCCTTCCTTCGCTACCCAACATCTTGTTCTCCCTCTACCGTCGCGCCCTCCCTGGTTCTCTCTGCACCTCCACTACCACAGTCGCATCAGACCCGGTGCCAATGGTACGTTTAGTTAATGGTGTTAGTGTTAGTAAGTGTTTTACGATAAATGGAACGGAGTACTTTCGAAAGGTATTTGTAGATGCGGCAGGAAGAGAAGTGGGAGAGGCGGGGAAGGGCTGTTGAGCATGACATTCACGACATGTTGGTTAGTGTTGACCAAAAGAGAGCTTTTTTAATGAATTGAGATACGGGGTATTTCGTGGAATATCATCATGAAGGAAGTATGACTAGCCGAGTTGATGGAGTTGTATGGGATGTAAGTTGTTGTTCTGGTGGAGGAACGTGAATAGAGATGCCCCAGCATAATATAACCGAGCTAGAAACACAGAAAAAGAAAATGGTGGTTATGAGCGATGGAGGCAAAGTAGAAGAATTGACTGAGATGTTATAGAGAGGAGTAGGAGTGGGAAATAGCATGACTGAAGTTAGAGGAGGTATGTTGTGAGTGGGGGTGGTTGGCTGGAATTTCAGATAATGTTTTTTGGGGGGGTTTTTCTGTTAAACTCATTATTCCTATGCAGCTCCTTCGTGAATTTCACTCTCCCTCATATAGTATGAGTCGCCTTCGGGGAAAACATATAATATAGAGACAGTAATGTGCACAATCTTCTGCAATACTTACACTCCATAGGGATCGAAAAGCCCGCCATGAAGTTACGTGCTTGCCTACATGGTTTTATTTTATTTTCATCTTTACAGATTCATTACTGATATGTGGACTCTATGATCAGGCGGCTGAAAGCCCGAGTGGATTCAAGGTATTTGGTTTTTCTTCTAAAGGAAATTCATTACTCCTATCATAGGCACACCTTTCATGGGTATATGAGAAGTCCCCCGGAATACAGAGGAGGGTTGTGCCAACCAGACTAATGTGATAAAATGGGTAGTGAAGCGGCTTGGCAGAAGCTTGAGTGAAGCTATATAAGGGTCCCGTTTTATCTTTCATTTTTTTACAGATCATCCATAGCATTAGTCTGGTTGGCACACCTACACAATACAGACCTCCTGACGAACGGTCGCGGGTCGAGCTTCATTCTGCGTGTCTTTTCATAGTTCATCAGTAGCCTGGTTGGCCCTCGGAAGGACAAGCAACGCTGAATCCCTCAAAGAAAATTCACATAAAGTGTGGGCGACAGTAGTGACTGCTAACATCACAAATAAAGTACTGTCCTTGGCCTGCACGCAGCATACAATTTTTTGGCTACACCCCTCCACCTGGTTCACTCCTCCCCCCCCCCCCCAACCTTGCCTTCCCCCCGGCACCCCACGGCCTTGCAAACTGAACGCTGCTCCCCCACTCCGAGAGGCTTGCTCCTCCTCCACTGCTTCCTGCCAAAAGGAACATACGGAGCCATCCTAGATTAGCCCGATTATCCAGCTACAATCACATTGTCGAGAGACACCTTCACGGCCTCCGCAGGAAACAACCTCGTCCCCACCCCCCCGGCTTGGTTTCACCTACATCAGCAAAAGATATTTGTGCGTCATCGTGGGCATCGTGTGGCATCCTGGCATCGGTGTCTCTCTGGTGTCTCCCTGGTGTCTCCCAGTGTCTCCTGGCGTCATCGGGGCTAGCAGTTTTCCTCCTATGGGCCAATTTTCAGAATATATGGACGCCGCGAGATACGGTGCGGATTTACTCGGATTACATAGGATTAACCCGATTCCCAACAATCACTTTTTTATTTTTTTCGACATGTAGTGTGATTGGGTCCTTTCAAATCGAAGAAGAGCAGACCCATTTTGGCTTTGCCCAGGGTACCCGCTTCGTCCCCTGCTCCCAAGCAGCGACCTGCGCTGCACGAACTGTGTTGCACTAACTGGCTTGCTCAGATAAAGGCTAGTTATTCGAAAGACAATAACAATATTCATCCCTAGATAATCACCATCTAACAGATAAGGGATTCAATAGTTAGTCATGCCGTGGCCTGACACCATTTCTGAGGTATCCGATCTAGTTAGACAGGATGGCGAAACAGACGAATCAATGTTTTACGGCCCGTACAATGTGGGAGGCATCGAGCATTGAGATGGCCATGAAGAGAGAGGGGTGATAGAGATCCCTGAAGGCATCGAGCGTCGAGACGGTCACGAAGAGAGAGGTGATAGAGATCCCTAAGGATGATGAGGAGAACCGCGTCTATATGCCTCCGGCGAATATGCAGATGCAGTACGTGGCGGGAGTAGGTATCATCATCCACGAGAGTAGTCTTCTGGTATACTGCGATGGATCGTGTGTGTGCAATGGATCCTCTCGAGCGAGAGCTGCCATAGGCATATATTTCGGTCCGAACCACCCCCGCAATAGGGGCGAGTGCCTCCGTGACCCCCTCGTTATCACCAACTAGATGGCCGAATTGATTGCTTTCGAACAGGCTCTCTTATCCGGGATCCCAGCCACTGCTGATGCTCAGTTGGGGAAACTGATCATTGCATCCGACTCTGAGTACGTCTGCCGCGGGTTAAGCCAGTAGATAAACAAGTGGAGACTATCGCTCTTTAAGGGTGTCCGGAATGCGGAATACTTTGAACGCCTCGATAGGCGCCTGCGGAAGCTTGCCGAGGAAGGATGGGAGGTTAAGATTTGGAAAATTCGTCGTGAAGACAATGAGGCAGCTGACCACTTGGCCAGGGGCGCCAAGGAACGAGCGAGAGTGGACGATATCTCTGAGGATGAGAGTGTTAATAGACGAGCGAGAGTGGACGATACCCCTGAGGATGAGGGTGTTAATAGACGGGCGAGAGTAGACGATATCTCTGAAGATGAGGGCATATTCAAAAAATGGGCAAACGCACAAGTCCTGCACGAGTTGATGGCTGTTGAGATGCCCTCTGGCCCTGGAGGCCCAGACCCCCTTCTTTCTGACCCTGGAGACCCAGACCTCCTGGAAGATATGCGGTAGCTATGGAAGGAGTTCATCGTCGACCCGTGGTATGGAGAGATTGTATGGTATAAGATTCACGGTGAACTACGATCCCACACCCCTAGAAATGCCCGTCGAGAGCGGAAGGTGAGAAAGGAGGCCAGTTTATTCGACACGATCGAAAATGGGACCCCAAGACTAGCTCGAGGAGACACAAACGGAGAGCTGGCTGAGTGCCTCAGGGCCCACCAGGTGGAAAAGATTCTGCATCGATTTCATGACCACCATGAGCATTTCGCTTCAGGAGTGATATCGAGGAACATCATCGGAAGATATTACTGACCTGGCCGGTTTAGAGATATCAGTCACTGGTGTGAGACCTGCGATGCATGCCAACGTTTGGGCCCGCTGAGACCCTCCGCCACATTGACTCCAATCATACAATTGCAACCTATGAATATGATCGGAATTGACTTCATTGGCCCGTTTAATCCCATATCCGAGGGAGGCAGACGATATATTATCGTAGCTGTAGATTACTTCTCCCGCTATCTGTGGGCCCAGGTCGCGGCCTCTAACCATGGGTTTATTGTGGAAGCATTCCTGGAAAAGGATATCACCTGACAGTTTGGGTGGACAATATCCGCCTACGTCGACAACGGGAGCCATTTCGTTAAGGGGTGTAAAGGTAGGGGTCTTGTAGTTTATAAGGACTTAGTAATAAGTCATATACTTATAAAATATCAAGATTAAAAAAAGTGTAAGGTGATAAATGTGTTGAGGGTAATAGTCCCGGAGGGACTTAGGAATTAACTGGTTGATCTCTTGTATTGAAGTTGATACTATGAAAACGATCTGATCTAACTAAGTGAAAATAGAGAGGGCAAACACTAATTCTCGCCCTTTGCCAAGTATTGAAATCCCAAGCCCGACCATTCTTTGCATCCAAATCAGTATTCAGTTCCTTCTAAGAGTTCTACTCTTTCCTTCCCAACGCGGTGCCTAAGACTTATATAAAACAAACTGCTTTCTCTGTCCGCTTTAGTAAAATAAATAATCTGATAAGAAATAAATCATGTGCGCAATATTATCTGATTCTTTAAAGAAATCCTCCTGTTAAGGTAGTGTCGCTACCTTGTTACATAATCCCTGTGAAATATGTGAAAATGTAGTCTTTCCCGGTGGTCAACTAAGCTAGGTGTATGGGAGAAATAAGCGAGTTGCAACGAACTTATGTCTTCCTTACAAGGGGGTCCTCCCGGAAATCTTTCGGAAACAAGGGGTGAAGCTATTCAAGGCCCCCATCACCAACCCGTCATCTGTAGGGCTGTCTGAGCGATATGTGCAGATGATCTTAGCTGGACTCGAGCTAAAGTTCTCAACGACACCCGGCCGAAGGCAGCCGTCTACTGGCATGAGCATCTTCCTAAAATAGTTCACGCTATTAACACCCGGATCTTGAGAGTCCATGGATATACCACCTCCCAGTTATTCATGGGATTTAATGCCAGAATGACAGCTTTCGACGAATCGGTTGTGGATGATGCCATGCGGTCCATCCTCGCACACCACGCCACCCATGGAGTCGGCTCATTGCAGCAGCGTCAGTACGACCTACGAATTGCCTAGATTGCCGAGATGTGGGAGTTAACATGAGAACGAGTCCTCCAATATCAGGCCGAACAAATAGCGACACAAATCCGTAGCCGTCATGTAAAGCCCCAATTGGGAGACCTGGTCCTCCTCCGGTGGTTCGTCGTGGACAAGGAGAGAGGGCGGAAATTAGAACCTAGGTGGGAGGGCCCATATCGGCTCACCCGCATCGTGAAAGAAGGAGTATCTAGAGTCCTTTCAGACTTGAAGACCGAACATGAAAAGGGGAGGTATGGGTTCGATGCTATGAAGGTGTACCTCCCACGCGAATTGGCCACCGAACAAGCCCTCGTCGATGGGGTAGCTTGGGAAGATGCCCTCCCCATGATGTGCAAAGGAGGGTATAAGGGGCGGCGGTTTGTCGATATAGAAAGGTGGATATTATCGGGTGTGTGGGAACGAGCTGTTTGAGGATGAGCTGTTCATTGTTTCGATTTGATTAGTCTGATTCATCGCGATGTCACATGTGTGCGTGCGCGGGGGAGGGTTGCAATTTTCTCTCTCTCTTTTGACCTAGGTACTGATTTGTTTTGCCCAGAGAGCGTGTGGCCCCGTGTGGCAGTATAGTTAGCTGAGTCGTTGTGTCTATGTTTTTCCTTCTTTTTTCTTGTGGCTCCCTCCAGCGTTTTTTCCATGGGGGAGGTGGCCCCGTGTGGCCGTATAGTTAGCTGAGTCATACACTAGCATAGACACTAGCAGCTTTATGTAGTTTCGGTAGATAGATAGTTAGAGAATACACACCTCTACCACACCTGTGGGCTTGGCTTGCTTGTTTTCTTGCAGATGCGGGCATGAGCTGTCACGTGGCGTGGAGGATATAGTTCATAGGAGTTAGGTGAGGAAAGAGTTGTACACGTGACACTCGTGTATACGCATGTGTCCAGTCTCGCACCAGACGTTCTTGGCGGCTCATTTCTTGGCATGGACCAAAGGTGTCGTATATATAGTCCGGAGGAGGTCCTCACTTGTATCATCATCATCGTCGTCATGTGGAATAGATCAGTTCAGAGCAGAGAACTCATCCCTCCACAGCGCGCTAGAAAGGATCTAAAGGTTATATCTACCGTTCTCCCTCCCCCCCTCTCAACTCACGAACCGCGCCACCGCCGTACATCACTTTTCGTCACCCCTCGCCTGCTCCCTCGGCCTGCCTACTCCGTCCCCAATCCAAGGACATCTATACAGCGAGACTGGTGTAAATGTTCCTCTGTCTCACTTTTTTTTCACTGAGGGAATCTACGAACTACAAACCCTTCGAGCTATCTTTTAAAATCTACTTGACTCACCAGTACCAGTATACGTACCAAAAGTTTAGCTATACGGAACTTTTGAGTATTCTTGATAACAGCTAGTCTGGTTGCTGCACAGCTTTATAGTAAGGACCTCGCAGGAAGGACCGAAAGGACACGAGAAAGGACAACTGTGAACGCCCCTATTTTCACCATCACCTTCAAGATCTCCACATTCCAAGAGAATGCATAGATTGCGCAGCAAGGCTCGGCTGCAGGTAGCAAGAGGGTATGGGCGTATCCCCAAAGCCCAGCTACGATGGTCGATACCTAGCTCGCTAGCAGTTGAACTACCCGAACTAGCTGCTCACACTCTCTTGGTTTCTATATCAAGGCCTCAGGCTGTGAAGCGACAGATTGAGCGGTTCCCGCTGCGTTCAAGCTGGCATCCAGTCGATATTGTTTGTTGATATGGGTCTGCACGTTCTCACACACTGTAATACCAGGACCAGGACCAGGACCTGGACAGTTACCAGTGTTCTCAACAAGCCAGTCCCAGACTATTTGGGCCGCTCTAGGCTAGAGAGGCTAATCAGACTATACAGGCCCCGCCTAGGCTATTCAGGCTATTCAGACAAAAAGGCCAGGCCAGGCCAGTTGAGAACACTGTTTCAAACGGAGTGTACTGATCCTTCAGCATATATTGCAAAAAGGGAGTTACAAGGTAGCTGAAGATTTTTCGTTAGTCGAGTACCGGCAGCAAAAGGCTTGCGAAGTCAAGGGGTTGCCTGTATGGGCAACTCAAGTGTACCAGGCAGAGTCCATCTTCACGGATGTTAAAGATCCCCCTTATTGAGCGGAGAGCATTCGCTTGATGGCTGAAACGATACGATAGGCTCTTTTTACGAGATGGCAGAGACTGGCCCGTGTGGGAGAGAGGGGCTACCTGGGACCACCCGGGAGCTGCAGTCCGTCGCCATAGTCTACATAGGCTGAATTTGATTACTGATTACTTTAAAAAAAAAAAAGCTCCTTTTTCGATCTTGGCGAATTATCAGGACTCGGACGGGTACAGCGCGGCCCGGTGAGGATGGGAATGGTGCTAAGGAAAAGGTGCGTTCTGTCTCTTGGCCGTTTAGCCCGCAACGCTGAGTAGCATTACCAGCGGAATAAAAGTAGAGGGCGATTGACATTATAAAGTGTGCAGATCCGTGAATGTGCTTGATTGTTCCTGACTATCCGAGGGCTGTGAAACTACATGAAGGGCAGAGAGATCCGGAACCAGCAAACCCATATGCATGTTTCAGTCAATATATGAAAGCAGTGATGGCAATCAGATAGAAAGAAATGGAGATATTGTAGTAAGAATGGAAACTAAGAACGATGTGTGATAGAAAATAACATAAGAGAAGGGCACAGGATGTATGCCGCAACAAGATATGACGAGCAACCGACACTGGGAATGTGGTGTGAATTCGGGAGAGTAGGTGAGTCCCATGACAGGTATAAATGAAGCCAAGCTGACCGTGCTGACTGTACAAAGAAAATCCATGAGCTAAACAAAAAATACAAATACCCCTCCAAGCGAATCCTGGAATAGGTAGGTTGTCCAATGGAACTCTGTTCCCCGCCCCAGCTGCGCGAAAGGAAGGACACCAAAGGGATCAAGCGCCGCAAGGCACTAAACCGGAGACACCTAAGCCGAAGCAACAGATGCCACCACCACGAGGAGGCAGGAGGCGTCCTCCCTGGTGATCTACATGAGAAATCCTGTGGAAGTTAGGAGTTTGAGGATGGGTAGGAGGTTATTCCGGACTATGGTGTATGATGGGATCGTTGACCTAATAGCTGGGATATCACTAGCGAGGGTTTGGGTGCGTGATCTTTTACCCGCGATGTTGGGTCTTTGTTTTTCACCTGCGCTTTTTGTGACGAATTTTTGGGGAGGTGTTTTGTTTTCACCTGCACGGTCCCATTACGAGGTTTTGGAGAAGGTGAAGCTTTTGTTCTGAGTTGTGTTTGGTTTCACCTGCGCGATTTTATTTCGACACCTGCGCGAGTTTGTAGTAATTTTCTTTTCTTCTTGGGGGGCTTTTTTAGGGGCAGGGACTGGCCCGCGTGGAGGAAGAGAGGCCACCTGGGGCAGCCTGGGAGCTGCAGTCCATCGCCATAGTCTACCTAGGCTCAATGCGATTAATGATTAGTTAAAAAAAAAAAAAGTCTGTTCCCCGCAGACACAACAATGACGTTTGGTGTCATTGCTACTCAAACAAGGCGCTTTGTTGGTTTAGTTATGGGGACTCTTCGACGCATACAAGCGTGCCTGGAGGCTCTGGGCTTGGCTGGTTTGCCCTGCGTTTTGGTGGAGGTTGACGAGGCAGCGGAGTGTATTTTGCGTCCGTGGGTGGTGTACTCCCAATGCCTTCTCCCTTCCGGTCAGTGCTCGCTCATAGCCCTCCTGCGCCTTCTCATACTGTCCTTGATTGTCAAATACTAATGCCATATTATGGACTGTTTGGAGAGTATCTGGATGGTCTACCCCCAATGCCTTCTCCCTTCCAGCCAGTGCTCGCTCATACCACTCCAGCGCTTTCGAATACTGTCCTTGATTTTCGAATACTGATGCCATAGTATGGACTGCATGGAGAGTATCTGGATGGTCTACCCCCAATGCCTTCTCCCTTCCAGCCAGTGCTCGCTCATACCACTCCAGCGCCTTCTCATGCTGTCCTTGCCTATCGAATACTATTGCCATATTATTGACTGTACCGAGAGTATCTGGATGGTCTACCCCCAATGTCTTCTCCGTTCCAGCCAGTGCTCGCTCATACCATTTCAGCGCTTTCTCATACTGTCCTTGTCTGGCGAATACTATTGCCATAGTATGGACTGTAGTGAGAGTATCTGTGTGTTCTACCCCCAATGCCTTCTCCCTTCCAGCCAGTGCTCGCTTATACCACTCCAGCGCTTTCTCATACTGTCCTTGTCTGTGGAATACTATTGCCATAGTATTGACTGTAGTGAGAGTATCTGGATGGTCTACCCCCAATGCCTTCTCCCTTCCAGTCAGTGCCCGCCCATACCACTCCAGCGCTTTGACATACTGTCCTTGTCTGTCGAATACTGTTGCCATATTATGGACTGTACCAAGAGTATCTGGGTGGTCTACCCCCAATGCCTTCCCATATCCAGCCAATGCTCGCCCAAACCACTTCATTGCCTGCTTGTACCGCCCGTGCCTGCGGAATACATTGCCTAGCGCACAAGCCCCATCCAGTGTTTTAATGATACTTAATGCTAGGCATTGTGGTGGCATATGTTTCGTCATTGCGTTGATATGTGGCATAATTTGCCGCTCAAATACCCAGTCGGCCGTGCTTTGTACACTCAGACTTTGCAATCCTGACACAATGATTTCGAAGGCCTCCCTTGCTTTTTCGGCTTCCCTTTGCGGCTCCGGCTTTAGTCGAAGTCTAGCCCAAGAATGGACTAGAGGGTGGATACTGAAGCTGTCATTACTGCTGCCTCGTTTCAGTAGGGAGTATGAAAACAATATTCTAATTGATTCTTCTAGGATATGATCTATCCTGGGATTATTAGCAAGGTTTCACAAATATCCCAATATGTTCATACCGTGTTTTTCCAATTTTAGGCCACGTCGTAGAAGTTCTTCTTGGATGTTTTCATGGTCAAAAAACCCACAAACCAACAATAGCTCTGCTGCCTTTGGGGTTTTTTCCTGGATTGCCTTAAATGATATCTCCCATGTAGCAAATACGGATCTATCATGTTGCCTTGCTGTCCATCTTTGGCTCAGTAAATAACCCGCTTTGGTTTGGTATTCTTCTAAATATCGACCCAATGAGTACTGAGATATATGAATATATGCTCCAGCCTGACTCAACGCAAGTGGGAGATATCCCAACTCTTTTACAATAGTACTGGAAGCAGTTTGTTCTAAGTGTGTATTATTAGTTTAGGCACTTATTATGAGAGACGTAATGGGGTGAACAGCGTTTACCTACCGAGAGGTGCCAGATCCTCAAACTCAGGAATTGAGCATGCACTAAGTAGCAACTGTATTGACTCCATATGGTGCATTTCCTGCACTTCCAACCCCCTTCGACCTTGCTGTATACACTCCCGCCGCCTGCTTGTAATTATCACCGTACCGTGATTGCACAATGGAATATACTCCTCGATATTAACTAGGTCGGGGTCATCGAGGTTATCAAACACAAGTAGCCAGTTTGTATTTCCGGATGCTGAAAACCACTGCTTAACTGCACTCACAACATGCTGCTCCTCAGAATCCGATGTGACCGTAAAGCGTCCCGCCTGATCTAGCTTCCCCGCCATGCCCAACAACCGACCGATATGTGCATAGTCATCTGAGGTCTGTCCATGGCGCTGAACAAGCCGCTGCATTATCTGAATGAACCCGAGTATGGTCGTCTGAATACTGGCAGTATTGACAAAAAAGACTGAGGAGTAGTTCCCATACTGTTGATAGACATACTTTAGTGCAAGTTGTGTTTTTCCCATACCTCCGGTACCGTAGAGTACAATGATATTCAGGCTATCTTTGCCTTTTTCTATCTCTTGCTCCAAGTTCTTCAGGAGATATTCCCTTCCGACGAAGTGGCAGTTTTCTCGAGCGTTCAGGGAAAGGGGAATATCGAATGAGAGTATTAATTTTGAATCCTGAAATCGGTGGGGATGAGCTAGATGTGGTAGGGGGCATTCTAATACTGGAAGCACTCGAAAAAGCCCGTCGTTGAGACTTGTCAAGTTTCTCAATAGCTCCTCTAGCTTTGCGTTGTCGGAAATAACCCAGCGGAGTTTGAGATAAAGAGGTAAGGATCGCCGTACTCGGTTTATTGCCTGGGTCATGGACTTGATCTCGTCATCAAGCCCAGGGAGAATTTGTATGTCCTCCAGTACTTGAGGATTCTCTAAAAGGTGTAGGTCATCCTTGGTCGGACTGAGGCTTGGTGTTTGGGTCCTACTTATACTTGGACCCGGAGATTTTGACCGGAGGCTAAATCGATCCCGAAATCGTGGCTTCCGTTTCTCCCCTCCAGTTTCCAGAGAAAGCGACTCTTTCTCCACCACAATCCCGTATCTCTCTTTCAGCTTCTCAGCATTGGAAAATACTGCAACTATTCTTGCCAAACTTGCAGTTGCATATCGGTACCTGTCGTCACTAGGCTGGAGCCGCTGTTGCTGACTGGAGTCACCTCCGAATCCCCAGGCTTGCTCCCATCTCTTCAGAAGAAATCCCTGCGTGCGTAGTCCATGGAGAATTGCATCGTAGGTTGCGCCAACACCGTTCATATTATCAAAAATTTTGTAGCAGTCGATAGCAGCCTTAGTTAACTGTCCGGCTAGGCCGACAGCCCCGATTGTGAGGCTAGCTGGCTCCATAATGAGTATTCTTCCGTATACTAAGGGTATCTATTCAGTGTTAGGATAAACGATTATAACTGTCTCCATACGAAATAGAATAGGTATGGCATACCTTGCGTGTGCGTTGAACTTATATCGCGGGATATGTAGTTTTGTTGGTGGGTTGGAGAGAAGTGGGCATTAATGTGTCCTCGTGCCCAGACCGATTTATTTTTGTGTGGTAGATGTTTCTGGGCACGAGAACACTTTGAGGCTCGCTGTACAGTACAGTTCGACCAATAGATTTTGGTTGTATTTCCTTTTGGCACTTATATCTATTGCTTCATGTCACCGAAAAGTACGTCAGGTGAGTTTTTACAGGGGTACAGTTTTCAACCTACATAAACTTGATCTGACTTGATTCATGTCAACAACCCTGGTCATTATGAAGGTACTGGGGTGGTACACTGACATGGCCGTCTCTACATATGGGATATTCTTTTTTTTTTGGAGTCTATACGCCTTTCCCCCGAAGGGAGCCTTAGGCTATGAGGCGGACATACGGGATACAACACTATTGGATATGCTCTACAATACGGGGGTGTACATACTAGCTAGAAGAAATACTCACGCGAAATCACTGGATACGCCAATACACCTCGAAAATCATAGGATACCCCCTCCTCTACTACATCACGCCCCCTAGCAATGAATATCATGAATAAACAAGCCTACCTAGCGCCCGAACCTCAATTAACCATCTATCTTTGTATTAGAATAGATCATATAGGTATAGGGGAGTATAGGAAGTTGCTGTGTGCATGCACGTATATTGCAGAATTCAGCTATATTAAGCTCTAGGACTATTTCTGCTAATTCTTCCTTCTCTTGATCCTCTGGGGCCTCCATATCCTGCGCACCCTCTTCACCCTCCTTACCCTCTTCACCTTCCTCACTCTCCACACCCTCTATACCCCCCGCACCCTCTACACCCCCCGCACCCTCTACACCCCCCGCACCCTCTACACTCCCCGCACCCTCTACAACCTCTGCACCCCCCATATCTACCACCCTAGGCCTAGGTGGCTTGAGAGGCTTCTTTGGAGGCTTTTGATGTTCTGTACGGCAGGCTTGATCACGTTTAATCTGCCATGCTGCCTCAGCTGCAGAATATTCTGCATTCCACTAAGTACCTAGCAATGTGTGTGAGTTACGAGAGTTCTGTACCTGATCATGATCAACCGGGAATACAAACATGATTGGGGGATCATCACAGAGCTTCTAGGTTATGAGCCCGGGTGCGTTTCAACTATTTACCTGGGAACGAGAGCTCCTGTTCTCTCGGAATTGATAGAAACGGTACTGGGAAAAATGCTCTACTCTGTCCACCCTGTCTTTCTCGCTGTCCCCTTCCTCGCCCCGCACCCAAATCTTTTTATCTAGGTCCTCCGATCGGCCTGGCTCCCAGGGGGGGCCTGTGATGTCGCATCTTTCTCGCTTTGCTCTGTGGAGGCTGCATTCCCAAATGATGTCGTCTCCAGACTGTACTGGTGCTCCGCATAGGCATGCCTCGCTTTCCACTTTCCCGATCTTGAACAGTCACTGGCATTTGGGGCCCCTGTGGATAGACTCTAGGCGGAGACGACATCATCATGTTCATAGAATAACACTCGAGGCGCTCTATCAGGTTTGAGTCCGCGGTATCTACCTTTAAGCTTTGATATCTCATATTACAGAACGTCTACACTCTCACCTCTAATGATCCCCCTCTACACATGGCAGACCGGGAGACTTGGAAATCAGGAAAAGCCTGTACCGTGAGATTCTTGTCTTTGACCTACCTGACAACACGAACTAAGTACCAGAATACGAAACCCTGGTTACGACCCTCACCAACATGGACTGTGATGGCAATGACGGCCTACAAATCAAGGACATCCGGGAAGCGTGCATGTAAGAAAAACTGGCTTTAAGACGGATCGCTATACAAAAACTCCAAAGCCCCTCCCAAACAACCTGTACAAGACCCAACAACCGTATAAACTCAGTCCATCATATCCGTGCAACCAGCACCGGTGGCATACGCAGCACGAGCTCAAGAAACCAATGAGAGAAAGAAGTGCGAAGAATGTGGATTATAGAATCACATGATAGATTGATGTTGGGTCAAGTACCCTGACCTCTGCCCAACGCTGTATCGTTCTCGGAGCAGAGGTACCACAAGGACACTCGAGAGACACAGGAAAACGTCATGATCGCAATAGACCTGGAGGGTCTACCGGGGGAAAAGGAAAAGAGAATAGAGTATCGAAGGAATGTGGAAAGAAAAGAACGAGAACCCTTATCTGATGAACACTCTTCTTCCTCTTCAGAATCTCAACTAGTCTCAGTCAATACTGTCACACAATAGAGAGGAGGGGTAGAATAGATGATCACTCCAGGACAGAGATCAACCCACAAGAGTGAGGAGCCTGTAGAGTGAGATGAGGATAACTGACGTCTATTCTATTCCTATGATGTAGATGTAGGATGATGATGATGGAAGGGAGGCCACATCCTCTGAACTATATATACAACACTCGCGTAATACGCGAGTGTCACGTGCTTGGGACTTCCCCATCGGGCTCGCCCCCCACATGACCACACCCAGATTCCCAGTTAATCCACGCCCATAACATGACAGCCCGCAAACTCCGCGTCAGATTCCCCCCTTTTTCCGTGATTGGCGTTCCCAATCGGGAAGCCCAAGAACTGAAAAACTGTAGATGCGGCGAACTAACCTCTGACCTAGCTAAAAAGGGACAACTTTCTCTGCAAACCACCTAAAATAACCGTGAGCGACATGCCATAATCGACCGACAACCAATAACCGAGAGACTCCATCTATCAAGTATAGCAAAAGAACAATCCGATGACATCCCCTAATCGACCGACACCCAGTAACCGAGAGACTCCATCTATCAAGTATAGCAAAAAAAAAAAAAAAACAATCTGATGACCCCCAACCCACAAATACCGTCAACACATCATCAACTCTTTTGTTCCATGCAACGAAATCCCTAGCATACCATACATCACGGGGAAGCGGCTCATCACGGGGAAATGGCGCACTAACCGGTACATTTATTTGGCACCCGATCTCGATCTAAGTACACGAGTAGAAGCAGCAACAGGCAAGGTAAAGGTGCGGAAGGTACTTGCAGAGCGATGTGAACCCTGTTGAAGGGGTGATGGTGGGGTAGAGGGTCGGAGCACATGCATATGCCGGGGGCGAGGGGTAGAAATAATGATACATGATTCCATAGAAGAGTCTGACTCAATATCCGTAGTATCCCAGTCCTCAATTGACATGAATGAATCTTCACTACTAGCTACAGTAACAGGACTAGCAAATTGAACCCGAGATTTCTTACCTTTAGGGGTGGATGGTTGCTTCGCAACCTTCCCTGCAGCCTTTTGTGCACGGACCTCCCGCTCTCGAT
>Ga0307514_10002739_pt1 | contig 17788 bp, 23 predicted proteins | sample 16_EM_MG_FD_203088 | JGI IMG/M metagenome (GOLD analysis project Ga0307514, IMG submission 203088) | Populus trichocarpa ectomycorrhiza microbial communities from riparian zone in the Pacific Northwest, United States - 16_EM | ecosystem: Host-associated > Plants > Roots > Unclassified | place... | reverse complement strand
GTGTTTGCGGGGCAGGTGGATGCAGGGGTGGGGTATGATGATGGGAATGGGCGGTTGGAAGGGGGGGAGGCGGTGGATGAGGAGTTTTTGGAGAGTTTGTTGATTATCGTGTTGGCGACGAGTGTGGTGTTGTTGATTTTGTATCGGCAGCAGAGGGTTTTGAGGGAGAGAAGGGAGATGGAGAGACAGGCAGGGGGGGCAGGGGGGGCGGGGGGGGCAGGGCCACAAGGTGATGCAGTGTTTCCGGAGCCGGGAGGGGTGATGTTTGGCGCGCCGCCGCTTCCTTAGGGGGTTGTAGCTGCGCGAGAAGGAGCCCTCATGGCTGCGGGTGGGGCGAGACTCGGCAATAGAGGAGGTGAACCGGACAACAGTCGAATTCCAGTATCTACAATAGCGATCGGGCTTGTGAAGGTTTGGATCGTTTTTTGGTTCTTTTTGTGGATGTTCCTTACACCAAGGCCGGGGGGGTGGGTGTTTTGGGTACTGAGTGCTCATAGGGTGTTCTGCAGAGCGATACTGTGGGGAATGTGGCTGAGGTTGGGGAATTGGGTTGCCAGGAGTGTACTTGCGGTGTGCGCATGGCCGTATTGGTACGAGGTGTTGATGCCGATGGTGATGGGGTTGCTGGCAGTAGGGGCTGTGAGAGAGGGGTGAGGGGCACTGGGTGGGGGTTGTAAGATAGATTTTTTTTGTTGGGGCTTTCTTTATCTATGAGCGTGTTCTTGCTTGTGCAGTTTTCGGGCTTTGAATTTGAAGTTTCGGCTGTCTTGAGGGAATTCTAATTGGGGTCTGTTTTCCTATGATATTACACTTTGCGTGCTGAGGAAAGAGTTACCCTGAAGCGCAGCGCGCCCCAATGTGATGGCTCCAGCGCAAGCACTTTGGTGGCCCTGCCTGTGGACTCGGGCGGCACTGGGGGGCGCTGGAGCTGTTTCTGCGCCGTCCCTTTTGTACGTACTGTATCTATACTGATGCATAATATACATCACACCTTACCATCCCGACCCAGCATGCCATCATGTCATAACTCTGCACACACTTCTCCCCCTGCATCCTCTAGAAACAGAGCGGAAGAAGTAAACAAAACAGCTTCGGGTTAAAACCAGCTACTTCCCACTGCGCGCGCTCCCTCAAGCTTAGCTGCACCCCTCCACCCCCACGGCAAATGGTCGCACCCCACCCCGGGGACCCCATCCTCGACACCCTCCGCCGGCAGTACCTGCAACTCGTCACCCCCACAGACATCTCCCTCGCGCACATCCCCCCGTCTCTCCTCCTGGACCAGGACTTCCAACATAGCATCTACACGAACATCATCAACCCCAATTGCAACTCGCCCCATGGCCAGCCTCCTCCGCCACGGAGGTATACGGCGAGGGTGGTGAAGATGTTGATTACAAAGATTGAGGAGGAGGCGTGGAAGGAGGGGTATGCGTGTCCGGTATGTATGCTCTGCTGAGTGGGTCTGGGGTATGCATACTGATTGGTGGTGGGGTGATGGGCGGTTGAGGCCGGGGGCTTAGGAGATTGATGAGGATCTGATTGATTTCTATGCGAGCTTGATTGCAAGCATTCCTACTACCTCGGCACCTACAGATTCTACTAGCACCACACACGTAACTTATACCATCACCATCCCTTCTCCCCCCTACTCCCCCACCACCACCACTACTACTACCACCCGTGCGTCAGACTTCCTCACCCTCATCGAGTCCCGCAACATCATCTCCTCCTCGGGGCACACCGGCTCCCGCACCTGGGAAGCGGCCCTCGCGCTAGGCGAGCTGCTAATCTCTTCCCACCACCACTACCTCACCTCTCCCCACAACACCGACACTTCAAAAACAGCAATCTTCACCACCCCGCTCCCCCACAAACACATCCTCGAGCTCGGCGCCGGCACAGGCTTCCTAAGCATCCTGTGCGCCAAGCTCGGCGCGCGCAAAGTCCTCGCCACAGACGGAGACTGGCGGGTATGTACAGCTCTGCAGAAGAATGTCTCCGAGAATGGCGTCGAGGGGGTGGTGGAGGTGGCGAGGCTACTATGGGGGCGGGGTGGAGGTGGGGTCGTGGAGAAAAACGAAGATGAGGATGAGGATGAGCATAACGAACTCGATGGCAAGCAGGAAAACAAGACCCCCTATATAATCCCAGACGTTGTGCTCGCTGCCGATGTAGTGCGTGTAGCCCAATCCCCGTGTGCTTATATATATCATACCAATTACTAACCAGCACCGTCAACCACATAGACCTACGACACATCAATCATCCCAGAGCTCGTCACAGAGCTAAAATACATCCTGACACAGCAAAACCCGCACGCCCACATCCTCGTTGCTGCCACGGTGCGTAATCTAGGGACATTTGAAGTGTTTTTGAAGGAGCTAGGTACGCCTTTTCCCCCAACCCCCCCCAAATTGGTACAGAATATAGTATGTTGATGGTGGTGATGGTGGGAAAAATTCAAGAGGGGCATTCCCTGGCGTGGGAAAGTCAGTTGTGGACGCCCCATGTCCCGAGGATTTTGTTTTACCCTACGACGACTCCTATACGTATTCTCAGGATTACGTGTCCTATAGCTGAAACCGCGGCGGTTTAATTGTACATTACGGGTACGTATGTGTATGAAACCTGTGCTATAAACAATTGGTAGCTCCAAAAATAAGTTTAAAAAAATGAAAGGGGGTAATTAATTTTGAATAACGCCAGTACAGAGCAACCCACATAACTATAACAGACACCCATGCACTACATTGTCCCCTTCTCCCCCTCTCTCCCCCTCTCCTTTCTCTCCCTCACCTCCGCCATCGCCTTCATAACCTCTTCATCCCGCAACCTAACCGTCTCCATCCACAACTCCCCCACTCTCTCCTCCACCAACCCTCTCAGCTCTGCCCCCTCACCCTCCTTAAACGGCATCCCCTCAATCACCAGAGCCATGCCCATGCCGCTCTCCACCCCGTTTGCCAGCTTACAAAGTCTCTCCAACTCCTTCTCGCTCAGAGCTTTTGACTTGCTAGGTGGCTGCATCACAGAGTCAATCTGGCGCAGGGCCTGGACCGCCACAAAGACGAGGTGGCGGAGGAGGGCGAGTTGCTGGAATTGTAAAAGTGGGGGTATGGCAGTTTTATTTTCCGGGTCGACTGGGAGGGGGTTGTATGGCCTTGTTAATATGAATATCTCTAGGGCTAGGGAGGAGAGAGTGATGTAGATTCGCCACTATTACACATTAGCCTTTCCTCCCCAATGCCCAGGACCCAAGTACGTACGTACATAGCGGGACCACTGACCCCCACCCACGCACGCACATAAAACCATCACGGCGTAGCACGGTACGAGCTCGAATACGCCGCGCCAGACCGCGGCGCGGAGCGTCGCTGGCATCTCGACATGTAGATATCCCCTCCCGCTTCCGGCGCTCCCAATCACCGCCTCACCAAGGCGATCATATGCAAACCTGCTCACTGGGTCCGCAAGGACCCGGTACGCCTGCGCAAGTCCGACAAACGCCTTCTCCGTGTCCTCCGTGGTGGTGGTGGTTGTGGCGGCGACATCGGGGTGGTGCAGGAGGGAGATTTCCCTCCACCTCCGCTTGAGCGCCTTGGGCGAGGCCGTGATGGGGAGGTTGTGCAGCGCGGTGTACAGCGTCGCCTGCGAGCGGATACTGATGTACGTGTGGGCTAGGCTGGAGAGAAGAGCGAGGAGCGTAAGTGCGAGAAGAGTCTTTTTGTAAGCGCTACATCTGTAGATGGGTGAGCTGCGGCGCGCGCGGGACAGCCGGAAGTAGATTTGTACAAGGACAGCGCTGAGGTACGGTGCGAGAAGGTGCCAGAGGAGAAGTGGTGGGAAGTAGTCGAGGGGAAAGGGGAGGGGGAGGGGGAGGGAGCTCAGGGTCATTTGTGGGTTGTGTGTTGAGCTAGAGAGGGTGCTGCGAGGGGGTGGGCCATGGATTGGGGGGGGGTCGGTATCGATATCGAGCTTGGCACGCCAGCGAAGAGGGTCTGGAACAATATCTAATTATTTTGGTGGCCACCTTTTGTGTAAAAATACAGCGATTAATCCTGCTATATAACTCAGTGTTTAATCATGACCACAAGTGAAACCAAATACCCCCACACCAGGACCAAACCCTACCGATCATAAAAGCCTCAGCAGCGCATCTCGAGTTGCAAAGGAAATTCCGGGAAAAATTCCCTGGTACATCGATCGTGCCAAAGACTCCAGCCGTCGCAACCCAAACTCCATCCTCCGCAGCCAACGACCTCAAGGGATTGATCCTATCCCATCAAGACCGAAAAGCTTATATCCTTTCCCCTCTACCAATAAGTAATGGTTGGATCGAATATAGAAAGCAGCTCGACCACCACATCTGTTCCCCAAGAGCTCAATACAAAAATACCAACTGTCCCCAAGCTGTCCGGGTCATCCACTTACCCGGACTGGGTATCATCGCTCCAGTCATATATGGGCCTATTAAAAGTCCCAGGAACAAAGTACAGAGCGTGGCGCATACTTACCGGGAAATACCCAAAACCCGATGACAACGATGAAGATGGACTCCAGATGTGGGAGGATGTGAACAGCGTGGTGAGACTGACTATAATCAACAACTGTGAACCGGAGGTCAGGGCTCGAATTGGGAGCTTTTCAACCGCAAAGGAGGCCTACGAGGAATTAAAAAAAGGCCTACGAAGGGAAATCGGTGACTGAGTTAGAGGCATTAATGAAGAGTGTCACAAGGCTAAATTTCGATGATCGAAAAACAACAATCCAGGAACATATAGCCGATTATGGAAGAGCCTGGAACACCTTCACTGCTATCACCGCCAGGTTAGACCTTACCAAGGATGACGGATTTGGGAGTGCAACTCTAACAAATGGCAAAAAGCGAAAGAGCCAAAGTCGAATTTCTCTTAGACTCTCTACCACCATTCTATTCCAACATGGTGGAAAACATCAAGAGTAAAGAGGAAAGTTACGATGACACAATTCGCAAGCTAATTTAATATGTCCCCCTAAGGCAAAAAAGCCGGAAGCAGGAGGGCACCAAGGAAGATCCTGTGGTGTTAAAAACAGAGAAAAAGAAACTCGATACCAGCAAAACATGCAAATACTGCATAGATTTTAAAGGCTGGAAGGGCATTGGGCATACAGAGTCCGAGTGCTATACAAAAAAGAGAGAAGCAGCAAAAGAGACCAAGAAGGTCGAGGGAGAAGCCGAGAAAACCTATGCGCAAATGATGCGCCCAGAAACTCTGAAAATTCTCCTAGCCATAGCCCTCCACCGAGGATGAGCCATCCGCCAGTGGGGTGTGATCGCAGCCTACCTACAAGCAACACTACACCATGATGTTGGAACCAAGCAGTAATACGCCGACACAGTAAGCTGATGCCAGGGCGCCTATGGGATTATAAGCCGAGTCTTCCTTTTATAGTGTACGAATATATACGTACATCTCTTCTCCGCGATATCTCGATACCTCGTAGCAAAGCGATTCTTTGCACATGATGTCTACGTTAGTGACATCAATGAACAAGGAGAAGTTGAGTATTGGAAACTCAACAAAGCATTATATGGGTTGAAACAAGTGGGCCATGAATTGGTTCAAAACCCTTCAGAAAATTCTCCAACTTGTAGGTCTGGAGCAATGCATCAGAGATGAAGGAACCTACTGTTAGAATGGGTAACCTGATTGGCATGAAAATTGCAAGGAAGAATCGTGGGAGGCGCTAGGGGATATATATATTGGATCATGTTTGCTGTCAATTGTTTTCGGGGTCTTCGGTCCTTCCCTCTTCAGTATTTTCCGAGCGTACAACCAGGATAAGCTCAATATATTCTTTCTCGCCTTCACCGTGCACCATTCAGACGTAGTAAGAATCGCGAAATTCTTACACCTACACCTCCTCGAATGGACAACTCATAATCGGCAGTCATCTCCTAGGGATTGCACCCACTGATACTGATTTGGACAAAGTCGAACAATCAGTCGAAAAGCATGTTGAGCTTGATAAGCGAGGAAAACCATCGAAATTGCTGGGAATGGAGTTAAAATGGGAAAAAGATTCTGTGATATTAACACAATGTGTCCTGATAGAAACCATGATGAAGAACTTCCTACCAGCGGATGCAGAGCAAGGGATACCTGGAAAACGCTCTTGACTACCCTTAAATCCAGCGCTCTACGCAGCCAACGAAAACCCCACAGAGCAGAAGCACTACCAGTCGCTAATCGGGGGACTCCTATTTGTGGCAAGGCCGAGATATCCCTCCATGTGAATCTGGTGGGAAGACGAGCCACCAATCCATCAACCTCCAACTTGATGGCAGCCAAGGGGATCTTATGGTATTTATCCTGGAGCCGCAATGAAGGGATTATCTTGAGAAAACCAAGGGATCTCGAACTGAAGGCATTTGCGGATGCATCCTACGGAGGAAGCGAAGCCCGATCTCAAAGCGGAGTCCTAATCACCCTTGGAGAACAGCCGAAGGCAAGATGTAGTATCGCTATCGATAACCGAGGCCGAATACATAGCGGACTGCGAGGGGGCGAAAGACCTTGCGTGGGGGAGGCAGTTCCTGAAGAAACTAAATATAAAAACCAGTCAAATACCGACATTGGTAACGGACAGCGAGGAGGCTTACAATTTATCCAAGACCTCCAAATTCCTGCGACGATCTCGCCACATAGAACATCGCTACCACTACCTCCGTCAACAAGTCCAAGGGCAACTCCTACAAATCCACACAATACCGGGGAAGGACAGCCCTGCCGACATCCTAACAAAGCTTACCCCTATGAGTCAGATACCAACTTGGAAAGCGAACTGGCTGAGTTCGATTGGGAAGAATACTTCCAGGGGGCGATTATAAGTGCGCGGTAATGACTTGATAGAATTGGTCACTGGTTGGATATGGATAGATAGGAGATTGCCGGCACGGGGCAATGAAAAAAAGTATAAATACATGTGATTTCCCACAGCCTCTAGAGGTCTCTCCCAAGTCTATACCTCCATCCCCTTCTATCATTCTCCGAACACGACCTCCGGAGGTCTCCTTCAAGTCCATACCTCCATCCCCTTCTATCATTCTCCGAACACGACCTCCAGAGGTCTCCTTCAAGTCCATACCTATACAACTCCTCCTGCATCCCTTTCTATTCACACGACATCCACATCATTCTACCAGGACAACTTGGAAGATGCCGAAAAACAAAGGAAAGGGGAAGGCACAACGTCCGCTGAAACGTACCGCCTCGGCACATGACCTGCGAACAGAACAGGATCCTGAGGGTCCAGTGGCACCTCCTAAATTTGCGGCGAGTGTGAACTTTACAGAAGTAGCTGACAGACAGGCCAAAACCAATAGCGAAACGACCATACATCCATTGAAGAGGCTCCAAGGGAAAAAAGAACGGCGTAACAGATCAATCAACCAGTTTGCTGGGGTCCTCCGGGACATGGCCGAATCCGCGGCCAACCGGATAGAAACCATCACACTTTTCGAAGAACCTTTCCCGGACGTACAACGTTCGGAAGCGATTTTAGGTAACGTCTGGAGGAACACGGAAAGGGACCACCTGACCGACCATCCCCGAGGAAACAAGATTGACGCATATGTAAGTCTCCAGGGGGTCCTGTGCCTGAGTTGGAGTTGGATGCTGACAAGGCGGTGGTAGCTTCGTGGGATACAGACCCGGACGCGATCCCACTTGGTCCATGAGGCCAAGAAGATCATCCCAATGCTGTATCGGTTCGACCAAAATTGCTCACCGGAGTATATCCGGGACCATATCGGTTGGCTCCTCAAGCGGGATCGATTCACATGTGCCGAAGCACACTGGGAGGTAATGTTTGCAATCTGGTGAGGGATGTGAGGAGTCTGACTTTTGGTATAGAATTTCGGCCAGAGGTTCCGCGCGAATGAGGCCGTTGAATTAATCTATCACCATTATTTCAACGGCCCCAAGAAGCTTGGAACGGCAGATGGCCGCTTCCTAAATCTGATCAGTGGGCCATTCCTGTGCCTCGAGTAGGGGAGGGTGTAGGAATTACCCTCGCATCATACCTCGACCATGTAATAAATCCCGCGATATAAACAAGGAATCCGAAAGTGGCAGTTCTGGTAAGAACAGGGTATCCCAAAGTGGCTTTTTTGTTAACGGGAGAAGGATATAAGCGCTGGTTTCCTGTATCTAGAGTTCGTCTTTTCCTTAGAGCTAAGCTTCGAATATACCTATATACATACATCTTCTTCCTGCTAAGCGTAACCTCCGCAATTCAGCCTACTCATAGCTTGTATTCTTACAGCATCTGCCCCACCAGCTCTATGTTCGCCGCCAGCCCCTGCTGTTTTACCCAAGCGCCCGGAAAAGCGTGACCCAAGCACAATATTGAAGCAAGCTTTACAACAAGAGCTAGGGTTGGAGAGAATCGAGGCTGAGAATGATGCGAAATTAGAGATTGCTCGGATTCAGGCAGATGCGCAAGCCAAACAAATGGAGATATTTGCGCGCCTGACTAAGGATATGCTTGCTGCTAGTCGAGGTGGAAATCAAGGTGAAGAGATATAAGCGGGGATAATGGCGGAGATATTGGTGGAGATGAAGGTAGGAATATTGGCAGAGATGAAGGCGGGGATATTAGGTTATGAAGTTGCGGAGCTGTGTAATTCCTGCTTGTTTGGATGACTCTTGTTCTCTCCCATCCCCTATATTCAATATCTGCCTGTAGCCAATTCTCATCATCTTGCATGTTCTTAAGGAGGTTATGAAGAACAGTACAGGCCATTGTCCAAATGTGCACTCGTCTATTCCGTATGCCCTTCTTCTTTACCTGCACCAATGCGTACTGTTATCTCATACAGAGTAGGCCAGTTTGCCTTTAGCACTCCAAAAGCATGCCCTATTTTAACTCATGGTATAGAGAGCCATGATTGAATGTTGCATTCAGGGGGTGCTTTGCTGCTGGTTCCTTATATGGTGTAATTATATGCCTTTCAAGTGCATAAGCCTTATCTGCTAGAATATACTCCTCTGGATGAAAATACCTCCTTATTGATCGATAGAGCGCGGTGGGTTTCCATGGATACTCAACTGGATGTATTAAGTGCAATCCAAGTCCTCTCCCTAGTCCCACCCCCTCCTCCAAGCATATAGGCTGCTGCTGTAACCTGTTGGTATATTGGTCCCGGACTGCGTCCATATTCAATAACCCTGCGGTCCCGGTACCCACTCTACCAGCTTGCGTCAATATCTCAACAAGCTGCCAGAAAGATGCACGATGCATACAAAACAATGCAAGGAATGCAGTGTCGGGATATTCATAAATATAGGCCCCAGGGGCATCCAGACCATGCTTGCGAGCACTGCCATCATGGGAAAGATACCGGTGGGTAGCAATGATGTCTTGTACCGTACCTCAAAGAGTTCCTGAATATGCTCTTCTTCAACCCCTCCTCCATTCCTTCCTCTTCTGGTGCCAATAAATATGAGCATGCTGTGATCTCGACTGCAGCACCAACATCCTATAGAGCTTGAGCTATTTCTGATGTTCGGGGCATATTTGTGGTATGTAGTTGCGCATGATGCTCCGTCATAGCACCTGGGGTGTGGCACAAGCCTCTCGTACCTAATCCCTCGGCCTATATTGGTTAGCTTGTGGCTTGTACTAATAAACCTGGTTCTTGGGATTTGAGAATAAACGTTGTATCATATGTACTCGAAATCTTGGCTCACAAACAAACCAAAAAAAAAGAGGCCATTAATATCATCCCAGCGGCACAAAGGCAATAAGAAGGAATGTTTGTCACCATAGGCTCTACTCACAAAGAGCACTCCTCACAGATCAAAAAGGCTGGAAAAAAGCGAAAATACCACCACTCTGATGCCGCAGGCGACGCAGCAGTGCCCAAAGCCAAACCGAAGAAGCCCCGGACGGAGCTCTCTCAATTGCAAGCACCCCCCACCCCATGCAAGGACCCAATAGCAACCCCATTCAAAACCGTCACGACCCGACTATACCTCCCTCTCTCTCCCCTCTACTCGCTCCACCCCTGGCTCTCCCTTGAATCAGACCACCTCGACCCCCTGATCCTCACCTACTACCCCCCTCTCCGGGGCATTATCCTCTCATACAGGAATATCCGATTCAACCAGGGCGGAGCCCGGATCCAGGCAGACTCTCCATTTGCATTCACCTGGGTTACAGTCGATTTCCTCTTGTGGTGCCCACACAAGGGGGATTTTCTTGAAGGATGGGTTAATCTTCAGAGCGAGAGTCATGTTGGGTTGCTGGTGTTGAATACGTTTAATGTTAGTGTGCCAAGGGGCAAGATTCCGGGGCCGTGGAGGTGGTGCGAGAAGAGGGTGGGGTTTACGCCTGCACGAGGGAAGCCGGTGCCAGAGGGGGTGGAAGGTGAGGAGGAGGAAACAGAGGAAGACCTTGGTGGATGGGTGAATGAGAAGGGGGAGTATGTTGATGGGTTGCTTCGGTTCAAGGTGGAGACCGTCAAGGCTAGTGGGCATATCATTGCTATTGAAGGGAATTTACTCGAGTCTGAGGCAGACGCAGGACAGGATACCAATACACCCAACCTTGGCGAGGCCCGAAAGTTGTCTATTCGGCCCACGAAGGAGGCGGATAAGATTGCGGATGAGGTGGGAGCTAGTGCGGAGCCAGAGAGCCCAGTGAAGGAGCGCAAGGACAAGAAAGACAAGGAGAGGAAAAAAGATGGCAAGAAGAAAAAGCAGAAGTCAAAGAAGGATAAGAACCCATAATCTTGCAGGGAAAGTCGTAGTTTGGGTTTTTTATTTTTTTTTTATTTTAATTTTCCCCATCTTCTTGGTCGAATGGAGTCTTGTTTTTCTTGTATTATGTCATTTCATTTTTGTTTGTTGGTGCAAGAGCTAAAAGGCATGCTCTCAAAAAACCTACTCACCGTGCAAAAATGATTAAATTTCATTATTTTGGCTACGCTGAACCCCAACCCCCCCCCCCGCCGCCGCTTTTCAAGCTCCAGGGGTCGCTCGTGATGCAAGGGTATGCCAGCCTGATACCAGGCATTTAACCCTCCTCTCAGCAGCCATACAGCCAACTCAGGTATCTGCTTGCCGTATTTGGGGATGTACTAGACTGGACGCAGGGTTAGATACTGGTTTTGATGCTGAGTTGGGTGCTGGATTAGATACTGGGTTGGATACGGATTGGATACTAGGTGGGATGCTACCGAGCTATATGCTGAGTTAGACTCTGTGATAGGCGCTGTGTTGAGTGGTGAGGCTCAAAGAGCAGGATTCTGGGTTGGATTCTGGGCTGGATGGCTGTAGGGGCTAAAACGCCGCAGAAAACACAACATATTGACCATTGAAGCTCAAGAATTGGGGGTATTAGAGCCTCTAGAGTTATTAGAGACTTCTTCATAGAGATTGAGAATACTATAGAGGTGGATATTTGGGGATGGGGCGGGGGATTCAGCATAGCCAAAATAATGAAATTTTAGTTTCTTCACATTTTTGCACAGCAAGTAGGTTTTTTGAGATCTCCATATTAGAGATTGTTGCCCTAGAAGCTGTTTTAGCATGAATATAGATACTAGGTAAAGGGCCCCTAGTAGCCATAGGCTCGCTGAACATTCAGTCTCTACGGAGGGTAGTGTAAGATTACGAGGTTATGAGGCGAGGAATTTGAGACTATCAGAATATATTTCAGCGTAGTCGGTTAGAATTGCTATAGACTTGTATGCTATGACTCTAGTGCTTTATTACTTCTTCGAAAACTTCACAATCGAGTTCCCACGTTTTGCATCTTTAACAGCACCAGCCACTTTGGGCAAATAGCTAGAGGGGCGCGATTCGCTCTGTCGGGCCCAGACCGATTTATTTTTGGGGGTTTAGGTAGGTTGGCCTTGGCATTTACTACCACACAAAAATAAATCGTGTCTGGGCACGAGAGTAAACATAACCAGCGTAGGTATTCGTTTCCATAGATGCCGGCTCACGAAGGGGGCGACCAAAGGTCTGCCAAGCCGCTAGGGCGACGTCTGGAGCGAGACTGTAGATATACATTTAGCCAGAATCGTTGTACTCATGATATCAGTGACTCGAGGGGGTGGCACATCGATAAGTCGTGGCTGGCTCCGCCAGGGCAGTCGCTACCCAGGCTGACAAGGCGTGGTACCCTCGAGGCAACGTATCAGCTATGCATCCAGCGAAGGAGCGCTTCAACGTAGCAGAGGTTGCGAGAGGTGAATTTAGGAAGTTCACCAGTGACGTTCTTGGCAGCTCATTTCTTAGCATAGACCTTTGGTATGCACAAGTGAGTTTAGGAAGTTCACAGTAGGAGATGTGAATACGAGAGTAAGATCATAAGCAGACAGAATAACATTATGAATTACCAAATAATTTAGTAGCTTCGAAAGTTGTTTCATGTACGGAGTAATGTCATGTGAAAGCAAAAGTAGCAACATGCACCGACTGCCAAGCCACACCCACAAGATGTGGCTGACAAAGGAGACGTCACCATCCCCTTCTTGGCAGTTGCTTCGCCACGGGTCGGGTGCTCTAATAACCATTCTGCGAACCTTTGAATGAAAGCATATTCACATCACATCATCGAGATTTATACCCCACTCTTGTTCTCGTACCCAGGCCGATTTATTTCTATCCCCTCCATCATTATTCCAGACATCCACCACATCCACCACATCCAAACCACCACCCACCATGTTCTTCTTCTTTGGTACGCCCTCTCCCCAGTCCCCCGTCCTCCCCCCTCCTAGTACCCTTTTCCCACTAACACCTACTAGTCTGTGGCACGCAAGACTTCTCGTCGAACCTCAAAGGCTACGAAAACCTGCGAGTGGTCTGCCCCCGTTGCCATAATAACTCGGTGATCCCGCGGAAGAGGAGGCAATTTTTTACATTCTGCTTTGTGCCACTGATTCCGATTAGTTGGCGGGAGGAGCTGAGGTGTACGATTTGTGGGTATGGGCAGGAGACGAATAGGGATCAGTTGAATGGCATGATTCAGCAGCACCCGCAACAGTGGAAGTAGGGGAGGGGAGGGGGAGGGGGGAGGGAAGGGGGGAGGGGAAGGGGATGGGGATGGGAGGGGAGGGGATGGGAGAGAATGGAAGAAGAGAGCGGTGGGGGAATCTATTCCTTTGCAGGTCTCAGCAAAAACACAATCAGACGGTAGTGTGAGCCACTCGGGTCGGGAGTCTAAAACTTGAAGCCGAAGCCAGACCGAAGAAATAGGTTTCCTTTGGAGCCCACTTCTAACTTTCAATTGTCAAATCTGTCGAGCTGCTCCGGAGGCAGTCTCGGAATAGGCGTTTGCTTCCTGCTTTCACGATTTGGAAGAAGAGCGTCTGGTGAGACATGGGTGTAAGGCTGATGGTCTAAACAGCTTACACATTTCACTTCTGGCGTACTTGGATCTGGTATTTCACATTTCATGGTACATTTTATTTACTTTTTCCGGGGATGCGGCTGAGTTTTTGATTGTGGATCGCTTTGGGCACATTGTCACGAGCAAGCCAAGTGCAGACCCATCCTCATAATGTATTTTGCCCTCTGGGTGTGGTACAGTAAGTAGTTACTGTTGTCAGAGTGTTTGTTGTTGGTGTTTAATACATGCATATATCTTTGCTTTTGCGGGCTATCTTGATCCAATGATCTAGCGTACGGGGTCAAGTGATTGTGCATGGAGTGTGTTGAACCCCGAGGTTGCGGCCGGTGGTGGGGTACTGTGTGTACTTGCCCGAAGCTCGGGTACTCCGTGCCCTGTGAACTATGGGCACGAGACTATGAAGGTCGGACAGCGGCTTCCCCGATGTATCTATCGATCTACTCTGTCTATGTATATCGATCATGCTGGGCAAATGCTACCTTAACGCCGTCTCTCGTTGACAGTCAAGATCTGAGACAATATCGAGACTAAAAATATGCCGTGTTTTCAACTATCTGCCTTTCTTTAATTGGCCACCCAGAGCCTTAGATCCTGAATCCGCTCGTCCGGGGCCAAGATCGGGAAGGTCGGCGACCAACAATACAACAATCTTTTTTCCTCGAGATAAGCTGCCAGCCCGACACACTCGTTTACTCGATGCGGTTATCCAATTTTTTCTAAAATGTGAGGCCGGGGGTTGAACGTTTCGACAAGCGTTAAGTAGGGCTGGTTCCAATTGGACCCCCCTAGCCTTCACGAGGGGGATAAGTTCTGTATGTACTGGGGGAGCTTCAAATTGCATGCAATTGCTAATGGTGTTACTCTAGATGCTGCGTAGAGTAGACATCATAAGCTCAGGGCGGGTGTGTTTCTACTTACACCGAGTCTCGTGAACCACCATCCCGCGGGGAATCGCAATTATAAACAGTGCCAAGTACACAGTGTGCAGTTCATATATCTGATACCCCTATTCTCAGAGTAGAGATATACCATTTCATACGGCAGTAGTGTTTCTTTTTTTTTTTTTTTGTCCCCTTTCCCTTCTCTTCCCTTATCGGTGATCCGGGAATTGAGTTACTCGATTTACTACCCATATGTAAGGATTATTCTTTGGAATGTCGTGGAGATAAGCTACCTAGCCACCTACTTTGAAATACCTGTACGTGGAACAGTTACATGACGCTTGTGGCGTGCAAGCAGTTCTGTGGGGAGAAGGTGCTTGATGTTTGGTTTGGGAATTGATCGTCGGTGCTTATCTCCGTGACAGGGCTTGATGCAGTCTCGACACCCGCGTGGTGTACGGTATCCATGGGTTAGTGGCCGGGGAAGCGAGCTGATATGACGAATTGACGATATGATACCTATGGGTGCCACAGAGTCATTTTGACACGGGCGGACGAAGGGAAGTCTGAGAGGGGTCGTGCCAATCAGACTAGAAGGGAAGATAGAGTTTAGAGTTGGACACATGATGTAGGGGGGAATATTGTGAGGGGGTTGCTATACCCTGATCCCGGTGGATAGGCGCACACCGGAGGCATGTGGGAGGGTGGACAATATACTGATATTGTTATGAACCGCAACGTGGGGAGGAAGATGGAGATAGAAAGAGATTGGTATATAACCCGGCATCTGGGACATCAATGAATGCAGGGCTTTGTTTTGCAGTTTAAGTTGTGCAAGTCAATCCCCCCTGATAACCCAACGGGAATACGGTACTGGGCATCTCCTCCTCCTCTTCCTTCTTCCAACGACACACGATACGGCGCGCCACAATGGCTAAAGACCATGAGCTCTCAATGGGCTTTGGCTACGGGATCATCGTCGGCCTAGGCGCGGCCTTTGCGGGAGGAATGATCTTCATTACGTGGTTGTTGAAGAGGTACCAGAATGAGGTACAGACTAGTGAGATGTTTTCTACGGCGGGGAGGACGGTGAAGACGGGGTTGGTTGCGAGTGCAGTGGTTAGTTCGTGGACATGGTATGTATTCTGATCATTGGATGTGTATGGAGACTGATGTTGGATAGGGCCGCAACGTTATTACAATCTTCGGGTGTGGCATATCAATATGGAGTTTCCGGTCCGTTTTGGTATGCGAGTGGTGCAACGGTGCAGATTTTGCTGTTTGCGACGCTCGCCATTGAGTTGAAGAGGAAAGCACCGAATGCGCATACATTCTTGGTTCGTTGACGGCAATTCCAAAATATATGCCATATACCGGTGTAAATAACTAATTGTCGTGGAAATCCAGGAAGTCATCCGCGCCCGCTACGGAACTGCAACACACTTGACCTTCACCGTCTTTGGTCTCTTCACAAACATTCTTGTGACCGCAATGCTACTCACCGGGGGCTCTGCAGTCGTCAACTCCCTCACCGGAATACATACCGAGGTCGCTTGCCTCCTCCTTCCCCTAGGAGTCATTGTCTACACTTGGTTTGGTGGGATAAAGGCTACCTTCCTAACAGACTACGTCCACACAGTAGTCATTCTTGTCATCATCTTCATCTTTGCATTCACCACATATGCCACCTCGGAACTGCTGGGCTCCCCGGCCAAAGTCTACGAGTTGTTAGTGGAGAAGGCGGCAAAGTACCCAGTTGATGGTAACGCGGAGGGAAGTTATCTGACAATGAAAAGTAGAGAAGGTGCGATATTTTTCGTCATCAACATCGTGGGCAACTTTGGGACGGTGTTTTGCGATAATGGGTATTATAATAAGGCCATTGCTGCGTCTCCAGCGAGTGCCCTTCCTGGGTATGTCTTGGGTGGATTGAGCTGGTTTGCGATTCCGTGGCTGTGTGCTACGACAATGGGGTTGGCATGTCTTGTGCTTGAGGGGACCCCACGCTTCCCCGGCAACCTGGGTGAGAGAATGGCAGACGCGGATGTCAGCGCTGGACTGGTTCTGCCAAAGGCTGCGGTTGCGCTTCTAGGGAAGGGTGGCGCCGTGTGCTCGTTACTGCTCATTTTCATGGCCGTCACATCCGCCTCCTCTGCAGAGCTAGTCGCCGTCTCGTCCATCTTCACTTATGACATCTACCAGACTTACTTCAACCCCAAAGCCACCGGGAAGAAGCTCATCCTGATGGCCCACATATGCGTTTTTGCCTTTGGTCTCGGCATGGCCATATTCTCCATTGGCCTCTTTCACGCGGGGATCTCAATGGGATACCTATATCTCCTCATGGGTGTCATTGTTTCCTCTGCCGTCCTCCCCGCCGCGCTTACCCTGCTCTGGAAAGGCCAGAACGTGTATGCCGCAGCGCTATCCCCAGTTCTGGGGCTTGTATGCTCCCTCATCGGGTGGCTCGTCACGACAAAAGTCAAGTACGGGACCATCACCGTCGACACATCAGGAAAGAACATCCCCATGCTAGTCGGCAACGTTGTTGCCCTCCTCTCACCATGCATCTTCATCCCCATTCTCACGCTCGTGTTTGGCGTAGACAACTACGACTACAGCAGCATGCGCGCCATCCGCAAAGCCGACGACCACGATGTCGCTGCAGAGGCACACATTGATCTCTCCCTTGTCCCTGGGGAAACACCCCTCACATCTAGCGAACAGGAGCAAAGGTCCCTCGCGCGGGCAGCAAAAATCGCAAGAACGATCACTGTCATAATGACGCTCATCCTCCTCATCATCTGGCCCTTCCCAATGTTTGCATCAAAATATGTCTTTAGTAAGACCTTCTTTGCAGGTTGGGTCGGTGTCGGCATTGCTTGGCTCTTTTTTAGTAGCTTCTGTGTAGCCGTTTTCCCCGTCTGGGAGGGTAGGTCGAGTATTGCCCATACGGCTAAGTGTATATGGAGGGATATTACAGGTAAAAGAATCCCTACTCCGCAACAGCAAGTGCAACAGCAACCTGTCTATGGGGTCGGTGCCCCGCGGAGTAAGCAGGGTAGCTTGCATGAGAAGGAGGTGGAGAAGAGTTGAGTTTGTGGGGTTTCCTTGGGGAGTTGGCTTCTTCTTTTTGGGTGTTGTTGTGGGAATGGGTGGAATGGGTGGAGTGGGTGGAATGGATGGAATGGATGGAGCGGATGGAATGGATGAAATGGGTGGAATGGGATGGAATGGAATGGGATCAGACTCGGGCCATATCTGTCTGTCTTGCCATTTTTTATATTTATCTTTTCTTCTTTGTACAGTACCAGTACAGTACCATATGAATTCGACACACCCACCGGAGTGGGATATCAAATGCATGTTTACAACAGTACACAGACATACATACATACATACATACATACATCCAACACCAAACACCACCAAATTTTAATCTCAGGGTAAACACCACATTACGGTACAAAACGTTTATTGAATCTATCTATTTAGCC
>Ga0307514_10002738_pt1 | contig 17792 bp, 24 predicted proteins | sample 16_EM_MG_FD_203088 | JGI IMG/M metagenome (GOLD analysis project Ga0307514, IMG submission 203088) | Populus trichocarpa ectomycorrhiza microbial communities from riparian zone in the Pacific Northwest, United States - 16_EM | ecosystem: Host-associated > Plants > Roots > Unclassified | place... | reverse complement strand
GAACTTGTGCTCCATGTGCACCGGGCTCATAACCTGTTGGAGAGTATTACCGCTAGGACAAAACGTGATCACTGGGTGCCAGGTTTGCCTAGACACTGATGGTATACTGTACACCAACAATCGTCCCAGGCGCTTTGTATAATGGCGCTTTGTACTCCGTACTCCGTATATAATGTACAGTACCCACATTCGTCAGTGCCAAGCAAATAACATGTAAATATTTTCCCACAACAACCAGCGGCTTATGTCAATAAGCTTCCTGTACGAGTACTTAGGATCATGTACGGAGTACTCCTTTTAGCGCAAGCCACACAGTGTGGGGTGTTAATGCAGCGTTGACATTAGATAAGCAAGCCGTAGATATATAGCTCCTGGGGGAATGTTGGCATATCAGGTTATGATATGAAGCAACAAGAGCAGCGGTACAGATGTATGACCAATAAAGGAATACTTCACCCAGTATGAATATAGATATACGTATGAAGATAGATATACGTATGTAGGAAGATGTATATATGAGCATGTATTTCAGTAGATGTATGGAAGGACGTACAGGACGTGATGATAGAAAAGATGAAGAGATGGATGAGCGAGAGCCTACATCCATATGCATATATACATGACTGTGATGTGCATTACATCACCCACATCCTCGATAGACATACATCATATCACATGATAGATCACCTTGATGATGAAGCATATCATGTGATATGACGAGGATGACAATCTCTCACATGTTAGTGTAGGACACGTGAGGCTAGTAGGTATGTGATGATCATGATATATATGGCGGCGAAGACATTTCAACAGGGAACACCCTACTCTCTTGGCTGCATTAACTTTAGATGGCATTAGAAAAGCGAGAGGTGATACTTAGATCTGTAGATAGCTCATATATAAGACTACTCTCTGCATACCAATCCTCCCACAACAGTAGCCAAAACAAGTGAAACATATTGACCGAATTTCCCGTAGGCTCCACATTTACATCAACTGTCACGATGCCTCGAATGTCAGGAAGAGCGCAAGTTCTACAAGATACTGATCCTGAAGTTGAGGCTATTGCTTATGCCTACCTATGCATTGGCATCCTCATCAGAAGAAGAGGAGGAATATGAAGAGGATCTTGAGGACCTCCTTGATGTACGAGTGGCTATAATCGATTAATCTCCAACCGATACCTACTACCACGCAGTAGTGTAGAGAAGCATGATATCAATATCCTCGAGATCTATATTCAAAAATACTCTGATACTACATTCCTCAACCTATTTCGCATGCATCGAGCATCATTCTGGCAAGTTGTTGAAATACTAGCTAGTGTTAGTAGAAAAGATTATTAGGTGCAGAGCAAGACAGGACGGCCTTCAAGACCTATATATCAACAAATTGTGGTAGTCCTCTATGCTCTTGAGGGAGGTGGAAGTAGTAGAAAATAGACGTCTGTCTGGTCACCTGCTCTTATGCGAATAGTGAAGACAGGAAATGATGATGATATTCGATGATGATAAAACACATAACTACGGGGAACCCTTTATACAAATATCCTCCTAGGCAAAACATTCTCCGTATCCCATGTAGACCCCGTATCCCATGTCACTCTGTATCCCATGTCACTCCGTATCCCTTGCAATGTCCGTGACCCCTGTCGCATGATTACCGGTACTAGCTTCCAACATGCCCCTCTAATCTGCGACCAAATACTCAGAAAAAACATACGCTCAGAACAGCCAGCAAATCTTCTTCACACTCCGTCATGCAGTCATGCCCGCTTGTCTCTTCAATTCTTCCAAACATTTCCCTGTCACTGGTTTAGTTAGCATATCTGCGGGATTGTTTTCTCCCGGTACCCAATGCACTGAAATATCTCCATCATCCACACATTCTCTGACGAAATGGTGTCTCCACCGGATGTGTTTCGTTCTTCGGTGGAAATCCGGGTTGTATGACAGAGTTGATGCCCCTCTGTTGTCTGTCCAGACTCTCGGGATGACAGGTTTGTTCAGGAATTCCATGACTTTTCCCATCTACATTCCATCCTGTGCTCCTGCTCTGAGAGCGATGTATTCTGCCTCGGTAGATGACAGGGTGGTCACATCCTGTTTCCGAGAGGCCCAGGATATCGGTGAATCACCTAGGAGTACTAGTATGCCCGTGGTTGCTTTTTCCTCCAGCTTTTCTTCCCCTGCATTGGTGAAGATATCAACCTCCATTTTTCTCATACCTTTCAGGCATATTCTCTCGTCTGCTGTGCCCAGCAAATATGCTATCACCCGGCATCCCTTTCTGACGTCCAATACTCTCGGTTGAGATGCCCTGACGCAGAGCTGATTTACCGTATATCGAATATTGGGTCACCACATTCTGGCGATAAATAACAGGCGACCGACCAGTATTTGGAATGGCTTGATTTCTGCTAATTCTGCAGAATCTTCGATGATTAGGTAGGGTATGGCTGCTGGTTTGTTTATCATGAAGTCATTTGCTAGTGAGAGTATCACTGATTTTCCTGAGATCTGCACCTGTCCCTCTTTCCATACCATATCCATCCTCAGGAACCTTTCAGGCATGCCTCTGTCTTCAACTGTGAGGTGTTGTGCAAGCGCCTCTTTCCATTCTGCCAATGCCGTGGTATCTGAGAATGCACAGAGTAGGTCATCAACATGTAATACTATCAGGCTTCCATTGATTTTTCTGAAGTAAAATCCTGGGTCGTCAGGGCATTGTGCGAATCCCAGGCCTCTGAGTATGTTATCGATGAATGTGTTCCAGTTCCTGACTGCTTGTTTTGTATCGTACAAGAATTTTTTCAGTCGCCAGGCTCGATTGCCAGTTGCATGTTGATCTTTGATATAGAGAACCTCCTCTAATGGCCTGTTGAGAAAAGCCCCTTCGATGTCAAATTGGCCCATCACCATGTTGTGGGTGAGAGCTAGGCACATCAAAATTCGCCAGCTTTCTTTTCGACATACTGGCGCATAGGTGTCACCAAAATCAATCCCAGGTCGCTAGGTAAACTCTCGTGCTATAAGTCTTGCTTTGAAGCATTTGGAGTCACTGGCATCTTTTTCTCTTTTCTCTTTTAACACTCATTTGGTATCTATTACCTTAGCTCCTACTGGCACCTCATCAACCCATTCGTAGACATCGTATTTTTCCAGCATCGCTAGTTCCCACTGTGTAGCCATTTGCCATTTATCCCTATCTTCTGATACAAGAGCTTGCTGGATGGTGAGGTACGACTCTTCCGAGCCCAGTCTTACCGAAGCTTTTCCAACCGTGGTACGGCTGGTACATTGTAGGGGTACTGGCGGTGATGGATTTCGGGTATGTTGTGGAGGTGGTGGTAGTGATGGGTCTCTAGTAGCTTCACCTAATAGTTGTCTTTCTGCATTGAGAGCAGCCAGTGCTTCAGGCTATATGTCTCCGTATTGTCTCCAGTCATCAGAAAAAGCTCCTGTAAGTTCCCTAAGTTTTTGTGAAGTAGATGCTGCTGATATAATCTTCAGCATTGCGGGTATTGACGTTGCTGGTTTTGGCATTGCTGGAGGTTCCCTAGGTTTTTGTGGAGTGGATGCTGCTGGTACAAGCTTTGGCATTGCTGGTATCGACATTGCTGGTTTCAGCATTGCCAGCTTTTGTCCAGTGAGGGGGTATGTTCTGGGAATGGCTCCTCTCTCAGGCGTCCATGGTGGTGAGGTATGCACTGATGCCGAGGTTTGTGCAGATGCCGATACCGAAGTGTGTACAGGTGGCATTATTGCAGCTGGTTCTTCTGGAGAAGTCAGGGTGGCTGGGTTGTTTGTTTGTTTATGCGCGTCTATGATGGCTGGCTCCTCCATATGCCTAAGCAGTGGGTTTTTTGCAGTGACCACTTGTTGGTTAGGCAAGATGACCTTGTATATCCCATAGGTAGGTGTGAATCCTATGATTCTAGCTGCTTGTGCTCTATCTTGCAATTTGCCATCCTGGTAGGTATGGATGTACACTTGCTTCCCAAATGGCCTAAAAAGCTTCCGTTGCTCAGTGACGTTAATTGATAGGATGGCTCTTTCGATAGGTGCAGCCTGTATGGTGCTGTGTGGAATACCATTTTTTATAAAAGTAGAGTATTCAAGTGCCAGTTCCCACATGGCCTTTGGGAGCTTTCCCAGGTTTGCGCGAATCATTGTTATGATGATCTGGTTGAATCGTTCTGCCACAGCATTTGTTTCACTATGGTAGGCCACAGTTGGTTTTAGGGTAATTCCTTGCTTCTTAAGCCATCCTAGAAATTCTGTAAAGCAATATTCGCCACCATGGTCTGTGCGGAGTTATTGGACTTTGGCTCCAGTTACTCGTTCGAATAATACTGTGAAATTTCTGACAGCTTCAGGTGCGTTTGATTTTTGCTGAATTCCAGCTGTGATAGCAAATCGTGAGAAGTCATCTATGAATATGATAATATATCATTTCTTTTGGAAACTCTCCACTGGTATTGGTCTACAGATATCACTGTGAATCAATTTACCAACCCTGGTTGTTCAAATTCTGTCATCCGCTGGTAATATCGGCTTTGTTGATTTCGCCAAAATACATTCTTCATATTGAATGCGTGATAGACAGAGAGATTTTGGTGCTTCAGGAACCTTCGAAAATGCAGGAAAAGGGAGGTGCCCATACCTTAGATGCCAGTCTCTCTCGTCTCTCTCAATTGAATTTTCCCCTACTAGATTTGCCTCCACTGAATCTAGTCTATATATTCTCCCTATTTTCGTTAGGGGGACAGCGACACCTTGATATTCGAGCTTGTTTTGATTACTACCGATCATCATCGACTCTCCGTCATTATCGATTCTCTCAATACTAATTAATATTTTTGGGAAATTTGGGATGAGCAGGACATCACTGAGTAGCATTCCATAGGTCCTGACAGTTCCTTTATAGATAAAGAATATGGGTCCTTCCCCAGTGTTTATCTCCTCTACCTATGGTTGCATCGTTATGAGATCCTATTGGCTGTTTGTAATATGGGTTGAGCAGTATGAATCTGCCCACCATCCTTGATAGGGTTTATTTGGGTATGGCCCCTGTATCATCATAAATACGAGGTATGCCCATTCGCCATTTTGCACTGGTGCTGGCTATGGTAGTGGTGCTGGTTGCTCAACAGTATGCGCTTGCTGTCGGCTTTGGTCTCTTTTTTTCGTTTGGCAGTCGATCTCGTAGTGCGTTGTACCCGGCCATCCCTTGGACTTACAGTAGGCGCAAAAATGTTGTGTTTGGGTATAGAAAGCTGCTGGAGGTTTGATTTTTTCCTTCTTTTTTATTGAGCGGGGATTGATCTCCTGCAGTCTCATGACTATCCCCGAATAGCTGGGCTTGTTATCTTTGGTTATGATATTATCAACAATGTTCAGGTACAGCTGAATTCTCGGTAGTGTTGATAGTAGAAGGGCACCCTTCCAGGCATCTGAGATGGTGAGAGGGTGTATGCCTTCCACGAGAGAGTCCTTTGTGCTGTGTCCAGCTTGTGCTGCCTGCGTTAATTTCAGCCAGTGGCCTTCAAATTTTGTTATGTGATCGGCTAAAGAGTTATCTCTTCAGTCGTCATACTTCAGGTGCATGATGTTCGCATGAAGTGATATTAGGTATACTCTGGTTTGACCCTCATAAGTATCCTTGAGAATATCCTAGGCTTGCACAGCTATGGTTGCTACTCGTATCTTTAGCTGCGGTCCTATTTTACAGCTATCTATCAAATAATCAAGTGCTTTATACGAGCGCTTTTTCCATGACTTGACTTTATCCTCGTCAGTTGGTTGTTCTTTCTCCCCTCCTGTCACCACTTCAATTAGGTCTTTTCCCTATAATTGTCGTTGGGCCTCCACGCTCTAGGCTGGATAGTCATTTTTGTCGACTAGTTTTGCTGATATTCATAGTCTAGTAGATAGTAATGTGGTGATTTCTGATGTTGCTGCCGATATGTCTATCATATCTGCTTTTTTATCGGAGGAAGCAGGCTATGGTATAGTAGATGCATGTTGGGTTCAGGGGTAATTGAAGAAATAATTCTTCTTCGAATATGATTTCTGTGTTGATGATACTGTTGAATAGAGAATAGTCTGGTTTGCCTGTGTCATGTATCACAATAGTGACAGGGATATCGGTGATCAGTAGCTGGGGATGATACAGGATAATGTTCCAGGTAAGCTTAGTAGTAGCTCGAGCATTTCGTCTTAGTTGTTGCTGTGCTGCTGTCGTAGGCATGAAGACCTGTTGATTTTCGATCAACGGGGTTTTCAATTAACAAGGTGTTGCTACCAAGTAGAAAATAGACATCTGTCTGGTCACCTGCTCTTATGCGAATAGTGAAGACAGGAAATGATGATGATATTCAATGATGATAAAACACATAACTACGGGGAACCCTTTATACAAATATCCTCCTAGGCAAAACATCCTCCGTATCCCATGTAGACCCCGTATCCCATGTCACTCCGTATCCCTTGCAATGTCCGTGACCCCTGTCGCATGATTACCTTCCACTGGCAAAGGCGCACATCAGCAAAAAAAATTGGCGCTGCAACGCACCACCAGGCATTAACAATGCCAAATTGCATCCTATCGTTCCACAATTTGTCGTCTTTGCTATTCATCAGCAAAAAATATTTGTGCGTCATCGTGGGCATCGTGTGGTATCCTGGCATCGGTGTCTCCCACGTGTCTCCCTGGTGTCTCCTGGTGTCTCCTGGTGTCTCCTGGGGTTATCGGGGCTAGCAGTTTTCCTCCTGGGGACCAATTTTCAAAATACGCAGACGCCGTGAGATACGCTCCGGATTTCCCCGGATTACATAGGATTAACCCGATTCCCAATGTTCACTTTTGACTTTTTTTCGAGATGTCATACATGATGCGGCAACTGCATACGATCCTGAAGGACCAATACTCTACGAAGAATGATTTAAAGACAGCACAGGAAACATGCTTTTGTCAAGCATGTGGAACCTCGATTAAGCAACAGGAGTATTCTTCCCTAGTTATTACACTAACGAACATTTCTACATCAGAGTCTTCCTTAATCTTGGGAAAAACTATAGAGACAATATATACGGAAGAAATGCCCTTAAAATCGTTTGATCCTGTTAATAACTTAAAGAAACCTGACGCAGACCAAGCGAACCCGAATATCAACAATCCTCTGGCTCTAAAACATGATACGCAGTTCAAAGAAAACATGCCGAATACCCAAGGTGCGTATGTAGCAAGGTCTCATCACTTGAACTATAACAGAACGCATCCATATCAGCGAGGCCCTTTTAACTAACAGGCAAGCTCCTTCCGTGGGTAATTGTTTGTATCAGAGAGGGGATATTACGGAAGGACAACCACCCAACCACAGAATATTCCGCCGACACAAGCATTAACTACTGTGAATAATGCGAAATATGCTAAGCCAAGTAGAACAACAACCAGTACTGATGGCTGATAACCGAATCAATGTACCTTATCCTAACATCCACTATGGAAAGCACTGTTATGCGTGTGGGGATTGGAACCATATATCTACGAAATGCTCTGGCATGCTGGAGTAAGGGAGGATATGTGGGCTCTAGCACCAAAGAATCGGCTTACCTCCACAATCGGGTACCAAACAAGCCACTAGAAGGAGAGATAACACCTTACGAAGTATAGAATGATGGGAGGAAACCACATGTGGGGCACATAAGGATATGGGGATGTAGAGCGTGGGCTGCAGTACCAAAACAAAAGAGAAAGAAGTGGGATTGAAAGAACCAGAATGCTTACTAGTTGGATTTTATAATACGGAGAGCCTATATCAATGTTGGAATGTCGCAAAGAATTAGTTAAGAAAAGGGATGTTATCTTTCACAAGCATCGCTGGGACACCCAGAGCTGATGAGAGACAAATTGCATCTAGGATGGGAGATTATGGGAAAAAAAACAATGCCAGATGAACTTCAAGCTGAAAGCGAGGAATTGGAAGAAATGTACCCTGTTATTGAGGAGTTGACATCGGAAGAAATGAAGGATATACCAGAGTTCATGTTGAACTTAAATGAGAGAGTGGTATAAAAGGAGACAATGATGCCGGAATCATATGACGAAGCAATGAGAACAAATGAGAGGAAAAAATGGAGAAAAGCTTGTGAAGCAGAGCATGAGGCAATGATCAATAATATGGTATATGACTAGGTTGAGGTGGACAAGAAGACTAAGGTACTGCCGTCAAAGTGGGTTTTTACAGTAAAAAGAGGCTTGAATGGGGAGTTAAGTAAGTACGAGGCGGGGGTTGTCGCTGGAGGTCAGAAGTAGGAGTATACCCCAAAAATAAGGAGAATTTTTTTTTAAAGTAATTATCAATCGCATTCAGCCTGCCTAGCCTATGGCGATAGACTGCTGCTCCCAGGAGTCCCCGGTAGCTTCTCTCTTCCACATGGGCCCTCCCCAAACTATCTACAAATTACAAAATGAAATCCGCTACCTTCTCGCACCACTCCTCATCTTCCCACATTTGCTCGCTCGATTATCCTAAGGATATACAAAAGTGAAAACAGACTATGGGGTATGGATTATGCCGAAATTAGTTATCTTGATCGTCCCTGTGGATGACATGCTCCTGTTTGGTGCAGTGATGGGGAAGAAAATATTGAAGAGAAACCTAGAAGAAGTGTTCATTATGAAGTGGATGCCGCTATGGCATCGAATTCGCTAAGGCTTGGTTCACGTTGCCCAGGAGGCTGCGGGCGGAAAATGTTGACCGTATTCGTATTTCCATATAGGAAATTTTGGACGACGTGGATAACCTGAAAGAAAAGGTTAGCATTCCAGCAGGCAACCCTAATATCCTTGTTAACAGCTCCCAATCTTCAACTCCCGTGAAGTTCCCAATGATAATTCCCAATCATCAACGCTGGCGTTCCAAATCTTCAACAGTTACCAGTCTTCAACCCTCGTGAAGTTCCCAGTTCAACACCCGTGAGGTTACCAATCCTCAACGCTTCCCGATTGTGAAAGAGCTAATAAATTCCAGGTCCTAAATGGCACTCGTGGCCTATAAAATCGGCACTGTTCGAATTTACTTCGACGATGCAAACTGTGAATGGGCGCAAGGTATATGACAGACCTTGGGGTCTCAAACTCCATGGACTGACTGTAGTCATTTCGGTTGGAAGAACCGGAGCCCGAAATATGGCCTCGACCGAGAATCACAGAACTACTGTGAGGTTCTAGTAACCAAAGAAGCAATTGAGGCGTGGCTCCGAGTCAAAGGGAAATCAGAGCTGAGCAAAGGGGAACATATGGTCGATTTTTTCTCCATAACTGGAGAAAAATTTGAAGTTCAAGCAGGGCAACATCGTCGGGCTCAATCCGCTCCGGTGGATCCAGGCGAGTTGGCATGGGAGTGCGAGGGAGTTGCGATCCAGAACCATTCCAGGGAGCGAGGCTACGATGTAATTGTCCTTTTCAATGTTACGGCTGAGCTGCATACCGGCATATAGGCCACGTAATGTGGTGGGTGGCCCGACCTACCCCGCTTTCCTATATATTCACACTCTTGTACCAGAATTGCTTTGCTCTTCGAGCATTGTTCCGTCATGTATTTTACCAATACATTTTGCTGTTATACATCACCCCGATATCCACTGATATCCACCTGATTGCCAGCTTGCCCCTAAAACATTCAATAATTATTGTTTTCTATAGGGTATTCACGATGGAAAGGGATATGTTTGGATAAGCTCTGGGTGATTTTGGGTTTTCGTGCTGTTATTTTTGGGGGGCGAGATAAGAGCTGGATTCTATGAGGTTAAGAGCTCAAAGGGGCCGGCATTACCCTTAACTAGCAATGTGGTGGATTGCGGAAGTATTTGATAAGGAGGCATGCCGGGATCCTTCTACCTTCTTACAAATTGAATCACTTGTTGATGATGGTCGGAAGTTTGACAGCGGGGGAGACATGTGGATGAAGTGGGTGTGGTTAAGAAACCGGTGGGACCCAAAAGGCTAATATCACTTCCGGAATTACCCTGAACTTCCTGCAGTGTTACCCTGAACACAAATTACATATTAACCTACTTTTAGGCAAGATTTCCCCAGATCTAGATCACCATGTTGATGGCATATCCAACGTTGAAGGATTCATTTCCGCTCTCCGAGCATGGATCATGCAACTATACAGTGTGAGTTCCTCGAGATATGTAAGAATAGTACCAAATTCCCACAAAGTCATCCACACGGTCAACCCATTACTATGACATTATAGATGAATCAGGTATCCAGTCTATGATTTCCAGGCTATATGGTTGAACTGATCCTGAAAAGATTAAAGATGGCAAGTTAGTCAGTTATACTACTCCTAATACCGATCAAACCACCGCTAATATTATAAATCGAGCAATCTACAGTCAGACGATATGATGCATACTTTCAATCATTATAGAAGGATACTCGCAAAGTTCCAATGCAAGCTCTGCAGATATTGAGGAAATTACGGTGGAATATCTTCAACGTGATAAAGATATTCTAGACCCATCTCGAGTCTCTTGCCAACACTACGGCACTTCATTATATCCCTTTAACTATAGCTGAATTAGTAAATCATTGCAAGAGCTTTTCTATCACTATAGGCCTGATTTCACTATAGCCAGGACGGAATACGTGTATGCAGAAACAATCCGGCCAATCTTAATCATGATCGGCGACATGATTGGTGACTAACTTCACACTATTCGTAAAGTTTTCAATCTTCAACTTTTGTGAAGTTTCCAAATTCAATACCCATGAGATCCCCAATCCTCAGCGCCCCGGTCTATGAAAAAGCTAAGAAAATTACAGGTCCTATCTGAAATGACACTCATGAACCATAAAATCGACACTATTCGAATTTACTACGACGATACAACCTGTGATGGACGGATCGTAGATTCTATGATAGACCTTGGGGTCTCAAACTCTGGACTGACTGTACTAGTCATTTAGGTTGGACCAAGTACAAGGAATTGAAGGCAAGAACTTGCGAAAAGGTTAGTACGAAGGGTCCTGAAGCATTACCCTGAACCTTCTGAGTATTACCCTGAACACAAATTAACGTACATGTAGCCAAGATTTCGTCAAGTATTCGATTCACCCTTCTCAAACCTGACCATGGAGTTTAATAATCTCGTCCCTTCTCTCCCTCACCACCTGCCGCTTCCTGATCTCAATTCCTCATAGAACATGTTCAAGAAATCAAGATCCGGCCGCCATGGAACAGTTGTTATGGCCCGCGTGAGGAAATTTAAGGCAGTAACATCCGTTGAGGTCTGTGTTGATAGAAATTTTAGGAGGGCCGGAATATCATGAATAGGAAATTGGGTGTTCACTAGAAGTGACTCGGGACATCACAGAATTCATTCCCTGTGCGGATTGGTACATAACTGAAGGGAATATTTGTGGAAGAGGTCAAATGCTTTAATTGATTGTGGGATTTCATCTACATAGACCAATAAGTGCATTACCTTAAGATACAAAGGTGGATGTGAAAAGGTAATAGTAAAGGAAATAAGAATAATATAACAAAAAGCAATAAAATAAGAATAAAAATAAAAACAAAATGTCATTCCGGCAATGGTAAGGAACCAGGTGATAGTATGATACACTAATATTTTGACTAATGATTATGGAGTACTGGGAATTGCTGGGCATATATTCTATTTTTTTTTTCATTGTCTGATCGATTGTTTCTCAGTTGGGCGTGGCGTTGCCAAGGCACTATTTTTTATTTCCTGAAAATTAATGCCTGAGGTTACCTGATTTGGTCTAGACAACAACTGTCCAATTGCACACACTGTCGCACTGTATAACACGCACTGTGCTATAGCGCATGTACTAGATGGGAATTTTAGATGATACCATGTTCGTGGGATTTTTTTAAGTAATCATTAATCGCATTCAGCCTACCTAGACTACGGTGAAGCATGCCTGGGGGGATAGGCCCCTACCCCGCATCAAATACATATGTCTATGTAACTGATATTAATATGCAATTAAAGGGCCCCCCATTAATTACATATGTCTATGTAATTGGAAAGAAGACTTACCAGGCAGCCATAGGGTCGTTGACATACCTCATGCTGGGGTCAAGACCAGATCTCGCTTTCGCGATAAACAAACTAGCTCAGTACTCTGCCAACCCCACGGAGCGGCACTGGAAAGGCATAAAAAGGGTGTTGCAGAAAACAGCTGCAATGGAGATGGTCCTTCCTTGGAACAAGAGATATACCGACATCGATGCTGTCTCCGAGAGTGATTGGTTATTTCGATGCAGCCTATATGGATGATACACGGGATAGACACTCCACAGTGGGCTATATATTCTTCTACGAGGGATGTGCAGTGTCATGGGCGGCAACGATTTATTTCGGAAATGGTAGAGCAGAAAATCATCGAAGTCAAATATATCCCAACCAGAGAGAGACATGACCGCGGAACACTCTCACAAAAGCATTACTGAGGGAACAATATGAAAGGTTAATGGATCACGTCAAGAGGAGGGGGGGTTTCTTCATTTTGTTTTATCTTTTTTTTTGGGGGTCTCCTCTGCGTTGTTTTGTTGTTCCTTTTTTTGAACATGCAGAGAACTGGGGGAAGCATGTTGAACATATCAAGGGGAGGTTTTTAAGCAAGAAGACGAACCCCACGGCAAGGGGAAGTGAAAGGGAAAGGTGCCTTATGGGTTAGCAATTAGTCATGCATTAGTAGTCTAGAGGGTAAAAAGGATGAGGATAGAGAGTGAGAATACAACATCCTGGGACTCAAACTCTACATATCCCATATTAAACCCCACATTGCAATTATGGACTAAAACAATTATTGCTGGCTAAGTTAGTGGGCTTTTGATCAAGATGAATAATGTCCAGTTTATTTATTCAACAGTTTAAGCCTATGGAATTGGAATATAAAGGAATCTAGGTAATCTGTTTGATGGTAAGGTGGCTCATAAGAATATTTATTACATTGGAAACATATGCCTCAGTTGTACAATTCCGCAATATGTAGATTGGTGAATGGGTCAACCGATTGACGAATCTCCATGAAGGTTGAGTACTATGCATACATCTTTGTAACGGGGGTCTATTGTATATGTATATTATGTATTGTATCTACAATATTCCCGATACTGTATCACCTACTACCTCTTCCTCGGACATGGCCAATGATATATCGAGTTTAGCCAGGAATCCTAACTTCGTCGGCTTATCTGGGAGAGCACCCCATGCGTTCCTGTTGAGTCGGACTCATGAATTAGCAAACATTCTTTTGGCATTCATGCTGATTATCAATTGAATATGGGGTGCGAGTAATGGTTTTATAATAAAAAAATACTGCAGCAGAAGTTCTTACCTTGAACAGGGGAAAGTTGTGTTGATGAAAATGTCAAATGACGGGCGAGAGTGGTAGGATCGAAGCGCATAAAGGTAATATGACCAGATTGGTGACCCATTACTAGAATGTCGTTGTTCACCACGGAGGAGGATGGTCGATAGTCCCAAGGGAGGAATAGTATTTTGTTCCTATTCCAGATCACCCATTCACCAATAACATGGAGTGGTGGGGGGAGGATCTCCCATGTAGTATTGCTAGGGTTGGGGCGAGATGTTAGAGTTAGCATACCCGGGCCTGTATCCAGGTTTGTCACAGCAGAAAAGGCTAGGTCCGTAATCTGTCCTCCTGTGTGAATTTCTTGAATTATCGTCTTTTGGGTAACATCCCATAACCTGACAGTTTTATCATCTGATGCAGAGGCAACTAACGTTCCGTCTGGCGAGAACACAACTGCCATCACCCAACTTGAATGACCCTCGAGAACCCCACATGACCCTCCAGTTGCTGGATCCCATAGCCTGAGTGTATTGTCAAATGATGCAGAGGCAACTAACTTGCCGTCTGGCGAGAATACAACTGCCCTGATCGAACTTAAATGACCCTCGAGAAGCCCAGATGACTCTCCTGTTTCTGTATCCCATAGCCTGACTGTTTTATCATTTGATGCAGAGGCAACTAGCTTTGCATCTGGCGAGAACACAACTGCGTTGACGGCATCTGAATGACCCTCGAGAACCCCGCATGATCCTGCTGTTGCTGGATTCCATAGCCTGACTGTGCCATCACTTGATGCAGAGGCAACTAGCTTTGCATCTGGCGAGAACGCAACTGCGTTGACACGATCTGAGTGACCCTCGAGAACCCCCAGTAACCTTGCTGTAGCAGGATTCCATGGCCTGACTGTATGGTCATCTGATGCGGAGGCAACTAACTTTCCGTCTGGCGAGAACACAACTGTATTGACCTCATTTGAATGACGCTCGAGAATCCTGCATGACGCTTCTGTTTCTGGACCCCATAGCCTGACTGTTGTATCACTTGATGCAGAGGCAACTAATTTTCCGTCTGGCGAGAACATAACTGCAAGGACATAATCTGAATGACCCTCGAGGACCCTGCATAACGCTCCTGTTGCTGGGTCCCATAGCCTGACTGTCCTATCATTTGATGCAGAGGCAACTAGCTTTCCGTCCGGCGAGAACACAACTGCGTTGACCCAACTTGAATGACCTTCGAGAACCCCACATAACCCTCCTGTTGCTGGATCCCATAGCCTGACCGTTTTATCATTTGATGCAGAGGCAACTAACTTTCCGTCTGGGGAGAACACAACTGCGTTGATGGCATTTGAATGACCCTCGAGAACCCCGCATGACCCTGCTGTTGCTGTATCCCATAGCCTGACTGTGCCATCATCTGATGCAGAGACAACTAACTTTCCGTCTGGCGAGAACACAACTGCAATGACACGACCTGAATGACCCTCAAGAACCCCGCATGATCCTGCTGTTGCTGGATCCCATAGCCTGACTGTTTTATCATTTGATGCAGAGGCAACTAGCTTTGCGTCTGGCGAGAACGCAACTGCGTTGATCCAACTTGAATGACCTTCGAGAAGCCCAGATGGCTCTGCTGTTGCTGGATCCCATAGCCTGACTGTTTTATCATCTGATGCAGAGGCGACTAGCTTTCCATCTGGCGAGAACGCAAGTGCCCTGACCCAAGCTGAATGACCCTTGAGAACCCTGCATGACCCTCCGGTGGCTAAGTCCCATAGCGTGACTGTACCATCACTTGATGCAGAGGCAACTAGCTTTCCATCGGGCGAGAACACAACTGCGTTGACACAATCTAAATGACCCTTGAGAACCCCCCGTGAACCTGCTGTTGCTGTATCCCATAGCCTGACTGTATGATCACCCGAGGCAGAGGCAACTAACTTTGCGTCTGGCGAGAACGCAACCGCCCTCACCCAACTTGAATGACCCTCCAAGGTTAGCATCAACGGACCCCACCTTCGTACAACCTTAGGCCCCATAAGAATCCAAGGAAATCCGAACAGGTACTTCCGCCGAACCAGGCTGGTTGTGGGAACAAACAACAGTGCTGAATAGTAGACTTGAAGTGGGGCTATTTCAATAATTGACCTGTTATGCAGAATAAAGCGCCTGGCATCGTACGCAAATTCTAACAGTCTTTGACAAACCCCCAATTTCCTCTTTTCATTTAGCATCACTTCTGTCATCAAATGGATAGTAACTCAACCTACCTTCAGCATCACCTCTAAGCCTTTCACCATTAGAACTCCATTTGATACTTCTCTAATCCAGCCAAGCGCCTCTAGCCAGTGCAAAAAGTTCCGCTTCAGAAATCGCATGATTCGGTCCATGTCTTCCTGAATGGGGTTGCCTAGTTGAAAGTGATGAAACCAGTAACGGCATGCATAATGGATATGTGCTGGAATATGTCGCTGAATTATATGCTCTGGTATATCATCCACGGAAATACCTGGTTTGCGGCTACACAAGTCTTGCCGAAGCTTAGCCAAAAGTTCCATGCAGTTTCGAAATAGCGTAATGTGTGCCTCTTTCGAGTCTATCGAAAATCTAGAATCAAGACATCTCTGTGGGTCCAAGAGGAAGTCTCGGAATGAAGGATGGAATATTCGAACAGGTTGGTCTTCGTTCTCCGGAATGTTCAAAACAGAGTGCAATGAGGCAAGGGTTGTTGATATGGTTCGTAGGTGAAGTAACTTCGCTATCTCCTTAGCAGTCATTATATCGGACATTATTATAATAGAACCAACTATTTTTCGGAACCGTACTGCTAAATGATCATCCATATGACCAGTTTGATTTCCAACCACTGAGTGCTGCAGCAATTTTGTATACATGTCATCGAGATGTTTCGTTGGAGACTGTGAAGGAGATTCGTTACCTTCTTCAAGAATCACTGATAGTTGCTCTTCTGGAGTATAATTCTCATCTCGGATGAATCGATAAATAGTTGCGGCATAGATGAATAACCCAGCTGCCTTTTCCACCAATTGCTGAATACTCGGCTCATCTGGCCATGGTGTGGTGCTCAGTTCGGGTTTTGATTTCACAGACGACAGTTTTCTCCGGAAGAAGATGGATATGTCCTGGTTGACTGTCAGGGGTGGGATGTTGTGCAGCACAAAATCCTGATATGCCTCTCCAGGTAAGTTGCGGAATCCAAGCAAAATGGGGGTCTCTGGCCTGCTGGTGACCAACATCCGGAGTCGGATTGTCTCAAGGCACTTGGCTTGTGCAAGTAGGTTTAGGATCAGTTGGATATCATCTTTGCTGTCACACTCATCCAAAGCATCAATTACAATGACTAGTTGTATTGATTGAGCTGGTGCTTTTTTTAACGGATCAAGAATGAGATGTTTCCACTGTTCACTTAATCCTTGCTTCACGATATCGAAATTTTCTACGATAGCTTTTGAGATCAATGGTCGAAGGACCGGCAGACTCCTTGTGAGTTGAGCGGCAATAGTAGTGAAGAACTGGCCAGCATGACTGATATCTCCTCGGCCCTGGGAGAAAAAAAAAACTAGCTGCAAGTCTTTTCTTTTCCGCAAGGTCCCACGCGACCGTGCGAGAGATTGTCGATTTTCCAGTACCCGCCATCCCATTGAGCCAGAAGATACATTCACCATCAGGATCCTCGAACCAGTCCATAATCTTTTGACGGAGCTCCACTCGGGTATCTGGCAAACAGCGGTCCTCATGTTCCCAGAGTCGGTGGTTATATGCCGCACCTTCCGCATTTGGTAGCCTCAAAAGACAACTTTCCTCTAGGTGATTATCAAGATGAAGAACAGCCGCCCTAGTGAGGTTAGCGTATTAGTCTTGTAAATATAGAGAGAGTAATCGACTTTATACATTTGGTCGCAATTCATGGCGGTAATCAGAGTTGTCTTATGCCGCTCAAGTAACTGAATGATTTCTTCCACGTCCTCCTTTTGCAATGGCCACTTGAGGCGTCTTCCGAAAGATTTCAGGATGCTATGTCTTTTCCCTGGCTCCAACATGTTTTCCAGCATTTTGAACTCCCGTTCGAGTTCTAATGATATTCGTTCAATAATCTCCTTACACGCAACTAGCTTATCCGCACCTGGGCCTTTCGCCAAAGCCTCAACCTGCTGAAACAAATTTTGCAGAGTAAGGACGTAGCCCATCAGGCAGTCGATTTCGGGTTTCGCATCCTTCGCATCTGAGTAGTACTTCCAGCATATCGACCAGACCTTGCCAGCGACTTGCACTACTGTAATCGCACTAGCAGCGCCACTCAGTAGGTCCATGATGTCGGGAGTATCGGTAGATATTGAGGGTGGTCTGGTTTACTGAGTGGTAATTATCGAGACTATCCAGTTGTCTTGTACTCCATAAGGA
>Ga0307514_10002736_pt1 | contig 17792 bp, 19 predicted proteins | sample 16_EM_MG_FD_203088 | JGI IMG/M metagenome (GOLD analysis project Ga0307514, IMG submission 203088) | Populus trichocarpa ectomycorrhiza microbial communities from riparian zone in the Pacific Northwest, United States - 16_EM | ecosystem: Host-associated > Plants > Roots > Unclassified | place... | reverse complement strand
GTAGCTATACGCAAGTAGGTGTTTTTTGCTTCGTGAACTAATGGTATCCACCCCACTGGTGGTAGTCACGTGTACTTGCTTAACTTAAACATGTATCAATACCGCTGTCAGAGGAGAACCCCTAACAAAACATTCATCAGGTAAATTCAAAGTTCCCTGCCTGTGGAATTGTTATCTTGATAATCAATGTAGGAGTGCAAGTTTCGATTTGCAGCGACTGAAATTGGCGGTCGTATTCACAGGACATACTTCTAAGGCATACAACAAATGGGAATGACAGATATACATTTATTCATAAAATCAACCCGACATTCCTTGCCCTCACCGCAACGGCCATCCATCATTGTATGTCAGCCTGCAACCCAGGCGAGTTTAGAGTCGCAACAGAGTTAGGTCCAGGAGCTGGAGCACAACATAAGTGGGATACAATAAACATTAATCATGAGGTTAATAATGCATGTACAGATGTAATTTGTTGTCTCCACACATATTTTTGTTCTTCCTCGCCAGATGTTCAAGCCAAAAAGATAGACACTATCGACTGCACGATCCGCCGAAGGATACACTCAACTGGTACATCCCAAGCGATGGCACAACCTCACAACGATCAGAGCTGCTTTGATGAGGACTTCCTCCATTACCTCCCAGAGGAACTGACAAAGCAGCCCGTGAATTGTTTTAATCATCTCAGCAGTGTTGTTGCAGCTACTGAAGCTAGTATGCGATTCTCAGCTGTTCTGCCTGCCATTGCCAGCAGCAGCCAGCCCGTCCCTTGCAGGGACAGCAACAGCAACAGCAACAACATCACCAACATGACCAGCGTTGAGAATACGAGATTAGTTGATGGAAGTACAATTGTAGAGGGTGCAATTTCGCTTGAAGGTTAGGAATGGTGTTAGTGATCGGATTTAGGATTTTCTTTGTGTGGTATTTTATTCTAGGTTTTGTAGATATATCATAATAGTAGTAAATGTAATAGACCTGATGGTTTACTGCAGTCTGATCTCAAATGTGTGAAATCATAATCGCGACAATACACAGCCCTACCGCGACGATCTGCAAGGTACTGATGATCTTGTATCAACAAATTAAATATCGTGAACCACTTCTGCATGGTAACTATCATTGCTCAAATTAAGCCATGAGGGTCTTTGAAACCAAGAACTACACCCTTCATTGAATGAATGGAGCGAGTACGATCATTATCGGGAGCACTAATTGAATTGGGGAATGTCGCAGTATGCTGAGAGATGATTTGTGACATTGCCAAAGGAAGCATGAACCGTTCATCCAGTGCTTGTTGTGACATTCGCAAGCGTGGGTACACTGGTCGTGATGCTTAAAAACAACTTTGCAACGACTCAAAGAACACACTGGAACAGTAAGGCAATTCCATCTTTCAGGGAAACCTCGATTTCATTTTTTTGAGTTTGTGGGTACAATAAACTAAATAAATTTAATGAAGCTGATTTAGTTTTTGCTGAGGGACAAACCCTCGAAGACGACTATAAAGACATGGCATCATTCCGGCGATGAGAAGAGAACAATCAGCAGCAATCCACTGTCAACAATCAGAACACCAATGACAATCTTAAAATATCATTAAGAATTCTGTCTATACTTTACCGAATATTACTTCTCTCATAAACACTCATGACTGGGCCTTGTATGCCTGGACATCACTACACACCTGCTGATTACGCACTACAACAGAAAGTAGAGTCTTTTGGAAATCTGCTTTTCTATTGGAAGAGGCCCGTTTAACCTATATCTACTGGGTGGTTTTTCTTTTCGGCGAGAACGAGAATATCGAGTACCTGGTGCTACAATATCCAAACACCTGCGCGTTACCGTTAGAGGGCATTTCTGAGGACTGGTTGTTCCAAGGAGAGGCTTGATCTTCCTGTATTTAGGAGAAGGCCAGTGGAGAAGATTTGAGTTGGGAACTGTTGCGAGAAGAGGGCAAGAGGTTGAGCTGCAGGAAGAAGTGAGGATAGAAAGAGAAAATAGATAGGCAGTTGTACTTATTCTAATGAATGTTGTATTGATTAGTGGGATTAAGCACCGCCATAACAGTATAATATTTCAAGTACTATGCACTGTATCTGACTCAGGACTACATGCCACCTGACTTACTACACCTATACCAGGAACTCCATAATATAGGAGCATATTTTATACAATCCCCAAACAACCCCAAACTACATCTGATCGTTATCAATGAACTGATGCTTAGCCATACATATGAGTTGGAGTGCCAGGAGTGCGAAAACAACTTTTGTGGCATTTATTTGGGCCAGAGAACTTGCAGCAAACATTGCTGATGGCAGAACTGCTTCTGTGTCAGCTGCCAGTTATACAATATCGAGCAAAAAAGCACGGTAGTGATCAGCCAAAATTGTTACTTTGTCTCGGAGTGTTACGCCTATAAGTATTGAGGCATGATACACAGATGGGCTTCATATATTTTACACATCCATTGCATCGACCATTGCCAATTGGAAAATTGTCCTCATACAGACGAAAGAAAGGTTGAGTTAAAATGACTTATTCCGCCATCAGATTACAGGCACCTAATAAACAATGGCAACCCCCAGAAGGCGATTGACATCGAAGCGCGGAGTGTAGGTGCCCAGCGGTTCCAGAGTAGGGAAGCCTCAGCCAATGACGGTGATGGTTATTCCACAATGGGTACAAGAATACGAGAGGTGGATCGAGCAAGCTTGGCTGGAATACCAGCAAATGAAGGCAATAGAATTCCCCGAAGAAGCATATCAAGGATAAGGGGAACTCTAAATGCCGGACGCAAGATCCAGCTTAGATCAAAAGCAATTGTCGGAAATTGCCCAGCAAGTCATCCATATAATAATAGTTCCAATGACCAAAAAGAGGTCATAGAAGATGAGTTTGAGATGGTTCGAGCAAATATCGAAATGCTCGAAACTAAGATCCATATGGATAAACATTGAGTATACTCCCATGTAGCAGCATTGGGGACTCAGCTGAAGCTACAGGAAGCGGGACTACGAGAGTTGTGATCGGGTGTTAACATCCTGCAAGGACAGAATGCACAGATTGCACAAGAGGCTAATGACATTTTCATTATGTATAAAAAGGAAATGGAAGCCATGAGCAAAAGGATCTCCGATAATGACAATCAAATCCTATTAATCATAGGAATGAATATCCGTATTCAGTGAACTCTAAAGGATATGAATTCAAAGATCCAAAAAGTTAATGAGGTATTGGATTCTATGAAGAGTTTGATTAGAGAGGTTCCTTCAAAGTGAGAGTTGAGGGAAGTGCACTGGCTGGGGAGATGACGTATCAGCTGGGAGGTGGATATGGAAACACAGGAAGAATCCTCCCCGGGTTTCCTGTAAACCATCCCAGGACACGACTGTCCCAAATGGGACCGAGAAGGCTCTGCTGAGTAGTGATATGAATTATGAGTATTCGGCTGCATGTTTGGAATCATGATACTCAGCCCGTCCGGAAACGGTCTGAGGGTAAAGCTGTACTGTCTTCACGTCTTCTGTACTAATGTCAGTCAAATCCCTAGGACACCTGTGAACCTCCATTGAAGTTTTTTTCTGAGGAGAGTTTGGTTAGTCAGTTGAAGACCTGATGTGTTCCATAGTCGAGGAATGCTGGCAAAACGATGTGGGCCTTTTGAAGTTTCAGTCTGGCATGTTCGGGTAGGCGGCTGAATTCAGTTTTCAGATTTGGAATACTCATCAGAACCCTTATTGATGAGGAAATTTGGGCATAGCGAAGCAGACTAAACATCTGTGAGGCTATGTACAGCTGAGGGTACTCGAGACTGTGGTGTGACAGGATGGATGTTGTCGTCAACTCTATGCGCAACCTGGGATGTTGTTGTTAGCGACTTGAGCCTAAGGAGCAAAGATCGTTAAAAAGCTTTCGTACTTCAGATGCCCTGATGAAGCGAGTGCTGATAGGGGGCATCAAGTTAAGTATCAGACTGCACTAGACTGATATGAAGGCCGGAGAGAATTGCTAATGCAATAGAATGCCAAAGGCTGTATTCAGCCTTTGTGTCGAAAATGTCTACTTTGGCACATGTTCTTGTATGGAAGGCACCATTCTCACGATGCCATGCAACAGCAATGAATGAACAACTGGTTCAGATGCAGGAAGTTAACACAGGAATAACTAATGCTATGGAGGGATATATGTTTTCAGAATCTTCGCATTATAATTTCCGTCAGCAACCATTTCAAGCAGGACCATCTACTGCCGTACATCCTGAAAGACAAAGATATTTCGGTTGTGACGCATCCAGTTTTAAAAATACTGGAAGGGAATCAACATGGCTAGGACATATTCGAGGAGGTGCTGGAAGTGATGGAGCGGCCGGTGGAGCAGCTGATGGAACGGCCTGTAGAGCAGCCGGTGGAGTGACTGGTGGAGCAGCCGGTGGAGCGGCTGGAGGAGCAGGAGATCCCGCGCCTCCAGGCTCACCTCAGCCTTCGGATCAAAGTAATAATAATAATAATAATCCTCGGCAAAGTCGCAGACAAGGGCCCATTCAAAAACTACAATATGCTAAGCCAATTAAAATTAAGGAACCAAAAAGATTCGAAGGAAAACTAGGAGATGATTTTCATACATGCTGGATAATGGTAGAAGTATAGATCCATGATCAACGGGAAAAATTTCCTGAGGATGAGCGAACCGTGGATTGGATAGGGTCGCTAATGGATAGGTATGCCGCAGCTTGCCATATTCAATGCATAAAGGGAACACTTAGCAGGAAACACCCGGAATCAATTACTGATTACATTCAGGCATTGAAGTTACAATTTGATGATAAGGACGCTCAGGATGAGGCCAATGAGGACTTAGAAAAAGTTTGGTATGATGGATGCTTTAGGGATATGTTTACACAGATCCAAATGTATAATGATGAGGCTATGGTTTCCGGAGCAGCACTTAAGAAAATTGTCCTGGTTCGACTAACGCATAACATTCTGGAACAAATGCATACCATCGATTTGACCGGAAAAACTGATGATCAAATTATCAGAATTATCACCAATGCGGGAAGAACAGCTGAAAAGTGGAAAGCAGCAAGAAAGAATTTGGGCTTGAGAAAACCCATTTCTGAAGTATGCAAGGAAACCAATACAAGAGCACGATTCAATTTAGAAATCCGATTTGATAAGCCAAACACTTTCAAAAATAGGTTTCAAGGAAGACGCAATACTGAGTCAGAAGAAAGGCTCACGCCCAGTAATCGTTCCAATCCACAGTTCAAACCAAGGAATGGGTTGAATAAGACTTATGCAGAGCAAATGGAAGGGATTGATAAGTCTGAACTTGACAGAAGACAGGTGGCAGGAGAATGCCGGCGATGCGCCTGGCTCGGAGATCAAATGGGTGCCCATTAAACAATGGATTGTTTCCGATGGGCAAGGAAAGAAGTAGAAACAGCGCTGTTCCCAAAAGCTGAGGAATATCAGAACCTCAAGGTTGGAGCTTATGACCAGGAGGAAGACTCGGAGTTCGATATGGATTTATATCAGACAGGTGAATCCAAAGCTTCCCAGGAAGAAGATAGTTCGCAGGAGAATCAAGACTCTAAGGATAGCAAATTAGAAGAAGATTCCGAAGAAGAGCAGAAGCTCAAGGAAGAACAGGAATCGGAACATGAAAGGAATTGGTGGGATTGTGATATTGAAAAGAATAAGCTATATTCCGCTTAAAGTCGCAAATGAATATTTTAACATATCAATCTGCCATTGGAAGACCATTTCATTTTATTTTCCCTTCTGAGGAGGACTGGAACGTCGAAACAGCTGGTCAGTCAAGGGATACAAACACAGCATTAAAACTTATTATAATAATATGTCACCCCATTATTATCGCAATGAGGATATGCCATTGTCGAGAGGATAGCAATGTCAAAACGAACAGCTACTGACCACCTTAGTCCTCACACTAAAAAACGAAATTCATCTACCGATTATATTTTTTATGAAGCTGCTCAACAGCGGAACATTTCAAGAATATCACCTACGATGCTTGGCAAGAGATCAATATAGAAGTTCTTTCTGGATTATGATAATCACTATTACCTGTTTCAATGCATGTTGGACTTATGAAGTACTAGCTTTGTTATTTCACCAAACGCTGCGAAAGCTGTTAAGATTCCACTCGTATGGCGATCGAAAAAAGTCAAATATAATGATGTTACGGGACAGGAAATTCATACGGAATGATTGTATACAGTCCCAGTGGGAATGTCCTTCGACATTCATTGTTCATATGATCCTCGAGAACATGTGTTTGAATTAATGACGACATCTAATGAATTTGATTGTCTTATGCCAGGATGGCATCTGGGGAAATATACGGCCAGAGGAACTACAACGTCACAGCTTCATTTCCCTCATTGTGGCTCGCAATGTTATAGGCATGAAAAGATTCATCTGGAATATCCTATTTCTTATGATAAGTGTCTGGCGCTTAATATGAATCCCATACATAATGGCTCTTTAGTTCAGTCTACTCTCTCTATGCTGGATTGGCTACCAAAACAATACCATAAATTTTTACTGTTAATCGACCCTGAACATGCAGAGAAATTCGCCGACACCCGAGGTTGCAATCATCGTATTGACCTTATTACCTGTGGGAATAGACCTAGGATGGAACCCATTTACCAACTTCCTAAGGAAGAGGAAAAAATATTGATTAAATTTCTTGAGAAAATGATTAAGGAGAAGAAAATACGACCATCTAGCAGATCGGTCGGAAGCGTGATATTGTTCATGCCAAAACCTAATGGAAACAGACTTTGGTTATGTGTCGATTATAGACATCTCGATGGCCACACCAAGAAAGATAAAACACATTTACCAATAATGGATGAATTATCCAGAAAGATGAGAGATTGCGATATCATCACCAAACGGACATGAAGGCAGGATTTCATCTATTACGGATGCCTATAGGACACGAAAAATTCACAGACTTTCAGACAAAGTTCGGTCTATACCAGAATATGGTTATGCCATTTGGATTGACAAATGCCCCTGCAACTTTCCAAAGACAAATACATCGTATATTCAGGCCATTACTTCGAATGGAACTCGTTGTCAACAGGATAGCTGCCATTGATGAAGATGGAGAACTGGTAGTTATGGCATATATCGACGATATTCTGATTGCCACTAAAGGCTCCCTCGAGAAGCACTAAAGGCAGGTTTCCAAAGTATTTCAATTGCTCATTGATAATCATATGTGCATTGAAATTGATAAATGCATATTTGATGCAAAGGAAGTTCCCTTCCTGGGATTTATCATTAGTGGGTGCGGATTGCGGATGGATCCGGACAAAGCCCATGCCATAGTCAACAGGCCTCGGCCGTGAATTAAACAAGAAGTGCAACAATTGTTGGACGTATGGAATGTTTATGGGGTATTTGAGCATGGGTATGCAGCAATCGTTTCCCCTATCACCAACCTTCTTAGAGGAAAAGATCCAGCGATATTGTGTGGAAATGCACTGCAGGCAGCTTTCCAAAAAATAACCATTTTATTTACCTCAGGCAAAACTCCTTTACTTCGTCATTACAATCCAAACCGTCCCGCATTGGTCGAAACAGACGCCTCGGATTTTGCAATCGCCGGCATTCTGTCACAAAAGTTTGATGATGGTAAACTACACCCAGTTAGCTTTATATCTACGAAACTTTCGCCAGCCGAGCTTAATTACAATGTCTTTGTCAAGGAAATAATAGCTATCGCATTTTCACTGCAAAATGGAGGCACTTTCTCGAAGGAGTGGAGTATAGGAGAATGATTTATTCAGATGACCAGAATCCAATCTATTTTAAGACTGTGGTTTCCTTAAATCGAAGGCAAGCAAGATGGGTGGAAGATTTGCAAACCTTCAACTTCGATCCATTTGATTGAAAAGGCACTTTAAATTTTAAGGCTGTTACACTTTCTAGTTGCCCGGCATTAACCTCCAAAGAAGGGGGTCCTTCAGCTGCGGGTAACCAACCTTATTACGAAAAGAACAGTGGCTGGAAGTAGGAGCCATGCAGATTGAAGATGAAGTGTTTGATTGCATTAACATCGGAGCTATGGATGTCGAACGATTGTTACCAGAAGCAAAGGAACGTAGTAAGGAAAAAGCATTGTTGAACAAAGATTACTGGACGATGTGCAAGCAACATGTGTCCGAAGGAAATGTGCATGAAGAATATGGAATTTACGATGAAAGACTTTGTTGGAAGAACAGAGCATATGTACCGGAAGGATTGATGAAAAGGGTTATGTAATCGGAACACGACTCGAAAGTAACGGGTTATATTGGAAGAGAACGCAGGATCCAGTCATTATCCAGGAACTTTCACCGGCCAAAGAGGGAAAAAGACTTTAGAAAGTATTGCAACGAGTGTGATAACTGCCAGCGAACGAAGGCTCCGTGACAGGCAAAGCATGGGCTATTTCATCAGCGAAAGATGACATGCAAACTATGGACACATATTAGCACCAACTATAGTACTGATTTCCCGGAGTCTGAGGAAACAACAATGGTACTGGTGGTCGTGGATCACTTTACGAAGATGTCCCATTTGAATCCTGTAAACAATCAAGATCCTCCTACGGTGGCTTGAGCACATTTCGAGAATATGTGGAAGTACCATGGATTTCCTGAGGATATGGTTTCTGATAGAGACGGAACCTTTACGGGGTAATTCTTTACTGATCCATACGAGTATCTGGGTATTAAGAGAGGCATGAGCACTGTGTATCACCCACAATCAGATGGACATATGGAGAGAATATATCAGGTACTTGAAAGTTACCTACTGTCTTACTGCAATTATACACAAAATGATTGGGCGTCAATGTTGGCTATGGCAGAGTACGCCTATAATAATTCGAAGCGTTCATCAGCAAAAAACATTTCCGTCTGGGCGGACTGGCTGCGTCAGAGTGGACGCGCTCCGTCAGAGCCGTCAGAGACACCACGGTGGCAGATTACACCGCGCCCGGCGCCAATACCACGCGCCGAGTTGCATATCGCCCTCCGATCACCGTTTTGCCGTTTCTTCTCGCTCTGTCGGCCTCCTACTTTAAACAAACACTCTGGCGTTGTGGGCAACTGTGACCATACGTCGGAATGGGTTCATTGTGTACACGCTTGCATCGGGATTGCAATCCATAAGGATCCACGCAATTGCGCGGATCCACGAAATCTCGCAAAGAGCGAGTGGGACCAAAAGTTGGGAAACATAGAGTGTGTATTTTCATTGTATGACAAGATGAGATGAAAATGAGATGCTGTCTATCTATCTACCCCGGGGTCCCCCGAATATATACTCCACATCGCTCATTCCACCTTGGTTACCTCTGTATCTCCGTACACCCACCGTCACTCCTTAACGATATACTTGAGTGCCGTGATCGAGCTAGTTTGGAGATGCACTTGGAGGCCGAGATCGAGTGAACTGTGAGATGCACTTGGAGGCCGTGATCGATCGAGTTTGGAGATGGACTGGGAGGCCGAGGTTGAGTGAACTCAGAGATGCACTTGGGGGCCGTGATCGAGCGAGATTGGCGATGCAATTGGAGGCCGTGATCGAGTGAACTGAGAGCTGCACTTGGAGGCCGTGATCGATCGAGTTTGGAGATGCACTTGGAGGCCGTGATCGATCGAGTTTGGAGATGCACTGGGAGGCCGAGGTCGAGGGAACTCAGAGATGCACTTGGAGGCCGTGATCGATCGAGTTTGGAGATGCACTGGGAGGCCGAGGTCGAGTGAACCCAGAGATGCACTTTGAGGCCGTGATCAAGCGAGTTTGGAGATGCAATTGGAGGCCGAGATCGAGTGAACTGAGAGCTGCACTTAGAGGCCAAGATCGAGCGAGTTTGGAGATGCACTTGGAGGCCGAGATCGAGTGAACTCAGAGATGCACTCTCAGGCTATGATCGAGCGAGATTGGAGGAGTACTTGGAGGCGTTCGATTTGGAGGGAGGCGCGACGGCAGCTGGACTGTCGATCTTGGGATGATGCTGTACTTGGTGTATGCTGTACTCGGTGTTAACTCATGATTATGGCATGGAGAGATAGAGAGGGATGACTTAACTTCGTGTTCTTAGGTGATGGTAGAGTTGAGCACAAGAAAGAGAGAGATCAGAGGAGATGGGGGAAATCATCATGAGAAACTGGCACTTGAGAAATTTTCGTGTGCCAGTCAATTGACCATCCCCGATACGGCAGGTACGATTCCCGATCCGGCGGGTAATATCACCGATACGGGGTCTTCTAAACCCAATCAGGCAAGTCGTACTCCTGATTTCTCATAGCCGCTCGTATTCTCCATATCGTTCTCATCTTCATCCCCCATCTCCCTCTTTCTTGTCCACAACTCTACCATCATCACAAGAACACAAAGTTAAGTCATCCCTCTCTATCTCTCCATGCCATAATCATGAGTTAACACCGAGTACAGCATACACCTAAGATTGTCTGTCGTCCCTTCATTCTCACGATTTCGAGTTGACCCCTGAATGTAGCTTCAGCTTCCGGCGTACCTCCCTACCGATCCACCGCCACCAGCCAGTTCTCCATATGAGCTTCAAAGGTGAAGTCACCTTGTCACATTCCCACAGTTTCGAGTTAACTAACCGATGAATAGAGTCTCAGCACCTGGCGCGCCTCCCACCGACTGCCTCCAGCCTCCAAGTGTATCTCCAAACTCGCTCGATCACGGCCTCCAAGTGCAGCTCTCAGTTCACTCGATCTCGGCCTCCAAGTCAGCGACTGCCTCCAGCCTCCAAGTGTATCTCCAAACTCGCTCGATCACGGCCTCCAAGTGCAGCTCTCAGTTCACTCGATATCGGCCTCCAAGTCACCGACTGCCTCCAGCCTCCAGGTGTATCTCCAAACTCGCTCGATCACGGCCTGCAAGTGCAGCTCTCAGTTCACTCGATCTCGGCCTCCAAGTGCATCTCCAAACTCCCTTGATCACGGCCTCCAAGTGCAGCTCTCAGTTCACTCGATCTCGGCCTCCAAGTGCATCTCCACACTCGCTCGATCACGGCCTCCCAGTGTATCTCTGAGTTCACTCAATCTCGGTCTCCAATTGCATCTCCAAACTCGCTCGATCACAGCCTCAAAGTGCATCTCTGAGTTCACTCGACCTCGGCCTCCAAGTGCATCTCCAAACTCACTCGGTCACGGCCTCCCAGTGCATCTCTGAGTTTACTCAATCTCGATCTCCAATTGCATCTCCAAACTCGCTCGATCACGGCCTCGGAGTGTATCTCTGAGTTGTAGATTGGTAGCTATATAGATAAATAGATACATAGATGAGAATACAACCTGAATACATGAGTTTTACAAATTGTTGCACGATTAGTAGTAGCTATGAGTTCCAGGCGCACCAGCAGCATTCCCAGATGTTGTTTTTCCCAGAATGCTCTACTGTGATTTTAGGTGCTCCCAGACACTCACAGGTTTGTCGCTGGCGCTCCCAGGTGCTGTGCTGTGCAACGCGGCCTGTCGCCTGGACGACAGGCAGCGTGTAATTCTCCGTCAGAGGGTACGAGGTTCCGTCAGAGCCGTCAGAGCCGTTCGGAACACACGGGTGTTTCAGACGGAAACCAGGGTTGTTGCTGATGTTCAGCAACCAAGATGTCTCCGTTTTACGCAAATTACAGGTTTGAACCACGAACAAATTGGGCAACGAAAGTTCGATTCATGAATCCGGTTGCGGAGTAATGTTAGCAACGCTTCCAACCCGCCAGAACGGTTCCGGGTTAGGGTTGGAACCGGAACTGAACTGCAGTAACGGTTTTACCGCATGAAAAACCCAGACTGTTGGCATTAGAGCCGGTTTCCACCTCAAAACCCGGCCTTGCAAGCCCAGATATCTCGCTTCAATTAAGTATTTGAGTTCTGATGGTATCGTGACATGATCAGTATGTAGATTGTGCAGTTCAGGCCGCTCTGTGACCTCCCGCTTTCAGCTATGTGATCCGACCAATATTCGTTGAGGCACTACCCAAAACCCGGTAATTTTGTGTAAAAGTGCCCGTATTTCACAGCCGCTCAATGAATATCAGTTGGATCGCAAATCTGAAAGGGGGAGGTGCAAGAGTCACTAGTACTGCACAATCTACGTACTGATCATGTCATGATACGATCAGAATTCAATTTTTCAATTGGAGCGAAAGTTGCAGGAACTGTTCGATGGAACCACGGTCCGGGTACAACCCAGCCAAACGACTGGGGGTTTATGTCCGGTCCAGGTAAGAACGCCGCCAAGACAAAGCGGTTCTGTTTTTTGGCCAAATTTGGAACAATACTGAACTGAACCTCAAGCTAAAAACCGGCCGGCTCGCGGGTTACCCGGACAAGTTGCTAACACTATCTCAGAGTTATGCGGACACTATGTGAATACCATGCTTATTAAATTGTCGAACTGATTAGATCAATCGATTGAGACTACGCGGAAGTAGTACGATAAAAAGAGAAATTGGATCGACCCTGTTAAGAAGGGAGAATTGGTTATGCTTAACGGTAGGAATATTCAAGTGAAGCATCATTGGAAGAAGTTGGAAGACACAATGTATGCGCCGTTTGAGGTTCTTGCCAGAGGGTGAAACGGAAGATATTGCACGATTAAATTGCCACAGTTCTGGAGAATTCATCCAAAGAGCAATATCTCCTTGCTAGAACAATAGCGAGAAACCAACCCGAAGAAGGATGTAGTCAAAATAGAAGCCCAGGATGCGGATTGGGAAATCTATTCAAATCTGGTAAGCGGGCCTTCAAATGACGACCCAACAAAGAATGTCTATTTGGTGAAATGGGAAGGTTATTTGCATGATGAAAATGGGTGGGAAATGTATGAAAATGTGTTGGAATGATCGTTGGATTTGTGAAAAGATGATTATGGTAAGAATCCTCTGATTGAAAGAGATTGATGTTTTGGCAGAAAAAAGCGATAAGAAAAGTTTTGTTTAACTTTATTTATTTTTATTTATTGGAATTATTTCTTTGGTACATTGAGTGTTATCTTTTGATTTTATACTTGTTAGGACGGAGCACCATTGAGGTCACAGGTCCTAGACAAGGGGGTGATGTCAGGGGTTGTCCCTTAACTGCGATATTGGTACTTGCAATAGATATATGAATTCATGTCACAGAGTTATTCTCGGTCTAGTCACGTGATATGCACAACAAATTTTCATGTGGTCACAAGTAGGCCAGTATTATGTTCTTTAGCTGGGATTCATAAGAATCGCGTGTCGATAGAATAAGCTACTGCTTATCGGATTCACTTAAGATGAAGCAGCTATGGAGCCATAGTGGAGATACTTTTTATCGGCCATGCGCATAGTTTTCAACCACATTTATCATGGGTGAAACTAGCGGAACTTGACTTACTTGACACAGCCATCATTAGTGAATATGTGATTAAGTGGGATCCCTGACTTATTGCTGCAGGCAATGAGAGTCATCAGGGCACTCCCCAGCTAAAGAGAATGGTTTTGGCCTAAGCCTGATGTGACTGAGGGAATTATGACGTTAGCTGATGATACGAGGCCTGAAGCAACCGTGCTCAGTAGTTTGAGTTAGCATGCATTGCTACGTCAGACTCATATTCGATACAAGCTGATGAGTCAAGTTCTTGGTTGGCTTAGTATCGATTGGTCCCTGAATAAATCTATGATGCAATCAAAACAGCCCGTGAGGTGAGGCATTAATTTTTGATAAGCACTGTGGACTAAGATTGGCAGATGTTCCAACTACTGGCTCCAATGGATTGTGAGATGTCTAAGTTCAAGTTTCATCTAACACATTGTCTGACATGATATCATGCACTGGATGGCCTGATTCTAATCAGGAGTGTAACGCTTTAATACCTCAGCTGCATGAGCACAGTAACCTACTGGGGTGCATGGCATGTTATCACCAGGTGCATGGCGTGACCGCGATAACACTATCATGAGCAATCCAGTCACAGTATCGAAGTATGGGCGTACAAACTGTCGGAGACGACTATACGGTGATGGCATGGTTCCGGCGATGGGAACAGAAGAATCTGCAGCAATCCACTGTCAACAATCAGAACACCAAAGATGATCTTAAAATATTATTAAGAACTCTATCAATAATTTATGGAATATTACTTCTCTCATAAACACTGGTGACTGGGCCTTGTATGCCTGGAAATCACTAAACACCTGCCGAGTATGCACTACAACAGAAAGTAGAATTTTTGGGGGATCCGCTTTTTCTATTGGAAGAGGCCGGTTTAACAAACATCTACCAGGAGGTTTTTGTTATCTGCGAGAAAGAGAATATCGGGTACCTGGTGCTACAATATCTGAACACTGGCCAGTTACTGTTCGAGTAATGTTCCGAGGACTGGTTGTTCGAAGGACAAGCTTGAACTTCCTACATTTAGCAGAAGGTCAGTGGAGAAGATTTGACTTGGAAGCTCTTGAGAGAAGAGAGCAAGGGGTTGAGTTTCAGGAAAAAGCGAGGTGAGAAAGAGAAAATTGATAGGTGGTAGTACTTATTCTAATAAATGTTGTATTGATTATTGGGATTAAGCACCCCTGTAAGAGGTTGCTAAATTCGATTCACCCTCCCAATGATATCAGTACTCTCTCTGTACATCTAAATAAGCGTCTAGTTGTTGTTTTGAAAGACCCTCATGGCTTAATTTGACCAATGATAGTTACAATGCAGGAGTGGTGCACAATATATTTCCTTTGGTGATATAAGATCTTCTGTACCTTGCAGTTGAATTGTGGCGGGAGGGTTATGCATCATCGCGATTATGATTTCACTCGTTTGTGATCAGACTTCAGTAAATAATCAGTTCTGTTACATTTACTACCACTATGATATATCGACGAAATCTAGAATATAATATCACACAAAGGAAATCCTAAATCTGATTACTGTCACCATTTCTAAGCTCCAAGCAACATGACACCCTCTACAATTGGACTTCCATCGACTAAACCCGTATTCTCAACTCTGGTCATGTTTGTGATGTTGTTGCAATTGTTGTTGGTACTGCTGCAGGGGATAGGCTCGCTGCTGCTGGCGATGGCAGACCCACCCATAGGCTGAACAGCTGAGAATTGCATACTAGCTTCAGTAGCAGCAACAAAGCTTTTGCAATGATTAAAAGATTTGTCAGGCTGCTCAAACTGCTCCTCCGGGACGTGAACAAGGAATTTCTCATCAAAGCTGCCCTGATCGTTGTTAGGTTGTGCCATGGCTGGGTCCATACCAGTTGAGTGGATCCTTCGGCGGATCATGCTGCGAATAGTGACTCTCTTTTTGGCTTGAACCTTTGGCGAGGAAGAAAGAAAATTTGCATCGAAACGATGAAATACATCTGTGCATGCATTGTTGACCGCGTGCTTAATGTTTCTTGCATCGCACTTACATTGCGCTCCACTTCCCGGACCAAACTTTGGCGCGACCCTGAACTCGCTTGTTTTCCAGGCCGACAGACAATGGTGGATGGCAGACGCGGTGAGGGGAATGAATGTCGGGTTGATAATATGAATCAATGAGCTATCGATCATTCCCATTTGTCGTGTGCCATAGAATGATGTCCGGTGAATAAGATCTACTATTTCAGTCGCTGCAAATCGAAACTTGTACTAGTAAATTGAGTGTCAAGACAACAATTAAACAAGAAGGGAACTTTGAATTTACCTCATGAAAGTTTGCGGGACATCTAAACCTGTCCTTGGGTCATAGCCAGGGTACCATTGTCCGGATCTTCATAGGCGACTGTATTCGACATCCGTAATTTCAGTCGATTGAGGTCTTGCATCCTTGTACTATTGCTGCACAAGGGCACAGAATCTTTGTGGGAGCCTGATGCATAATGTCAGCAATGAAAACAATCATTAAAATAATTCATTTACCACTGAAATGTAGGCAGGTGGAGGGTTTGAATTTCTGGGGGCTGGATTAATGCTGCCAATTTCCTCAGACCACCAACTATGAATCTGCGCAGTCATCACCGCATTCATGGCAAAGGGATTCACACACATCGAATTATTGCTAGCTATAGGCTTCACACGTGCCATGACCATTGCCGGAAGATCTCAAAGAGTTGTCTGAGCGTTGTAATGTGCCCTGACAATGAGGCCTGTCACCTCTGTAACAAAGGGCTTATGTCACCAGAGATTTCCAGCGTTCCATGCAACCAATTTCTCACCTGCTTCATTTGAATCAGTCCTCTAGTCAATATATAAATTAGCTGGCGGATTCAATCATTCAAATATTTCATCGGATAACTTCTTGGATTCCAGTGGCACAGGCTCGTGTTCATTCTCCTCCCCCGAGAAAATAAGGACCTTCCGATGTTCAGGATTTAGGGGTTGAGCCGATCTCCGTGTTGATTGAGTGGCTGCAACTTATTTTCCATGTATAGACGTGAAGGAATCTTTTGATGGCTGTTTGCTCATTGCGTTCCAGGATGGTTGCCGTAGAGGCTTGTGGTTGGATTCTGGATCGTCATATCGCCAATCCCTGTGACTGTCGGGTATCGTGCTATGATCATCATCCAGAACTTCATTGTGGATAGATCGTCTACTTCTCCAGGTGCTGGAAGGAGGAGGAGGAGGAGAAGTGCGGCGCCTTCTTGTCATGATTCAAAAAGGCTGCGAGTGATAAGTACGCAAAATTAATGGAATGACTGAATGAAAAGTGAATGAATGAAGCGTAAATAAATTACACCATTGGGTAAAGGAACAAAAGCGTTGATATGATTAAAAGCATCGTCATGATGTGTCTTTTTATCCTGTCGACAATTCAATGATCTTAGCATTTCCAACTATGCACACTTCCAACTCCTTGGATGGACGGGAACTACGACCTAGGAATGGTAGGTGACACGCATCCAGCAGGGTTGTTGATTGGCGTTCTTTGATGAAAATCATTATCGCAATATGCTGAAATACCTTCCCGTTTCACTAATCATTCACGCTAACTGCTGCTGAGCAAAGATACCGAACTACCAATAACATGATAGTCATAAATAGAGTCCTATTGCTTCCACTATGTCTGTCCCAAAAATAGACATCTCAACGATTAATCACAACATCGTGAACTCTCAAAACAGCTCTTCATGCATGAATATGAATGATGTAATAATGAAATAAACAAAACACCAAAATGAGACCCAAAACCTCACCGAAAAAATCCAAATTATCACTCATCTGTCCACCATCCCAAGAGCCAGAAAAATACGCACCAACATCCCAAATCGTGGAATAACCGTCCAGTCAGTACATTCTATCCTCACAATGACTAATTTGCAGCGGGGCAGCTGCTTGAACGCTTTCTATTGGCCAAAGAGGCTGCAGCGTGATGATTCACCATGTGATCGTGCTCAGGTAGCCAAGCCACATCCCCATCAGCAACACCGCTTTGCTCGCAATCAGCAAGGAGACCAAGAGCACAGTTCCGGATGACTTCAAGCTATCGCTGATGTCTGAGACTCCTCTTTTGAAGCATCCGTGCAAACGTTTGGAAGCCTGTTTTCCCCATTGGGAAGCTTCTTGGATCTGGGCGTAGCGTCTCACCATCATCATCCGTTTCCTCCCTGATATCGTCGATCATATCCTCGGCTGCAGGTGTTAGGGGTTCTCTCCTGATAGCGGTCATGATACATGTTTGAGGCAAGCAAGTACACGTGACTACCATCAATGGGATGGATACTATTAGTTCACGAAGCAAAACACCTTCTTGCGTAAGCCCG
>Ga0307514_10002735_pt1 | contig 17796 bp, 16 predicted proteins | sample 16_EM_MG_FD_203088 | JGI IMG/M metagenome (GOLD analysis project Ga0307514, IMG submission 203088) | Populus trichocarpa ectomycorrhiza microbial communities from riparian zone in the Pacific Northwest, United States - 16_EM | ecosystem: Host-associated > Plants > Roots > Unclassified | place... | reverse complement strand
TTCCCGCTCTTGCTCCGCCTTGACAGTGAATGTGAACCGTCACCAAAGTTATTTGTTTTTTGCTATAATTAAGTATCCCCGAACGCCACACACCTTCTGAATCTGGGTATTCGTTTGTTCCCCCCCCATGTCCAACAACCTCAAGTCACTATTACCTACAACTGTATAATAAAATATGTCAACTACCCGAGAATAACGTAGCGATGCCTCAATCATGACGGATCTTGGCTGGATAGAAGAACCTACTTTCCTTACAGTGTTCTTTTTAGGAGAAACCTTCAAGGTCCTCCTTCCGTTTTGAATCTGGAGCCATAGTGCTCTACCCGTGTGTCTTGTAATGTGTCCCCCAGTTTCAAACCTCGTTTTTTTCCAGTTCAACCGACTTGGCCGCATGGAGAATTGCAACGAAAATTTTTTTCTGTGAGGTGAGGATTTTTGACTAGATCGATTCCACTTTAAAAATATGCACTGTGCAACCCTTGTATTTCGATCAAATACGGTTGTCGCTCGCCCTTGCATTCTGGGCGGTCAACTTCCAACTAGTTGAAAGGTTTAATATTCTTTCAATTAAAATGAAGAAAATGGGGTGTTTACTCGTATATACGGAATCTCAGATCATTCCTGAACCCAGATCCTCATTTATTGCGGTGTCCCACTGAAAAGACCCGGTCTTGATTATCGTTTATCACAAGTAGACTGTGGCGGTGAGTCGTTGCTGGCATCTTAGCAATGGAAATTTCCGACAATCATGTTCTGCACATCGATCTAATAGGATCGTTGTATAATAAAATATTGGCCATGTAACTGTTTGAGCGCCGGAAACCTAGCGTGAGTCTCGAGCGGTCTGTGATGCACGAGAAGGGCATGGCAACCATGAGTATAATCGGATACCCTTACGTTTATCAGTGCTGAATGCAGCTGATGACGTTCCAGGGTCTCCTGATCTGGAATGCGAATGAACAACAATGTTACATGGCTAGTCTTTACTTGATTGTTATATTATTTTTTGAATGAAGAATTCGTTGCTCGTCAACACGTAGCAGGTTCTCCTTCTGAGAGCGACTTAATGCTGCTTAATAGAGTTGAAATATATGCTCGTCTGCAGATCGCGACAAGCATGGTCAATCGGTGATTCCCATCATGCGAGATAAGGTGTTGGCCCCGAATAACTGCGGTTAGAACTCCATATGAATGAAGGGACATCTGTATATCTCCGATGGGATTCCTTTCTCAGGCGTCCTTATTGTCTTTTTGCCTGTCGACGTTCAATATGTTGATGCCTTACCAGAACTAGGGTCGTGTTCGAAGCTCGTTGCTGCAGGTTGAGAATCTGCAGTGGGAATTAGGTGAGGCGCATAAAGGACGAGGCTGGCACATGTACTTACCAGTGTTACCATCCCACCTTTTTTTCCCCCAAAGGTCGGCCTTTGTATCAGTGAGTGATGCCGTTTAGTGTCAAAACTGGGGACCCTGAATGACTGCTGTTTCATAAATCTCTAGATGCCCTTCGATCGCGAACAGGGCGCTCGACACGTCGACAATGGTGACGGTGAGCACAGCCCAAACCTCCTCAATCGACTTCACGCGCTTTACACGTTGCAAAGACATGGCCGCGCTAATGGGCCATTCAGATCCTTCTCTTACCCACACGTTTCATTTGGAAATGACGCCTCATTCATTTCCAGCTTCGGGGAACACCGCCACGGTCGTTGGTTCAAAACCTTCTCTTTCTTCAGGTCAACGGGCACCTCCTTTGGCTCCAGCGGAACCTACTGCAGAGTCATCCATGCCCGCAAAACAATCGCGCACTCATGCAAAACGCCGCGATCCATCATACATTCCACGTCCCCCAAACGCGTTCATCCTTTTCCGTTCTGCGTTCATTCGTGACCAGAATATCCCCGGAAAAGTAGAGGGTAATCATAGCAAATTATCAAAAATAATCGGTGCGCTTGTTATGTCTCCTTACATCAGCTATCGTTATCTCACCATCGTGCCACTAGGACTCTGCTGGAAGCAACTTCCTCCTGAAGAAAAAGAGAAATGGGAAGCTCGCGCAGTCAACGCCTTGGCTGAGCACCGCGCTCGCTATCCTGACTGGCGTTTCCGTCCTGGTGCCAATGCTAGACTCAAAGTTAGTGAAGCTGGCATCTCAACACAAAGGCGGCGTAGTGTCCGAAGCCGTGCAAAAGGATCTCCGGCAAAAGAGGGTGATGATGGGGAGATTCCTCTTCCGGATGGCAGAGAAAAAGACAAGGGTAAAGGCAAGTTGAAAATGACTCGCATGCCCTCCATCGAAGAGACGAGATGTGCGAAGATAGCCGGCTTTGTTGCCGAGGGACTTAAGGGAGAGGAACTTGGAGTTGCTGTGAGACAATGGGAGGATGATCGACGAATACCGCGTTTTGAGACGCGAGCGAAGAAACCGAGAAGCTCAAAACCGCGTCCTACATCCTCCAAAACATCCCGATCGCAGTCCGACGCAACTGTATCTTCCCTTCCATCCATTCCCCCCAAAAAATCACCATCGGATTCCGAGTCGGATAGTTTAACACCCACACATACACAGACTACGCGGACGCCGATCGTAGGATTAACGAAATATCTCGTCTCTAGCAGTGAAACTAACATTAGTGAGGCTCATGCCTCTACCACCGACCTTCCAGCCGTCCCTCTTACACACATGTTCAGACGCTCCCTTTCCGCTCCTACCCCAAACAAGCGTTCGTCATATCCCCATTCTTTTTCTGAACCCTCAGACGAATCTTCAGCGGAAGATATCCCTCCGACGTCAGCGGAGCCAAGTCCGGGGGCTTGGGGGAGTTTCAACTCCCCCGTTCCAGAAGAGGCACCTACAGGGACCCACACAAGCTCCCACATTCGACGAGTATCGGCCTCCTATCCGATATCATCAAGCTGTGCGACAGCACCCTTTGACCCGGATCTCACGTGGCAAGGACCAGACAACCGTCGTCGTGCGGAACAGATACAACCACCTTCGTCTTGGTGGACCGGACAAAAGGACCAAGGTAGCTGCGACTCTACGGTGTTTGCTGCGGACAATTTGGGGTACGAAACACAAGCAGGTGGTGGCGAATATGATCGCGAATATCTAGAGGTTTGCTTTACTCTTCCCCTTTGGTCTCATGGTCTAGAATCTAATTCATCGCCTTTTTTTTGAATAGCAATATAGGTCCTATGAGTCTTTTCGAGACGGAGGTCGGCATGTGGAATGGACGGATGAACCGACCGCAAGCAATACTAACCAAAGGCTTGTCACCGTCATTGAAGATCCTTATAAAGATGACTGTGGCCACAATTCGCCTCTTACCTTGTCTCAGCCTGAAACGCTATCTCTTCCTCCACCGTCGAGCGGAGCTTATTACTATTCCACCGTTCCGCCCACCTCTCCATCACCCTTTCCATCATCTTCTTACTCTGCCCTCAGCGGTTGGGATGGTGACTATAAGCCCCAGCAAGCCAGCATGAGGTCTTGGCCGGAAAGCCATCCTCTTCCAAACGCACCTCACACATCTTCTTCTACAGTCAGTTGGTATTCGGACCAAGAGCTATACAATTGGACTGGGACCAGGCCCGAGTTGCAGCATACGGTATTGTCTGTTGACCCGCACGACTGGGATCGACATGAGCGTCGTGCATCCAGTGACATGAACCTCCGTGTTGAACCTCAACGGCAACTAAACTTCGACGATGAGCTTCGCCGTTTACATGGTGGTTCATAACCATCGTCCAAGCGAACGTGTCTACCCTTCGTGTATTCCCCCGGCCTTGTCCACCATCTCCTTTCTTTCCCTGGCTGTTGTAACATAGATTAGCTGTTCCTTCCCCTCTTCGTTTGCTAGTCAATTTTTTTCTGGTGATCCTTTCGTCTTTCCTTGCAGTTGATCATTTGCACACTTTCTTTGTAGCAATTGCACAGTGTACGCTTTCGCATAGCATTCATTTACAGCATTTACAGAGGTTCATCACAAGTATTCTTATTCTCCAATCATTGGACCATTTCGTGCCTACATCTTGATCTCAGTTCACTCATTTTTTTTGTCCTTGCTTCTTGATGTAACATAATTTGCATGCATTCGCTTCCAGATATCACGATTTCACTCGTAACGTGTAAGAGACTTGATCTGTTATGTTTTGACATAAAATGTTATTTTGAGCCGCCGAAAGAACATTCGAGCTGCCTCCGCTGTCCTGAAGAGACACCCACGCCTTCAAGTTTACATTTCATCTAAACATCCTTATAGATCTCATGAAAGCGCAACAGGCAGTGCTTTGCGGTTTTGTGTACTGAACCGTAGCCCACTTACCACTTCCAGAATCTCAGGTTCGTTCTCGATGTTCGTTTGCAAAACGTGCCTTCAGCCTCATCCGGAAATCACGAAAGGCTCACGAAATGGTGTTTTCTAAAACCATGATTTCACTATGTACGCAACAGAAAGACTGGCAAGAAATGGTGAAAGAGTCTTCAAAAAAGCAAAAAGCTGATAAAAAATGCTGCCACTGGCGATGCCTCTGAAGATTTTGTTGGGTTGCATGCGTTGCCTGTCTGCAGGTTCAGGGGTGCATTTACGATCTTTTTAACCATCACGAACATAGCACCACTGGCTAGAGTGTCCACTTCACGAATGAAAGTCAGCAAACTGCTGGGACTTGAAGAGGAGAGGGCAAACGGCTCTTGCGCTGCGTGGCTCCAGACGGTAGAGGTCCAGGACAATCTTTGGCCACGTTAGCCTCCAGCCACAGGCGCACTCGTCCGAGTGACGAACCTCTCTTGCGCTCCTTAACATTCCACTGGGATAGCTAACCCTGACCATATCGACAATGGCCCCTGCGAGGCATCTGGTGAAGAGGCTGGTGGCCAGTCACTACCAGTGCCCAGCTCTCCTCGGGGACCTGCTTCTCCGACTCTAAGTGATTGAATCCTGGCGATTCTACCGCGTCTACAACTCGACGAACGAGGACTGAATGACTGGTATAGATTCACTTCCGTTTGGCGGATTACTGAGAGGCGTCTGGCCATCCCAATTGAACCGCGATGCCAAGACGCGCCACGTTAGGCACAATCTGGGCACCTCAACAGTGGTTTTATATCACCACTCCCAAATTTGAACTTGATTTGAACCAAGTGCTCAGAATTGCAGGGCTGGCTACGCGATCGGAATCGACTTTGTGCGTAGTGATACGACGAAGCCGAAGAAACCTATGGCAACAAATGTGGCAACGGAAGCTACGATGGCCAGAGCGGGCGAGAGGATAGCTATGGGCGTGCTGAACGTCGAGTGCCAGTGGCGGGGTCTCGCGTTTCAAGCACAAGGATCTTATATCTTACCCGTCTGGGATTGCCAGTGACTTGGCGGATCATGGGAAACTAATTTGAAGTTGGTAAAACAATTAGGAAACGCTGCAAACTTGTAGCCCTTAGCTTTCGGAAAGGAAAGATCGTTGGAATTGCGAGATGAGTCCGAGTGCTATTCATTGTGTACAGGTCAAAATAAGAGTAAGACTATACAAGTAAAGATTCCGGGGTTGGGTGAGTCAGATGTTCAGTGAACCAAAGTTATCACACAGATTCAAGGTTCGTCGTTGGTAGTATCGGGATCGTAAACGATCTTTGTAGCACTCCTAGAAATGAAGAATTGCATAAGTACTTTTCGAACAATGATTGACTGCAATTTATCACCTCTTTTCGACATCCTGCAAGCAAAACGTTTGCAAGAACAGGTAGTGATGGTCAGCGTCGCCATATTCTGATAAAGATATAGACGACATACCTTTATTCCTTGCTTCTCCTTCCATGCCACTTGGGCCTTCAACTCTGTCAAACCGAATAATAAAACGATTTCATAATCCAGCCTATAAAACAACCCGGGACCCGTCGCTTTTGGTCGCGCGGTCAAAGGTAAATGTGACAGATCCACGTTAATGGTACACAGCTTCGTGTAGTTCTCTGCGAGAACAAACCCAAAGTCCAGCTATCAGCGAGACAAAATTGGAAAACACGTACGAGTGTCCTGATCTTTCCATTTAGGATCTTTCAATGTTCCTCTGTAACACCAAACATAAAACTCGGCAGAATTGAAATCCGTCTTCTTTTCCGATTCGCGGAAGTATGCCTTCCTGAACTCTCTGGCTTCTGTCACTTGCGTATTCTGAAGCAAAAATTGGTGATAAATGCGAACGACCGGTTGAAATGGAGAATTTACCTTTGGGAGAATGACATCGAAAGCATCACTGATCCTTTTACTACCCGAAACAGAAATAAAGGTATTCTTGATTCTTTGTTGATGATCAGCTTGATTGGGCTCGAATGGAATGTGACAGAAGTTTCCGTAAGTGACTTTCGAGACTCGAGTCCTCACAAAGTGGTCAAGGTAAAACGAAATGGCTCCGTCAGATACGGCTTTGTTGCTAGAGGAAGAGGTGTGAGTCCAGAGCGGAGTGCAAGTTACTCGTCTTACACATGGTTATCAGGACGTATGATATTCAAACCCCTGGGGGCCAACTGAGCCTGGACATTGTTGTATAACCAATCACTAGCTGCGAAACCGCCAACGAGCACAACATGCTGGGAACAAGCCTGTCATGAAGAAGTCAAAGAGTAAGAAGACAACGTACAACTATAGGCTTATGTGCATTCGTCCTCTGTTCCAACACTGCTTTGACGATGCAACTAACCGATGGTTGGAAAAACATTGCAACATCAGAACTACGGAGAAAACAGCATGAGTAAAAAGTATCCGCTGACATGATAAGATGCATACCCCTGTAGTTTCAACTGCCCGAAACGAATGTTAAATTTTTCGTCCGTATCTCTGGTGGAGCCGAACTTGATGTATTGGAAATCTTTCGAATCTCTGAATCTGAGCTTCGTCGTCTTGTCAAAGCACCTCACAATGTGACCCAGATCTTCATGGAACGGAGAATCGGAAAGGAAGCCTAAGAATGGAGTTGCAGTGATGGAGAGATACTACATAAATTTCCAACATACTATCAAGAAACGTTTTTGCGTGGATGCTGACAAACACCGAGCCGTGGAAGTGACCTAGAGCCAGATTAGTCTTTTTTTGTCGCAGAGTAAAGGTACGGCTTGCATTGAGGTGCGGCAATTTCTTCGAAATTTTCTTTCGTGGCGTTTTTGTTCCTACAGTACGAACTAATATCAATGGTGCCACCTCCGGCATCAACAATGACAACACCATCTCCATCCTTAAAGAATTGCCGTCATGATTTACACCACGACAGCAAGAACGAACGGATTGGGCTCACCTTCATGGCGCCAACAGGTAATCCGTTTTGGATGGAAAAATGTAGACTTGCTTCACCTTCTGTAACAAATGTCAGTCTCGAATGCCCTGGACCGGTATCCGGGATCAGGCGAGCAGCGACGGCTGCCTTCCTCATTTCCTGCTGTTGCGTACCCTCCCAACCGTTTGGATGAGAAAGGACAAGGTCGATATCGTTCTTGACCGATTCCCAGAAGACAGGACCGTTTGCGTGCGTATCCTTAATGTAATTCTCGGCACACAAGAATAGATATCTGAGAAAGTCGGAAAATACATCCACCACGCTCTTGTTTAAAGGCAGAGATGGAATATCCTTGCTAACATTCTTTCCTGTGCCGATTTTGTTCCTGAGATGCAGCTTGAACCTGGAAGACTGAGACACTTTCTGATAGGCGGAATGTACAAGAACTGCCACACCATTCAGCTTTGATCCATTGCTCATCCTCTGCCATTTCCAAAATCCCTTCTCTCATTGCCTCTGCTCCTACCGCCTTCACTTTGCCTGATCGATCATAATAGATAACAGTTGGAATCTTTGAGGCACCGCTGATATGTTCATGTGCTGGGAATCTACAGCAGGATCAGAGGGACGAGCACAATTGAACGTAGCGGATCACCAACCTTGTCACAGGTTTTATCTCAGGAACTTGTCCAGGATCTAAAACACTGATATCGACCGAAATATCAAACAAGCGCCCGTGAGAGTTTATCGCATCTCGAATGCTAAACAAACCTGTATGAGATACCACTGAAAGTCGTGCCTACATCAAATGCGAGGACTAGCTTTCGCTTGGTACCACGATATGCGGAGCGGGACGACATGGTTGCTAGTAGCAAGTTGATGGTGAATGGTGAGCGGTGCAATCATACAACTCATGTTATGGAACGTGACAAATATTATGTGGTTCTTTATTCGGACGACTTGGCGCTTATCTGGGCCTCTCATGTTGAGCTACGTGAATTGAAAAACAAAAGGCTAGACGCATCTATAATGAAAAAAAGCTCTTCGAGAAGATTGTTCCAAGTCTAGAAATGCTGCAATGTCTGCGTGAGATTGGGACAAGAAATCCGATTTTTTTTCCATTTCGACTTCGAGGAGTATGCTTCTGTCTGCGGATTCTAAGGTAAATGTTGGTGTTAAGATTTGAAAGCAATGACCTCCAGAAAGGTGACTGTTATTATCGCAACATCATGAGCCTGAGATTGACACTAATTGATGATTTCACGGCAGAACGTGTACTGGCGTAATAAAGTCGTATGGTCAAAGGTAAGTGAGAAGGTGCATAGAATCAGCAAGGTACCATATAAGAAATGAAGAGGTCAAAGTTCATGATTCGTGGTATCAGGTTCGTAAATGATTTTTGTATCGCTTCCATACGCAGAGCATTGAATGTAAGTTGTTCGAACATGATTAATCACAGTTTATCACCTCTTTTCCACGTCCTGCAAGCAATGAGGTTTGTATGAAGCAGTCAGCGTGGAGAAATGCATATGAATGACAAGGTTATGTGAAACGATAAGATGCGAACCCATGTAATTTTTTACCTGCCCAAAGCGAATTGTCTCTATAGTAATGGAGACAAACTGAAGTATTGAATTTTTTTTGGAAGCTCTGAATCTGATTTTCGTTGTCTTGTCAAAGCACCGTACAATGTGGTCCAAATCTTCGTGAAATGGAGAAATGGCGAGGAAATCTATCAATAAAATTGGAGTCAGATATAAGATTAATTGACAACCAAGGAATCCTTACATGGATGTTAACAAACTCCGAGCCATAGAAGTGACCTAAAGCCAAATGGGAAGTTTTCTAATTCAGAATCACAGAGGAAAAAAATGAGGCGCAGCAGTTTTTTGCAAAGTTCTCCTGTAATACAATGTCGAAAGTTCCACCTCTGGCACCGACGAAGACCACCTCATCTCCATCCTTAAATTAATATCGTTTATGTGATGACTTCAAGGGCAAGTAAACGGAACGCACCTCCATCATGGCGCCGACAGTGTCTGGAATCTGCTGCAGTGACAGCCGCCTTCCTCGTCTCCTGCTGTTGTGTACCCTCTCCGGGCCATCCGTTTAGATGTGAAAGACAAAATCTTGATTCCCTTGCAAAATTTTTCCCTGTGTCAATTTTGTTTTCGAGGTGCAGCTTTAACCCGAGATATTCGTTAGAGCCTTGATGCAACTTGAATCTAGAGGGTCACTGGCATGTGCACGGTAAGGATCGCAATACAACACAACGACCTTGCTCGTTACATTTATTTCAGGAATTTGTGTAGGATCCAAAGTGCTGGTATTGAGCAAAATAAGAAATTCCACTGCCAAGTGCCGACATCAAATAGCACAATAACATATGCGGCGGGAACAGAAGCAGTCGGACGATTCTGATCATTGTGACTTCCGTCACAACATTCATAGACAACTCAAATTGTTGAACTGTAGTCTGTTTTCGCATTCTTAATCTGTATAACAAAATTTGAAAAATGTGCTGGATTCCCACAGTGACGTTCAATACAATCGTACGTCGCATTGGAATCTAGAGCTTTTTACTACTTTACTCAAGAATTTTGGCAGTTTGCTGCATGACGAGGAGATCCATGCCAATAGCATCCAAATGATACTCCCTCTACCTGTTTTAACTGTGCGGCTCGACAAGATAAGACCCAAATAAGATCAATCGTGGCTCTGAAAAAGACGTTGAAGCAACCTCAATTACTCGGGACGATCGGATGTGCCTACAAATAAGTTACGTGAAATGGAATGAAACATGAGGGACATACACTCAAAGTTCTACATGTAGATCATGAAACGAACGCTGAACATTGAAGCTATTCGTGATATGTCTTCGAAGGGTCTGGCTCTTCTGTCAAAATGCTGCGAACCTGTGCCTCGTGAACAACACAAGGAACGCACCCACCAGCCCGTAGGATTATTTTGAGACTGAAACCAAAAGGTGGCCTCGTGGATCACACCTGCCCAAACATACGTGCAACAGCAAGCTGCGCGTCAGGCCAACAGAGCTAGGCATATATGAGTCGATCTTTTGCAGGATGTAACCCAATTCTTAGCCATCTCACTTATTAACGCCTTTCCTTCCAAAGACATCTTTCCATCATAAGAGGTCTTATTCTATTCGTTTTTATCTTTACTTTCAACTAGCGTGATGGCCGCAATATTCTCTGTTGCAAGATTCCTCGTGAAGACTCGCCAGCTAACTAGACGTGCGGATTCGAGTGATAGCACTACATTGGTGGGCGATGTCAATGACAAGGTCGAAAAAATCACACTTCCAGGTTCGGTTTTCTTCGTCATCTGTATACAGCAATCTAATGACGAATATTTTTTGATATCTTTCAGCGCCGGTCGCATCCGAAGTGATGGTACACCAATTAGAACCCGGGGAGCAACCCCAGGCATCTGCTCCACAATTAGAATCAAGGACAAAAAGCGAGACTTTGTCGTTGGTGCCTACGGAAGATTTCAAAACGCCACAGGAGCAAAAAGAAGAAATTTTCAAGTCGGATTGGACAGGGAGTGACAACACCGTTGTACACGAACCGGAACCGACGAAATCCGTAGATGAGCCGGCGGTTTCAATCCAGGGTACAACAGAAGTTGAGCTGGCTACGACGGAGGGCCAAGCAAGTGAAGTGGATGGTCTTCAGGCTGAGAAAGACCCTATAGCAGAGACAGTACCAGAACCGGAGGTCGTCGAGGAGCAGCAGACGTCAGATGAGGAGGGAGCGGTCGACGTAGGAGTTCAACCGGAGAACGAACTTCAGAAGAGCGAAGCCGATCCATCGATCCTTTCAAAACAAGTGTTGGTTCTGCAGGACACAATTCGGCAATACGAAACTGACCTCGAAGCTGCCGTACTGGAAAAAGACATTTTGTCTGACCGACGCCGCCAACTCGAGGAGGAGCTTCGCAATGCGCTCAACGTAGTGGATAAGAAGAGTGAGGTGATCGACCGCCTGTTGTCGGAACTGGGTCGTTTGAAGGAAGAGATCAGAAACTTGACTCAGGAAGGGACGGTAGCCATACGAAGGGCAGAGATGGAGAATGGGGATCTTCGTCGAAGTGCTGCAGAGGACAGAGAGTATGCGAGGAAAGAGATACAGCGCCTTAAAGGTATCATTGCGGTCGAGAGACACATGCATAAAGAGCGAGCCAAAGAATCTGTGCAAGAGCAGGCTGAACTCGCTGCGAAACTTGAATCGAACGAATCGGATATCTTGGTTCTCAACACAGAAGTCGAATCTCAGAAAGATCGGATGGCAGCGCTCGAGACCCGCCTTGAGGACAGTCGCGAGGAGATTCGGGACCTTTACAACAAATGCAATGAGCAGATGATCAAGAACAGGCAAAACGAAGAGGACCTATTGGAGGAGAGAGACAAGCTTGTGATGAAGGATAACCAGATCCAATTTCTCGAAACGACGAACCAATCTCTTTCTACTTCCGTCGTCGAGATCCAATCTATGGTGGGCGAGACCGAACGGCAGAACACTATGCTTATGGACCAAGTTCGACAGCAAGCCGACCAACTCCAAAGCCGCGGACAAAGCTACATGGACACACTGGGCGCAGGTCTGGGACGGTTCATGGCATCCAACACAACTCTGTCGCCATTGTACGGTTTAACGCGCGGTCTTCGTCGGGGTGGCAATATCACACGTGGTCAAACGGTTGTCAAAGAATTCAAGAACCTCAACGATGAGATCTATCAAGTGGCTGCTTTACTAACGGACCGGCTGGAGGGACTAGATAAGAGGTTCGTTGGTGACGATTCTCCTTTTTCTGCTTTGCGCCGCAGTGAAGTCACTGGCGTGCGACGTGCCAAAGCTGAATATCTAAAGTCCACTCTTGGGTTAGAACTCATCAAGCGTTTGGAACGGGACTCACCGCACCGAATCGAAGATATCAACCCTTTTTTCGTTCAGACAGCACTCCAAGGGTGCCTGACCGCTTGCTGCATGCGCATCATCACTTCGTGGTATCCTAGCGAATGGGAGTACGGACGCTTCTTGGAGACGTTGTATGAGAGGATCAGAGGTACAGGTGCAACTTAGCCCTCTATGAATATATTCCGTTTGCTGACCAACTTCATTGCAGCTGGTATGGACCTCGCCCTGACTTGGCGTAAAACTACTCAGCAAAATTGCGTTCCATCTACACCACGAGACAGGAATACCAAACTTGTCGACTATCTACAGGACGACCTTCGGGCTGTCCTGAACGTTTCTGGCTGGTCTGACGATAGTGACGCGGATTCAACAATTGAAAGCTTCCGAGACAAACTCTTCAAAATCGTTACTATGGCCGTTCGGTTGAATACTTTGACGGCAGTGGGTGTCCCTGGAGAGCTGGAGGCCATCTTGACTGATCGAGGAAGCTTGTTCAATTCCAAGACGATGATGGATGATTCTTCGCCTGAAAGGAGTAAAAGCAGAGATGCTTCCCTGAAGGGTGAGACGGTAATTAGTGTTGCGGGGTTAGGATTGAAGTGGGCGGACAACAGCGACGTCGATATGCCTCATCTCCTTCTCAAACCACGCGTCGTGCTCGATAGTGCCTTGTCCTAATCCCTTATCTCTTTCCGATTCGTGTTCCTTGCCGAGGTAATTTATGAAACTTGTAAATATTGCAATCACATATTATATCCACAATTCAATTCAACTGCGTTGCCTGTAGAACTACACATGTACAGTAGAAAAAATCGAGATGTCACGGAAACAATACGGAATGCCCGGACCGTAATGACGATGGCTTTAAGCTAATGAAAAACGTGTGGTTCGACAAGCATTTAAAATGTATGTAATTAGTGCTGTGTTGCGTAGGAATCCTCCGAGGTTGATGTTGACACACTCCCTTCTGCACCACTTGAGTCTCCAGCAGAAAGAAACTCAACCTGCGAGGATGAGGTGCAGTTGAACTCACTGCCGTGCAACGTTTTGATTCGTGATGTGTCTTGAGCCTTGACTCAGGGCTTGATCAATAATCATACAGTCAAACGCATTGCATGAAATTGTGGAGTTTGAACACAATGAGGCTGGAGAAGGTTATCGTTATCCAAAACATCCACGTTTTCACCTCATGTTTATGCCTGTAACGTTCCCCAAGTGCAACGCAGCACTCCTAAGGAGGCAACACAGGCTCGAACGCACGTAAGTGCTACATGTTGCAGATCATACTAAATAGGCCCACCTCCATCTATTCCGTCCCATCTCTGTTCGCTCCCTGAAGTCTTTCGACAATCACTATGAGCCATAATCTCATGTCATCGTCATTTCCAACAGGACGGTCGGCAGGCCCGACAGGTTACGCTCTTTACATCGGCCTTGCAGGCCTTTCAGCCGTTGGCGTCTTCGCTGCAATCAGGTGTTTGAATATCTGTCAAGAGGCTCAACGGAAAGGCCAACGAGACATAGAGTCCCGACGGAGGCTGCAAGAGGAGCAGGATACACTCCGGCGTTTGTTGACCAAACGCGATGCCGAGTTAGAGCAAGAGAGGGAAGCAAAGGCATCATTACATGACGAACTCGAGGGGCTGGCAAAGAGGCTACACGAGGCAGAGACAGAACATAATGGTGTCAAGAAGCAAAACGAGACGCTAGCTGACAAGATCAAGGAACTGGTCGCGCGAAATAAGCAACAGGACGGCGAATTGCAGAAGAGGACGACAGAACAGAAACAAATGAAGGAGCTGCTCGAAGCGAGAACGGGCGAGTTGAAAGGCGCGCAGACGTTCTTGACCAAGGCGGATCAGCTGTCTGGTGCTGATGTGATTAAGCTTGTGGAGGAATTGAACGGCGAAATTATGCAGACGGCCGCGAGTATGGCGGAGCAGCTCGTCGTGGAAGAAAAGAAGTTGAACCCGGAGGGCAAGGAGCAAGAATCAGACGAGACGAGGGCAGCTATCGCTAGGACTGAAGAAATTATTGGTCCTCGCCTAACCGACCTGCTGAGGATGTCAGAGCATCACGAAGATCCAATCCTAATCCAAACTGCATTCCAAGCTGGGATGGCTGCTTATACGCATTGGATGATCTCTTCATGGTGTTTTGAGAGTCCAGAGGACGAGCATATGCTGAGCGAAATTTATGCGAGGGTTCGGGAGGCTGGTATGTTTATCAACACCTTTCCCAAAAAAAACTCGTTCACGCTCTTTAACAGAAGAACAAGCTGTATCCGGTCGCTGGAGACAATTGACAAGAACACATCTCCAGCGGATGATGGCCCACGAACCCGATTTGCTTCCAGACTTGGCAGAGGCAATAGCGAACATAGTGGTTGCTGCGGGCTACAAAGAAGGTCCTGCGCTCGCCCACCGCCGAATTTTGTCACGGTTCTCTGAGAGTATAGGAACGGTGATGAAACTCGCCAGGAACCTCAACAAGAAAGTCGGTGAAGGCGTCACGTCTTGCGACCTCGAGGTCTTATATATCACCCCGGATATTTCCTTCAACAAAGCTAACATGGAGGACGCGTTGGGAACCAGCACTGACAACGGTACAGAGAAAGTCATTTGCACGACAGATCTTGGTCTGGTGCGAGCAGAAAGGTTATCTGGCCCCACCGCGCACTGGAACGAGTCAGTCCTGCTCAAACCGAAGGTCATTCTTCCTTCAGGACTCGAGGGGATTGTTGGAGGAACAGACTACTCATAACCTACTTTCATTGTATAATTCCTATTATTTATTCATCCGACGTAATGAATACTTACACTTGGGTAATGAAGATTTTGTGCCAAAAATTTGAGCGGTCGGTTACAGTCGAGTGCAATGACAATCAAGAGCAAAGGTACAAGTGGCTGTGTTGACTCCTCGTAGTTTTTATCTGGCTCTCAAAGTCCCAAAAGCCAATAATCTTCAAGTATTCAAAATGTCCTGGTCTGTGAATATTCTTTAAAATTAGCACCTTCAAGGATTGGACGAAGCAATTTTGCGTAACATCCAGCTCACTGACCTCGTATTGGTCCAAATGGCCATTGAGCGTCGTTTGGTATGCTTAACCTGTTTGTCTATATGAACTCAGTGTTCTCAATTTTCTTCTTTCTTATGAATCTTATACAACAGGCCGGAATAAGTTGATCATTACAGCCATGGGCGGAACATAGGGTGCGGTTGATTTTTTTTTTCCAAAATCGGCGATTTTTGATAGTAGTTTGCTCTTAATTTTGTTGGAATCGATTCGCATTGAAAATCTGCATTGTATTACTGAGGAAAATCGTGTGAATTCATGACACAGGATGAAACGGCCACTTTGTTTCTGGACAATGGACAACTTCCCGTAGGAATCTAGAAAAATACAGACGATTCAGAATACATCAAATTTTGGAGGACATCTGGGAATTGGATAATCCCGGTCCCTCCCGTCCCGCCAGTCCCGCCAGTCCCATCCGTCCCAGAGTTTTTTCTATTAGTATAAGTTTTTTCGTCTTTCATCTTCCACCACTCCACCCTTCCTCCCTTCAGGCTTCCACTGCAAACACCCCTTACAGACCAGCGACACGTAACCACCTCACAGACGAACGCATCGACAACAACAACACGGGCACGTCAATGACAACCGCGAGTGCTCGCTTGCACAACCGCAACCTCCACCCGCCGCTATCCCAACACACAACACAGAGATTGTAGCGGGTATGGGCCACCCAGCCCCCCAACTAGGTATGTCTTCATTTGTCTATACCATGTGCCTACTAACAATATTATAACCACCTTACGGGTAACCCCTTACCCCTTCACCCTCGAGCAACGTATACTCATTTTCGAGGGTGGTCACAACACTACCATCTCCACCTTCGAAACCGGTCATATGCCGCTCGTTTTCGAGGGCGGTTGCTCCTTGGCAACACCACCATCTCCACCTTCGAAAACGAGTGTATGCGGCTCGTTTTCGACAGTTGCTACCTCCGTCACGGAAAGAGCAAAGAACAGTTTCAAAGACAGAATCACGGTATGACATATTCAAATGCACACCGTGCAGAATTAGTTTGAGGTGTAACGAAATCAAATTGAATCTTTGATGATGTACGCAGAATAAATAAATAAATAGATAAATAAAAGCTCCTTGGGCAAACCCGATGGGATTACACATGAGAGTGACAAACGCGAGACCCGCTCGCTACAGCCAACAGTGAATTTTGATGAGATGTACGCAAAATAAATAAATAAATAAAAGTCGCGCCTTTGGCCACCCGATCCTAATAAGGCCGGTATCTACGCTTATGATTATGACGAGCATTATGACGAGCGAGCCAACTTCGATTGGGGTTTCGAGGGGGATTGGGGTTTCGGGGAGGGGTTTCGGGGCGGCAATCACATCTTGGAACATTTGGATGATGTTCGCTAAAGGCCCATTCGTGTAGTAGTACGGTATTTCGTACCCTGGTTTGCAGTGGGACATCGATAAGTGCTTTGGCATCGTGAACAGAGTGGGAGAGCGTCTCTGCATGTTCACGCGGACGGGAAGCGTGAGTTGGGTCTTTCTTGGCGTACATGTCGGCTGTTCGTTTATGGTGATCCCCAAGTTCGCTCAACTCAGATGCCAATGCACGATGAAACCTTGATTCTTTGAGGTCCCATTCTCTGTTAGCCCCACGCATGAAGGCTAAAAGGGCCTCCTGATTTGCGAAATTCGTTTTTTGGGAGCCCTTTAGTAATTCCATGTCTTCTGATGTGAGGTGATGTTCTAGCCATTCGTTGTGATGTCTTTGTTTTGCGAATGCTTCTTCGCTCTGTTTGGTGTGAAGATCCGCAGCCTCACGATTTTCGCGGGTTGAGACTCTGTATCTTTCTGCTTCTTCCCATTCTCTTCGGCTGGCGTCATTGCAAGCACTCGCAGCCATCAAATGCATAAATCTCGCTTGAGCCGTTGTGCCTGTAAATTGGGGAGGCTGATGTGCTGTGGCGGAACTCAAAACAATCCCTCAAGAGGTATCAAATGAAAGACTGACTCAGTCCTCGTTGTTCTCGTTGAAATACAGTACAATTTTCAAAAGCACTCCCAATCGAGATTAGAAGGCTAACAATGAAGATGGAAGTGGACGGAATAATCATAACGAGAGGGGCAGAGGGGAAAAGAGACCAGCTCGCCAACTTGTTTGTTTCTACGCTCTTTTATCTTGTTCATTTCATGTCCGCTTAGCGGCGTTTATCAGAGTTTGTTGTGAGGCCAGGTGTGAACGTTCGTATTCGTGCTGAACCGTACATTTTGATGAAGTTGAAACTTCCAGGTGTGGTGCATCAGATTGATGGTCGGCTTGGAGAACAAAATTTCCCTTTGGGGTTTTATCAGACATCAGCAAACCGGACAAGTGATAGTCTCGAAATCCAGACGTTCCAAAAAAGGCATTTGACCGTGAGATGACAAATTTGATGGGCGGTCATGCCCAGTGAAAACCGGCTATCGGTATTTCTAGGAAAATCCATGAGAATCTAGGCTGAGCTGGGAGGAACTTAAACAAGGACAGACCTAGCAGGACACGGATTT
>Ga0307514_10002734_pt1 | contig 17797 bp, 18 predicted proteins | sample 16_EM_MG_FD_203088 | JGI IMG/M metagenome (GOLD analysis project Ga0307514, IMG submission 203088) | Populus trichocarpa ectomycorrhiza microbial communities from riparian zone in the Pacific Northwest, United States - 16_EM | ecosystem: Host-associated > Plants > Roots > Unclassified | place... | reverse complement strand
CAATCAACTCCATAACATCTTCCATCAGGTATATTGCCTGCCTCCGCCCCCTCAATTGCCTATTTTAACCTTCATTACTCTACAAGACCTCCAATCGAGCACCCCCGAACCTGCCGATCGAGCACTCCTAATTGAAATGTTCTTCGATTTTGTGTCTCGCGCCCAGGCGGCGATCTTGCGATCTATGGGAGAAGTTCTGGGTATTATCCAGCAGCAGACTGGAACAACTTCAAGACATGTCCGTAATCTCTATAATGGAGCCCAGGAAAGGGGGTGGGTTCCTGGCACCTTATTGAAGATAGAGCACGTTAAGGATAGAGATCGCCGTGGAAGGAAGAAAAAGACCACTTCAGCAGTGAAGGAGGCTATTGTGGATGCAGTCACTAAGGGTCGATATGGTCGGGAGAAAACACTTGTCCAGCTTGGTTTACAGTTCAATATCTCATTCCAGAGCGTATTTCGAATTCTCCGCAAAAAAGAAATTCCACAAAACAAAGCCCACAAGGAAACCTGGTCTTACCAATCACCATGAAAGGCAGCTCCGCATTAGAGAGACCAACCGGGTTCACAAGAATGCATGGTCACTCTTCCAATGTGCCAATGCTGGATTGCCAGCCAAGTGCGTTGCGCATCTTAAGTCTTTGGTTGGCATTCAGGAAGCTGCTGATATGGAGGATCTTAACACTGATGAATGGAGGCATATGCCGGAGACTGACCAGATAATATTGTCAGTGTTGATCCAATTCATATCGTGATCTCAGCTGGCCGCAAAGGGTGTTAACAAGAAGGCTCCTAGAGATGGTGTTCAGAAGTGCGGGAGGCCTCTGGCATACAAGGTGCACTTCATGCCACCATTAACACCAGGTGTGAGTTGGGAAGGGGTGAGGTGGGATGGGTATGTGAGGTGGGAGCACGGGGGATAATTGTAGCTAGTAGTTAATGTGCATATGCATGCATATGCAGGTTTCCCAGATAGGAAGGGGAAAGGGCTTTTGTTCTGCATGCGCACCTCCGTAGTAAATAGCCAACCTCTCTTCGGGGGAAAGACGTACAGGCTTCAAAAAAAAACCCGAGCTGTTGTCATCTTGCCATTGAATTTGGATGCCTAATAACCAATTTAGGAGCCCGAGACCACTAAGTGGAAATTCGGTTTGAAGTGATCTTTATGGAGCTGTTCAGTAACAGCATATAGATTTCCTCGCCAAGATTGCCAATTGGTTTGGCCGTTCCCAGCCTAGACTGATGGATAGTAGTCATGTCTTACCACTGGTGAGAAGATTTCGTCGAAGTCGATTCCGGGTTGTTGAGAGAATCATTTTGCCACCAGTCTTGCTTTATATACGGCTAATGTTGCCTGCAGTGTCTCTTTTAATTTTATACACCCACTTGCAATCAACAATATTGTGCCTCGGAGAGGGTATAGGCACTACTGTCCACACATCTTATCCTGCATTAATTTGAGCTCTTCTTGCATGGCTGTATACCACCTAGGTGCATCTGCAGAGGTGGTTGCTTGCTTGAGCGTTTCTGGTTCACATTTGTTGATGGTGAGAGCGGTTACAAGCAATATACGCGGTTGATTGGGAGGAGCCGTTGGATCAGTAGGCTGTGGATCAGTAGGATTGATCTGATCGAATTGGTGAGCTGCGGATTGGTATGAACGAATGTGCAATCTGCTGCCTGAACGGTAAACATATGCTTATTGGCAAGCTGGACTTTATATATGTAAGGGCTTTCAGTATAGCCAATGAATGTGGCACATTCTGCCCTATGTTGAAGCTTGCTACCAGCAGACCTGCGTTCTTCAGGTATGTGAATGTAGCAGAGGCTGCCAAAGGGTTGCAGGTGCGAGATCGAAGGCTTTTTATTGTACAACATTTCAAAGGGTGTTCTTCCTTGATTTTTAAAGGAAGGTCTTTGTTTTAGCTGTGAATGGGGTAAGCGATTCCGTAGATATACAGCTGCTGTGCAAGCCTCAGCCCAGGTGTGATTGAGTGCAACTGGCATAATGCTACAAACTGATACCCACTCCATGTGCTACAAACAAATACTACAAACGCTAGTAAGTGGGACATAAGGCTCCCTACTAAAATCGACGAAGTCGGAAAGGAAGAGAGTAAAGAAATAAGGAGATTGCTATACCGTAAAAGGCAAAACCAATGAAGCTGGAGTTCGCCACTCATAAATCTAGTCTTCAACTTATTCGACAAATGCTTCAACTCTTGCTCTGTAGCTTTTTGGAGTCTCTCACCCATACCCTATGGTGGATAGTCTCGGCACCAGATCGTAGAGGACTACTGGTGGACAAAGGAGAAAGCATTATCTCTGTGTATGTTGCTCTGTATGTCCAAATCTCGTCTGGGAATTAGTCTGCCAACCAGAATACGCAGGTTATCGAGTCCTTTCCAGCTGGAAAAGGCAGTGACTGCGTTAGTAGATTTAGCGGACTTCTACCAGTACCGTAGTGAGTGACCACGCGATAAAGTCTCCCTACGCAGCACTAAACAGGTAATCCCCATTTTTGACGTTTTTTTTTCCTCTTTAGATGGTTGCCTTTTTGGGAAAGTCCTAATTTGGCTGCTACCTTTTCCGGTGCAACCAGCCAGACAGTGGAGCTGGTCAGCTAACCTAACAAGGTTAACATGCTGTGTCTAGCTAAACACGGACAAGTGTCTCATCACGCAACGCAAACAGGTAATGTATGGATTTTTACTAGTTGACTTGCACAGATTGAGCTTCTGCCAGACACTCCATGTGCAGCTGCAGATTTTCGAATCGAATTATATCCTGGCAGCCCAGACCGATAGGCATTTAAAGCTACTTGCAATCGTTGTTGTTCGCGTTCTTCTGTCTCTTAACTAACTGGCATCTTGTCGCGTTGTATTCTACTACTTGAGCACGCATACTGAACACCTTCTTTTACATTGTATCATGACTCTGCGCATTGCCAGATTTAATCTAATATAAAGTATCATGATCTAGCTATAGGCTGCCACGCCCACTCTAACCAGCACTCGTTAGATAACCGGTTGCACCGTCGGATATATTCCCGTCCCTCTCCACCTGTCTCTTCACTTTGGTCCTCTTCCTGTTCTGTTTCTGGGCAGCACAGCCTCACCTGACCCATCTTCTTATGGAGCCAAAAACTGGGCGAGATCAGATGGAGAAACAAGTAAAGAACTGGGAGGACAGGATCGATAAACATCAGTCTAAGCTGAACAGTCATCACTACCAGTACCTAGGTAAAAACATGCCTGATGAAGGTCAAATCTCACTTTACTAACGGCAATGTCGGCTTCACTGCGACGAAATAGGGGCGCAGATAATTGTCCGTGTACAGTAGCGTAAACTGTTGTCTCAATGTTTGTAATATTTTGTTAGGCATACAAAATACATATCACACTTCGTTTAATTTATATAGATGGAGACGAACACTTGAGCAAGTCTAACTGATTATAAACAGAAGTCCAACCAGCTCTACAATCCAACTCTGCATTCCAACTCCGTATTCTAGCCTCACAAACTCAACGTCATCAATCCGTTTGATGGGCAATCATAGTTCTTGCCGTCTCGGGCTTGCGCGTTCCAATATGCCCTTCCAAGGGTTTTGGATTAGTCGCGATATATGACTTCTTCATGAATGCTCTACCAGACAAACAGTCCGTATTGTTATCGCGCTCCACGCCAACGGTCACGGAGTGCTAATCCGTAACCGGGCGTTGCCCTTGATCCTCAATACGTGCCTGCATCCTATATGTATTCATGACGTGCTTCGTGCCATCGGCCAGGAGGTAAGTCCTGGGTGTCCTCCTTAATGTTCCCCTTGGGTCAATTATGGCTAAATCATCTCCGTGAATGGTTGGGTCTTGGGAGTCGTTAATCGTATTGAGCCTATCTAGACTATGACGATGGACTGCAGCGCACTGTTTCCAGCTGCCTCTCCCCCCTCAGGGCCAGTCCCTGCCCAATGGTTGGGTCTTGCGAGCCCGTGTCCCAAAGCTGGGTAACCGTTCGTGTTAGCGCGTGATCTCTCGGGTTCTGTGAGCTAGTTAACCGGCATAGTTCCGTCTTAGAAAGGGCCAAAGATACTCACTCGGAATACCTGGTTCATCTAATTGACACTATCTACCAATGAACATTCATACTGCAGAAAGTTGAAACTCGGTAACTTACATATAAGGCCCCATGTTGCCGGTTGATACCAGCTACAGCATACCTACCGGTTATGCGTCCCTGACGGCTGTAATTACAAACTAAGTAAGTATATATTGGACCGATACCTACATCTGACTAGGAGGCAGTTCAACAAACATACATCCATAAACCAGAAAGATTCTTGCCCCTGTTGTGTGAACTCCACTCCTAACTCATCATCGTCCAGTGTTCCCCCAACAAATTTCCCATCGAGATATACCAGGCTATACTCCCGAGTTGGGTCAATGCAATATGGGCGCTTTGATTCTAGGTCCAAGAGAGCACTCATCATGGACTCCTGAAGTGGGGCTGGCCAGTTTCTGTGCTTCATTTCACGTTGAAGTCTCGAAATTGCACATGTCGTCGGGGACTTCCACCTACATCGCACCAATCAGCACTCGTATAGCACGAGACTACTCGTATCAACCTTTAACATCCCAAGGGATGTGAATTCAAGCTACGCACCCTTGGAGTTGTGCCTCCATTGTACCAAGGCTTTCCGTTTCGCACTCAATCGAAAGCGACGTATTCGGATTAGCTTCAGCGACCATGTACTCTTCTAGCTGCCTAATCCGGTCTTCGACCCTCCTGATTTGTGACTTTCTGCAATCATAATTATTAGTCTAGGGTATTAAGGTCTTTTCATGGCCGCAAAACACACAAGTCGTCTGTGAATCGTTGGCACTGCCATTGCTCAAGCCCCTGACTCCTTTAGAACAGCAGCTAAGGTCAGCAAGTGCATAAGTGAAGGATATATACTTCCCGAGGTACATACCATTCTTCTGCACTGATGGTTCCCATATTCCCCTTCACAAATGTTTCTGCACTCTCCTTGGTTTCAAATGCCACATACCCAAATGTCGATTCATGCCTTGTGATTCGGAGAGTGCCAGATTCCAAACTTGGATTAACCAGCAGGTTCCTGTAAAATACATAGTATCCTTTCTTGGCTTCGATGAGCAAATCCCCGTCATGACCCTCTGGGACGACCGGGCATTCAAGAATCATCTCCCCAGTCCCCTTCCCCTCTTGATCTGTAGTTGTATCCTGAGAACGAGGCCAGTGAGTTTGGGACTAAATATGAAATATCTTCCATAGCAAGTGCCTATGCTAGGGCTCACCACCCCACTCCTCCCCCTGATCACCCCACCAAAAACCGGCCGCCTTAGGTTTAGGAGGCTAGTCTAAGCACAAATATTGGGAAAACAAGACCCACCTGCTGCATAGGTATACTGGTAGTGGAAGCTGTTGTTGAGCGATATCCCTCTGTAGCCACAATCAGTAACGTATTTGATTGGGATGTGGCGCATGACTGAGATATGGCAAACCCCTGCAAAATACGCTTGGCTGCCAAAGTCGAGTAGGTAAGCAATGTGGGGCAACTGTAGGCTGGGTCCTGAGATGTGTATTCTCCAAGTACGGAGGTGGGCATATATATCATGTGTTGTAACCCTATCACTAATGTTACCCTTACTAAGTATATCTAACTAAGTAATAGTCTTATGAGTAGGTGCGGAATTGTAGCGGAGCGGAGTAAGACTTTTGTAGATGCGAGGGCTTTATTGTGGATAGTAAAATACTCGAGGGACTTGAATACTAACTGACAGCTACTCTACTAAAAAGAAGTGGAAACATGGGGAGCGGGTAGGCACAATTCCCCCCTCATATTTCCAATTGCACTGTGTACTAGTACAACTCCGCCTTTACCACCCTGCGTAGATATACAAGTATATGCATATACTGTGGTTATAAATCAGTCAGCAGTGGATTAATTATAAGAATAGCATTCCTCCAAGATACTAAGTAACTCACGCAGTTCCTAGTACATAAAGCGTAACTGAATTGGTTATACCAGACAAATAGTGAACCGGACAGGACGGGGAATTTCAGAGGTAAAAGAAAATATATACATAAAAAATTAATTAGCAGAGCCAGACAGGGTATCCGAGTCGGAGCCCAGAAGCCCTTAAGTAATGCTTGAACCTTTTGCTTCCATCCCATGATTTTCGAGCAAAGAAAACATAACCCCCTTCCGCACTGTACCCATTCCTCTATTTGCTGGGTGCACGAAGTTTGAATAGAAACCGGAGGAGAGGAGGAAGACGAAAAAGGAGGAGGAAGACGGAAACGAGGAGGAAGTGAAAACCTCAAAGAGGATCTTGGAGATGAAAGAGGGTATATATATAATGTTAAAAGACGATAATCACGTGAGCGTGGGGAATTGAGAAACATATCACATTTGCGTCATATCAGATGTGGGGGAATATTTATGCGAAGAAACGTGAGATGTGATATGAATGGGTGGGGGAACGGAGGTTATATAGCGATATGCTTTCCAGGTCTTTTTAGCTTTCAGTACCGGGTTTTCAGTTTTTTTCTTAGGACAACGAGTCTTCTCTTCTTCACGAACCATCCCAGTGAAGACGCTTCCAAATCATTGTGCTGCGAACAGTACCGCCGAGAAAGGATGCGACCAGTGTGTTCTTTCCATGGTAGCAACACCCGATAATTAAAAGGGCCACAAAATCAGCTGCGACACCCCGACCTCCACATTCAACCCCCCCGAAAGTATCACAGATGAAAATAGCTACCACCCGTGGTTAAAAGAAATCGAGCGACTACCTAGTCCGCCTCGCCGAGGAAATGTTATTATCAGACCAAGCGACACCGCAAACATCAACGAGTGGCAGAGCCAAACAGGCAAAGCACTAGTGGTGAACTGTGACAAAAGAACCGCAACAGTTGATCCGCGACTGCGACACAGCGGCAGAAGGCTGGCAAATACTGAAAAACCACCATGAGGGACGCACCCGCACTCACTTATCATCACTCCTGTTAATCACCACACTGCGATACGATTACAGTGAAATGAATCTCAGAGAAAATGGGCAATATGAAGAAGACTTGAAAGGGTGCAAAAGCGATGCAAGCACAATCAGGGTGGGGAGTTAAGCCTGAAAATTAGTCGATGAAAACGACTACCCAGATACCCAGCCTGGAGTGTGGAGGCTCAGCGCCAATTGTGAGGGAATGACCGGAAAAAGTGCTCTTACAAAGCGCTCGACTACCTGATGGACAGCTGCAAGATAGGACCACAGCTGAAAATACGAGCAGCAACCACAGCTGCAGAAGCCTGGGTTATCCTTAAAAACACCTACGAAAGACAAACCCGAATACATCTTATATCGCTTCATACAAACTTGATGCATCTCAAGTATGATGACTGAAAGGATGGTTCCCTAGCCGACCACATAACAAAATTCGAGGGACATTGGCTAAAACTGGCACAGGCAGCACAGGCTGGTCACAGCACCAAAGACTCTCTAGCTGAGTTGTGATACGTGACACCGGCAACCCAGACTATTCCCTATTTGACAACATCGTCAATACGGAAATCGCATTTGAAGAAGAACTATTTCTTCAAACACCCCTGAATCCAAGACGCAACTACTATACCATCACCGTTTTTCCCCGATAAAGCAACATGTCATTAACCGAAGGCTCATCTGCAGCGGCAGGAGCACCACCATTAGACATCACGACACTACGATCCACCAGGCCGCGAATATCAGCAAAACTAGTCGACGAGAATGACTATCCAGCCTGAAGTGTGGAGGCCTAACGACAGCTATGGGGAAACGACCTAATTGAAGTGGTGACAGGAGGAGAAAAGGAACAACCAACTGGTGATAATGATGTACTAATAAAGTCATGGAAGAAGCGCTCATATAAAGCGCTTGACTACTTAATAGACAGCTGTGAAGTAGGACCACAGCTAAAGATACGAGCAGCAACCACTGCTGCACAAGCTTGGGACATCCTCAAAAACATCTATGAGGGACAGACCAGAATACACCTGATATCACTTCATGCAAACATAATGCATTTGAAGTATGACGATCGAAGAGACGGCTCGTTAGCCAATCACATAACGAAATTGGAAGGCTACTGGCTAAAATTAGCACAAGCAGCACAGGCTGGACACAGCACGAAGGACTCCCTTGCTGAGGGCATACACCCCCTCACCACCTCGGATGCCTGGAAGGGCGCCCTCCTGCTGTCAACACTACCACGAATCCAGCCGTACCTCAACATCGTTGACAACATCACCTCAAAGGATGACAAACCTAGCTACTCGGGGATAGCTATGAGGTTGCGGGAGATTAATCCCCGCTCAGCAAAAAAGGAGGAAAAAATCGAACCTCCAGCAGCGTTATACACCAACAATCAAACACAACGTTTTTGTGCATATTGTAAGTCCAAGGGATGGCCTGGCACATCGCATAACGAAATCGACTGCCGAACAAAAAAACGAGACCAGAGCCGACAGCAAGCGCATACTGTCGAGCAACCCCAGTCAGCACCACCACCACAGCCAGCGCCAGCGCAAAATAGTGAATGGGCACATCTCGCGTTTATGATGACACAGGGGCCAAACCCGGAAAAACCCAGTCAAGAATGGTGGGCAGATTCATGCTGCTCAACCCATATCACAAACAGCCGATGGGATCTCACAACGATGCAACCATGGGTAGAGGAGATAAATACTGGTGGAGGACCCATGTTCTCCACCCAGAAAGGAACTGTCAGGACCCACGGAATGCTACTCAGTGATGTCCTGCTTATCCCAAATTTCCCAAAACGACTGATTAGTATTGGGAGAATTGACGATGACGGGAGGAGAGTGAAGCTTCAATCAACCAGGTATTAGAGCGGAGATGTCCTTTCTTCTGGCGTTTAGAGGAGATATGGGGGTCGTGTCCAAACGTATCTGTTATTTACAATACCGAAACCATAGCCTCCACCCCCCCCTCCTCCTAGCCAGCAGCCTCCGGTTCTGCCCCCGCCTCCAAGCCAGCATCTGAGCCAGTATCCCAGATGCCATCCGAGCCAGCATCTGAGCTAGCCAAAAGGATGCTCGATGCATGCGAAATAGCGCAAGAAATGCAGTCTCAGGGTATTGGTATACAGATAGGGGCCAAAAGTAATGGCCCACCCTGGTAGTTGCAATCACTTTTCTACCCCCGCATCACTCTATTCTCTCAACCACACCATGCCGACCAATCCAAGATGCAGGCAAGCGACGTGAATGTACTATAGTGGAGAGGGTAAGGGTGCTAGAAATGGGTGCCCAGGGGTTTTCTCAGCGCGGTATTAGCAAGCAGTTAGAGATTCCGAGAACAACAGTGCGGCGAATCATCAAAACGTGGAAGACAGGTCAGAAACTTCAGCCCATACCACGTATCGGTCGACCAAAAATTCTCAACTCAAGAGCTAAGAGACACCTAGTATCTCAAACTGCATAAATATCGGCACCCATGTGATGATCGTTGTTATACAACCTCCGCACAGATGCCTCCTCACCGCCGACATCAACACCATGGCATCCAAAAAGACGTCAATAAAGATCAAGGAGTTGCAGCGCGAAATCGAGCTGCATGACAAGCAGCTGGCGCGGGCTGTAGATTATGCTCGCAAGCACCCCAAGGAGCCAAAGGTTAGGTAGCAAAAGCATTTGGGGTAAATGCCACCACACTACGTCGGAGATGCAAAGGTACACAAGCAGCGAGAGACAACTTGTGGAATTGTGATGAGAAAGGCATAACCATGGGCCTAGCACTTGGTCGACAGAAAGCTGTAGTGCATGCAGGTACGAAAAATAAGGTTGCAATGACTGATGGAAGCCGGGAGTTTTGTACGGTGCTTGAGGGGAAACGGATTCTAGTATCTTATCGTACCACATGTTTTCATTTACAGGGGACGTCGGAGATGCTCGTGAGAAAGAGGCACCACTGAAGGACGGAGATAGGGGAGGCGTGGCCGGGACCAAGCACCTGAAAATACATTGAGACTGTGAGTGCTACTGGTCATGTAATTCCGCCATTTGTTGTATGGGCAAATAAGGTGTGTTGTGCTGGGTTCTATGGAAGTACTGGCGTCCATACAAGACCAGCAACTTTCAGTCGCTCACCCAGTGGATATATATGTGGATGATGAGTTGGGCTTGGATTATATTATGAAGCATTTTGATACTCCATGTTCTGGGTCAGATACATGGCGCATGCTTATTGTTGATGGACACTGCAGCCATACCGCATATCCTGTTGTTGAGTATGGTCTTGATCATGGAGTCGTCATATATTGACCCCTAGCACGTGCTTATCGTACTGCTCTACAAGACTTGCACCCTGGCCAGTCGCAAGAGTTTTGGGAGTGTCTTTGTATTGCTCGTGATCAAGCATTAATATTTTGAGTGGGTTTGAGGCTTCAGGGATATGGCCTCTCTCTATGACCTGAGAAGGTTATTAATAGACTGACTTACTACAGACTCACTCTTTCAACACCTCACAAAGTAGCTAGCATGCGATTTGTCCCTTCCAAAAGGTCGACACGGTGTTGTTGTATATAATTGGATTTTGTACATGAGATCCGCTGCTGCTGCTTGATTGGAGTTGATTCAGGGTAATAGAGGTTCTTGTTTACCACATCCTGTGAATACAAAAGTATAAAATAGATTTTGGCTCATATAATCAATCGCTCCCTCGCTTCCTCTCACTACATCACAGCTATCGCCCACCATACCCCAATCCCAATCCCAATTCCAACCCCAATCTTAATCTTACATATCCCTTCTAGCACATACATACCTACGCAGCCCAGCAAGAAACTCCAGAAGCTCTCTCTACTAGAGCTACCTGTACTACAGGTCGCGAAGGAAGATTTTGATTTATCTGGGGTCCTATTGGGGAGTTTTGCAATCCAATCCCCCGAAAGGAGAATCCTGGGACGAGCGGAAGCTTGCAAGTATCCTTCCTCTGCCGCATCCACTGGCGAACAACGGTCCATGTCGCTTTTCAAGACATTCAGGCAGGCAGGAAAGTGGATATACAAGGCCAAAAGCAAGTGGCTTTAACGTGAGCTCGGCCTATCTGACATGAACCTTTGTTCGCCAGTAGATGCGGTATATAGTAAGGAATTTGGTAGGATTTATTAATTAGATGTAACTGCGTTATCAGTTACCCTGAACTTAGCCTCTGGTCTACCATGAGATCAGGTATCTCAAATGAAACGTTGAAATGGCCAGGCGGGGGGTACTCTATATATATACGAATATGCAAGCACAGGAAGAGAAAAATTACCTCGAACCTCCGAGCCCACCACCCCCTACAACCAAGAAAAAAGAGAGCAAAATATGTAAGAAAACAACACAGTACGCCAGCCCAAAACTCCCCAATTCAAAAAACCAAGAGTAAGAGAAGACAACAAAGACAGACTATACCTAGTGTACCTATATAAGCTATATGCTATAAACGAACAACTACTGTATAAGAACTAGAAAAACACACATGGCAGTGCTAAAACAAAACAAAGGAGTCCCCATAGCATCCCCCACAACCCCTACAAACCCGTACATCACCCACGCCACAATCTACGTCTCCTCTCTCTAACTATAATCTCCTGCTCCCCCCCCTCCTCATCCTGATCAACAGTAATCCACATCTTACCCCTCTCCCCACTCCCCAGAGTCTTCTTCTTTTTTGTAACAGCCACCCCACGGCCCCTCGGAGGTGGTCTTTTTGGTTTACTACTTTTTTTGACCACTGGCGGCGGAGACTTTTCTTCAATATCATCATCATCACCAACCACCTCAACATCCTGCTTCTTCTTTGGCCTATCAGGCGAAGACGGTATGGACTGAGGCTCACTAAGCTCTGACGACGTCTGTCTAGCCTCTCTAGCCTTACCCCGCTTATGTCTTGCTTCCCGCATTTCATGGACTTCAATAACATCTTGGACCTCTTCCTCCTTTACAAGCTCCAGCTCGGGGGTAGCATGCCTGCTAATTGGCGGCGGTGAAGGCTGTGATGACGGTATTTCCTCACGAATTTCCCTAAGAGCCTGTCCCCCTGCTTTCGGCTTTGAAGGGCCATCTACTCCTTGTACTGCTCCCCCTATTGGTTCTTTCCGCTTTCTTTCCAGTGGTGAGAGAGGTGGCGGCGCTGGTAATGCCTTCCCCCCCCTGGCCTCCTGCCGCCTCAGGCTTGGTAACAGCGCTGGCGAAGCACTGCGCTTCGGCAATATCTCCACTTCTAAATTACCCTGTGCCGTTTTCTTATGAGGCAATGGAGACGAAGGTAGGTAAGTATCGTCATTAAAAACCTCATATCCTACTTTTTTAGGTAATGTTGCCACACTGGGATCAATCTGTAGAGGGCCTGCTTCCTCCTCTTCATCTTCCTCTTCCTCTTCTGAACTCATGGTAGTGACGGTTGCCGATGCTGATTCTCTTTCTCCCGGTGGTGGAGAGGCTGGAGCAGAAGTGTTCCCAGAGCTAGGGCTACCTTTACATTCGCAGTAAAGAGGCCCAGGCGTCGGGGTTCGATGTCTTATCCCCCGCACATCATTGTGTGGGTGTGATGCTAATCCCTGTATCATAGGGACGATCCGAGCAGGATCAATACCTCGCCGTTGGGGTGACATAGGCAGTATGTAGTTTCTAATAGATGTTTGCGTTGCCCGGGGTGGGGGGCGTACTGTTGGGAGCGAAGGTCTGATTTTTGCAGGGGAGGAGCTATTAGTAAACGGTACAGGCCTCTTGTGCAGAAGAGAATCTACATCCATCACCTCTGACTCAGTAGGGTCGGTGACGGAGTCCAAGGAGCTGGGACGTGCCGGCAGATGTGGTGGTGAATCCAACCCGCTTGATGCTTCTCGAGGCACTGGAGGTAATTGTTGGCTACTGCCGCTAATTTCATCTTCCTCATCGTGGATAAGTATCGCCGTGGCTCGCGAGTTATTTGCCATAGGCTTCTGTGGAGCATTTCTGCGAGGTCTCTTTGGTGTTTGATTCTCGGCTTGAGGGTCTGGAATAGGAGATGCCCTTTTTGAGGATGGGGCTATCCTCCGTTTGGGTTGACCATGATCTTCCTTTGTGTGGTTTCTCGGCTTTTCCTCCGCCTGCTCAGGCCCACAGAAACTATGAAGTATTTCACTCGCGGCATTATTTGTTGGTTGCTTGTTCTTCCTTAGTCGGTCTGCGTTAAGCTTGCCAATGGCCCTTCGTTCATCAAAGTCCGTTGTTTTGAGTGCTTGGTAAACTTCACCTGCCACCAGCACTGGTTATTAATCTCACGCTCAGGTCGTGTTCCGACTCTGGAGAAGGGGGCTTCTCACTTGCAGTCGCCCACTTGCAGCGATCAAATGTCTTTTCATATACGCCCCGCAAGTCCTGCTCTGTGATATCTACCATTTGCCGTGTTGACGTTTTCTGGCTGTTTTTGGAGCCAAGAGGAGGCATGGCTCGGGAACGCCTGGCAGGATCGCAGGGTGTTTGCTTGAGCAGGGTCTAACGGGACTACACGGAGGTTGGGGCGCAGTGTAGAAAGCATATAGTTAGTGTGTAGACTGGACTCTATATTGTTACTGTTATCATCGCTTGATCTGACTGGCTGGAGGGGATGATGCGTGGGGGTATAAGTGTGAGGTTGCGGAGCTGCTGCTAATGTTGCTCGAGTAATTCAGCAGCGGGTTGCGGCTCTGCTGCGGTCAAGCTTTCTTCCACGAGGTGCGCGGCCCGCGTGAGGGGGGGGGTACAACAACAGCTGGTGCAGGTGCTGAATTTCACGGATAATCGAGGAGCATACGCATAATTCGCTTATGACATCTTTGCACAGCACTGGTTATATAGGTGAGTTTGAGTATTTCCTCGGCCTCCGCCGGCCAAGAGTTAACCAGCCCAGGACAGCAGGACGGCTCCAGAACAGGAAGACTGTAGCGAAGCCAGCAGCACAGGAACATTCACGATAGGAGCCCCAATTGGCCTGTGTATAATACCCGTCCATGGTATTTCACTCATACAGCTATATACACGCTTCTGAATGCCATGTCTCACACACGGCAGCCGTCTGGTGCCGGGTCACCTGTATCGTCGGGCACGGGATCATGGACCTCGGATGCGAGCATCTCAGAAGGCGAGAACAGATCACGGAAGGGCTCTGTTACTTCACTGGCGGGAAGGAGTGGGGGGAGCACCCTGAAGACCCCAGTGGAGGAAGAGGAGGAACATGAGCTGCCCCTGGAAGAGGAGCAAGAGAAGACCGACAGGATAATACAGTCTCTAGCTGCTGCACCTGCTACCTTCTTGTTGCAGAAGGATAGTGAGACTGCCCCGAAGCCGAAGGAGAAGGACACAAGGACAGCTACAGCTGGATATAAAAGACATCCAAGCTCCGAGATACCAACTCCTCCACCTCGACCTCCCATCACATCTCCAACTGATCTCAGACTAAGAGGCCGGCAGTCCGTGATGAGCTCCGAGAGCAGAATCACAAAAGACTCACAACCTTCTAAATTGTCTCTTACCAGGTCTCGGACACAGTCGAGCCCTCCAACTCTAAAACGTTCGCGATCAGCACCAAGACCTATACATATCCACCCCGTTGTCCACTCGAAAGCACCAAATACTGCACAACCCCGCCGGCAGGTGATTTCAGAGCATACTATTGACAGACCCGTACAATCTGCAATGGAGCAGCAGCTTAGGGAGAAGTCTAGTCATCTTAACACGCCCTTCATAAGTATCCCAGTGCCGCAACCAACCTCGGAGCAGAGGTTGTCTCCGGAGAGGGCTCCACTGCAGACACCTCAAAAGCAAGCTGGACCATTTCCACAACTCCCTCTCCAAACCTACCTACATCTTGCCCTTGCCTCCCCCGAAACGCCAGCTACTACACAACCGGTGGTGGCCCCCGCTCTCCCCCGGGAGATGAAATACCCATATGTGCCCTCCGACTCTCCGAGTTTGATTCTTGAACGAATCACCAACTTTTTCTTTCTCCCTGCATACCTGGAGAAAGTCTTGTTATTTGGTGTGCTTACATGCTTGGATAGCTGGCTTTATACATTCACGATACTGCCACTCAGGTTCTTCCGAGCCTTGGGCTTGCTCATCTCCTACTGGCTCAGTGCCGTAGCTTCCTTTTGGAAGGGTGGGAATAGACTGCAGAAGCGGAAGTCAGCTGATAACGACGCTCTTGCTGCTGATCCGACGGCATCTACTCCGGCCAAGAGGAGGGAAAGGGTGAGGAAGGGACAAAGGGAGAGCCAGATATCTTCTTTACGTCCACAGCACAAAGCCGATCTTCTCAAGGGAGCGGTCGTAATGATTACCTGCTTCGTATTAATGAAATTTGATGCTAGCAGAGTGTACCATTCTATCCGAGGGCAAGCTGCTATCAAGCTCTATGTGATTTACAATGTGTTAGAGGTGCGTCCACTACGCTAGGATTCAGCTCACCCTGTGCTAATTAGGTGAGCAGGTTGGTGACAGGTTGCTTTCTGCGCTTGGTCAGGATATTTTCGAGTGCCTGTGTTCTAAGGATACACTGGAACGAAAGCCCAACGGCAGAAGCAAGGTGTGGAGGCCATTTTGGTGCTTTATCTTGGCTGCCGCCTACAATAGTAAGACTCCAGATTCCCCAACATATACATGTAAACCAACTAACAATATTGACAGTCCTCCACTCTACGTGTCTATTTTACCAGATGGTCACCTTGAATGTCGCCGTCAACTCCTACTCCAATGCCCTCCTAACTCTCCTCCTCTCCAATCAGTTTATCGAAATCAAAAGCACTGTCTTCAAGAAGTTTGAGAAGGAAAACGTCTTCCAGATTACCTGCGCAGATATCGTTGAGCGTTTCCAGCTTTGGCTAATGCTCTCCATCATCATTTCACGCAATCTCATCGAACTCGGTGTGCGCTCTTCTTCCGAGATATTCTTGATGGTCCTGGGGAGTGAGACGCTGGTGGATTGGCTTAAGCATGCATATATCACAAAGTTTAATCAGATTAGGCCAAAGATCTATGAGACATTTTTGGATGTGTTATGCAGAGACTATTATTCCTATGTAGGCACAACCCAACCCCACCCGCTTGTTCATATATATAATACTAATAGGTAATTTTGTACTATTCTAGGCTTTTACGGACCAGAACCTGACACGACGATTCGGCCTGCCTGTCATCCCGCTAGCGTGTCTGTTTATTCGTGCCTCGATGCAAACTTACCAAATGTTTATCGCAACGCACATCACTGCCCCCCTTCCCATACTCACCTCCACAACCACACCAGCCAGTCTCCAGGAAACCCACAAGGTAGCCACATCCTCATCCCCGGCAGCCGCTGCCGCGCTACGCAAATTTGACCAGATTCTCCGGCGGGCACTCGGGTCCTCTGCGATCCCTCCCGACCCTACTACAGCAGCGGCCCCTTCCCAATCTTGGCTATCTCTATCATACTTCAACTCCCGATTTGCGGACGATGTAATTGCAGCTACAACACTCATTGTGTTTTTCCTTGGTGTATCTCTGCTGTTTCTAGCAGTCAAGCTGGTCCTCGGGATGGCGATGGTGGAGTATGCGGCGAGGAGGTATAAGGGGATGAAGGAGCGGGAGAAGGAGGATGTATTGACTGGGGGGAGGAGAGTAGGCGGATTTGGGCTGGTGGAGGTAGATGAGGCGAAACGGAAGGTGATTTATACGGGGGATAGGGAAGGCGAGGAGAGAGTTTGTGGGTGGGAGGCCAAGGCGAGGGAGAGAGAGGTGGAGGGGGTCCTTGGGATTCCAGGGAAGAATGGGAAAGTCCCGGGGGTGAGGCTGGATGAGGTGCAGAGGTATAGAATGGTTGCAAAGAGGATTTGGTAGAGATACTAGGGTATCCGCTGTGGGGGGTGGCGGACGTTTACTTGGTGATAATGAAAAGCCCAAAGTTGACTGGCTCCTTTTTGTTTATTGGTTATGCATACGTATGTACATAATGTACATGAATATGTGGCGTTATTATTTACTTGCATTTTTTCGGGGGTTTTGGACGTTGAGGGTTGTGTTGTCCTGGAGTTTGGGTACTTTTTTTTTCCTGTGCAAAAAGAAAAAAATTCCAATCCCCCCTAAAAAACTGTTGCGCACATGCAGGTTGACAGTTCTGCATACTGATGATGGAGAAGATTTAAACCTTTTCCAGGGACCTTGTTTCTTTTGTTATTACTTACTGAAACTGTCCCAAATAAATACATTTGGGTAGAGAGAGACTTAACTACTTGAGAGACGGGGACGGGGGTAAGGGGGGAGGGGAAATCAAAAAAAAAAGAAAATACACATGTATCGTATATATGTATTTATCCATCCACCTACACACACATACCTACACAACAGAACTCAACATGCATAGCAAATGGACTGGGGCGTAAATGGATGCAAGCGATAAAAAACCAACCGAGGAGAGGTTGGTTGGATTGAAAATGGGAAAAATCAAGGGGTAAAAACCAACTAAACTAGGTTCCATGTAAGTTTGTGTGTGTGTGTAAAAAACATCGTATGTTGAGTTGATTACGGTTGGACAAGACAAGACAAGACAAGACAAGACAAGGCTCGATATAGCCTGCATCGCATCCCACTTCACTCTCACCTCTCCGCTCACTGCAACAATGCATCTCTATAATGCTTCTGCATATTCCCCACCCTATCCGCCCTCCACTCGCCCCTCCCCCTCTCCCTCCTCTCCTCTCTCCTCGCCCTCCTCTCCCCCTCCCTCACCATCCTCCGCTT
>Ga0307514_10002733_pt1 | contig 17798 bp, 14 predicted proteins | sample 16_EM_MG_FD_203088 | JGI IMG/M metagenome (GOLD analysis project Ga0307514, IMG submission 203088) | Populus trichocarpa ectomycorrhiza microbial communities from riparian zone in the Pacific Northwest, United States - 16_EM | ecosystem: Host-associated > Plants > Roots > Unclassified | place... | reverse complement strand
TATAGTCTTTTCGTCCGTGGCTCTGCTGCCCTAGTCCTAAACAGTCCTTAGTTTGCTTGCCCCGAAAATTGTCGTCTGGTCCGGGGCTTACTTTTGCCCGGACGGGACGGACTATTGGGAAGCCTGGTTGTGGTGGTGACGGCGATGGGTGTTGTAATGGAAGTGAAGGTACCGATGCATCGGTGAGAAGCCAACGGAAGCATATGATAGTACCTAGTCCACTTACGCATATCGAAGATCGTGTGCTCCAACTCTTCCAACGTTATATTATGTTCTAGTCCAGTCACGGAGGATGTCCCTCCGCGGAGAGACCAGTCCATTGACGGAGACCCACCCTCTATAACTGGACTGGTTCATTCGCGGAGTGTACCCCTGTACCCAGTGTTCTGTTGACTAGGGATTTGGCCCGGTGGCTTACGGCCCCCATTGGCCTCGCCTGCCCCCACCAGCCTCGCCTGCCCCCACCAGCCTCGCTTGCTCCCACCAGCCTCGCTTGCCCCCATCGGCCTCGCCTGCCCCCATGGCCAGGAGGAGGGTTCGGCACTGGTACTCGGCATTGGGCTCCGGCTTTGGCAGTCGGCATTGAGTTTTCCTTCTCTCTCTTTCATATATAAGTCCATAGTTTTCCTTCTCTTTGTATCGACAGACAATTCATCTTCTTCTCCATCATCTTCTCGTGTCAACATGTTCCTAAGCGGCCCAGCCTCCATTCTGAAAGCCTGCGCTAAGGGCGGCCCGGCCCGGCCTGCACGTGATTTAGAAAGCCTGCATCGGCCTGCATAAGCCTTGGTCTGGTTGATGGATGGAATGCGGCAATGGCAGGGCTACGATGATTGAGTTGGATATGGTTTATGTTTCGTACTTTGGAGACTTTCTTAGTAATGGCAGCAGAGGATCTTTCGAACAAAATATTCTGTTTAGGTTTAGTCTGCCAAGAAAAGCCGCCTGGCCGCCAAGAAAGCCGCCGGAAAGCCGCCCGGCCCGGCCCGGCCCTCATTTGAAAGCCGCCGCTAAGGCCGGCCAGGCCTGGCCGCTTAGGAACACTGCCTGTACCCCACCTCCATGACTGGACTGGTCCATTCACGGAGTGTATACACTCGGTGAATGCTCTGCACGCATAAATGTAGACGCATGAATGCGCACTCAGTTGGCCATATCGGGCTGAATTTATTCAGCACAAGTGAAGATCTTAAGCCTGGCTAAACATATCTGCGATGATGTAAATGATCTACATATACATACACTCTTTCTGTCCGTATATAAGTCACCAATTCTGCCGTCAGATCTTTCTACATCAGCTTTCTTCATTGGTATTGCATCATCCCATTATTGAAACACATTATCATCTGCAATCAGTAAACAATAACCACTATATCCTCCACATTTATAACGATAGCTTCTTCAGATTCTACACCAACCTCTTAAGAGACTTTTAGAATTGAAGCTCGAGATGCCTTCTTGCAGTATATTAATTCCTCTCGGCACAAGAATCAATACCGCTTAGATGTATTCAAGCAACTCTAAATTAAAGTTTGTAAATTCTAGGCCCAGTCACAACCAAAAGCGATATCAAGCAAATACACAAGGAGATGCATAGAAGCTACTATAGTGCACTTCCATTGATTATGGCAACGAGAGCGCCGAGGTGAACCACAGAACTGATTTGACCGAACTGAGTATTGAGGAAGGATAGATTCTCGAGGAGGACAGCGACGTGGAGGTGGAGGAAGTGGAGGAGAAGAAAGAGGACAATGTGGAGGAAGAGGACAACGAGGGTGAAGAGATGGTTTCAAGTCAGGATATGGAGCTCAATGCAGTGTTCCTAAGCGGCCCGGCCGGCCGCCCGGCTTTTTAGCGGCCTCATTTGAAAGCCGCCGCTAAGGCCGGCCTAGCCGCTTAGGAACACTGGGTGGGATACAGGGGTACACTCCGCGAATAAACCAGTCCAGTCACGGAGGGTGGGACTCCGCGAATAGACCGGTCTCTCCGCGGAGGGACATCCTCCGTGGATGGACTAGAACACATTACATATCACTGAACGAAATCTTCCCCAACCTGTCTACATTCCAGCCAAAGAGCAGGATTAGGGAATTTTACAACCTCCAATATTGACTCAGGAATAGATGGAAGCTCACAAATACCAGTTCAAGGCTCTCGCCAAACGGAATTTTCCTTCTCATATAGGTAAACCTTTCCATCACTTACATCTCCACCTATGAAAATGTCCTGTATCTCTTCCACATTCTAACTTCTTGAAATTTTTTCTAAAACCAATACCTAGGATATCATTTCCTGCCGCCTATCTCGCAACGTCAGTCATATGCCACTTCGTCGAGAGGAGACTACCCGCATACCTGTTGTCATGCCATTTGTCACATCCTTAAGCACAGTATTAATGCCGAGCCCAACATGTGGCCGATCCTTAGAGTCTTGACTATAGGAAACCGCGCCGCGTCGTTTCTTTTTGAACATACCCAGGAAGACCACGTCAGCATCGTGCTCATCAATCTGCCGAACAGTGGCATTCTGCCTGTTGTAAGCTGCCAACTCAGGCGCCCTCGTCTCATTGTTGTCTTTGGCCTCTTGGTCGACACCGAATTCGCTTTTAAACAAACTAACCGTGGCATTCTGCCCTTTGGAAGCAGCTAACTGTACCGCCGTCATCCCATAGTTGTCCTTGGCCCCCTTATCGACACCGAAATCGCGCATAAGCAGACTAACTGTGGCGTTCTGCCCTTTATATGCCGCCAAGTGTAGCGCCGTTCTCCCGTTGTTGTCCTTGGCTTCTTTATCCACACCGAATTCGCCCATAAACAAACTCACCGTGGCATTCTGCCCTTTGCAAGCAGCTAACTGTACCGCCGTCATTCCATTGTTGTCCTTCGCTTCCTTGTTGACACCAAACTCGCCCACAAGGAGACTAACCGTGGCATTCTGCCCTTTGTATGCTGCCAAGTGTAGCGCGGTCCTCCCATTGTTATCCTTAGCTTCCTTGTCGGCACCGAATTCGCCCATAAGGAGACTAACCGTGGCATTATGCCCTTTGTAAGCAGCCAAGTGTAGCACAGTCATCCCATTGTTGTCTTTTGCATCCTTATCGACACCGAATTCGCCAATAAGCAGACTAACCGTGGCATTCATCCCATTATCAGCCGCCAAGTGTAGTGCCGTCATCCCATCATTGTTTTTGGCCTCCTTGTCGACACCGAATTCGCCCATAAGCAGACTAACCGTAGTATTCATCCCGTTGTAAGCCGCCAAGTGTAGCGCCGTCCTTCCATATTTATCCTTAGATTCTTTGTTGGCACCGAGCCGGACAAGCTGCCCAAGGGTGACGGCGTCTCCTCTGGTAGCTGCTTTGTGTAGCGCGGCTGATCCGTTACTAGTCTGGGCTTCGTTACATTGCAACAATTGACTGTTCTGAAGCTCGTGGGTAAAAATCGGTAGGCGGACAACAGAAAGGTCTGATATTTGAGACAGACTCAGCCCACTGAGCTGGGACCATTTAGTTTCGGAAGTTATAATAGTCTTGAAGGAACGTGTTGACGTATTCCTCGCTGCTCTTTGATATACACGGGCTTTAGCGAGTGTCCCCTCAAACGATAATGCTACTGACGACCGCAGGCTATTGACTGTTGCGACAGTTGACACCGAACGAATTATAGAAGAATCAAATCTGTCTTTTGGATTGGGGAAGTCGTATGCTGCCATGCGTTCAGAGAGTTCTTGATTCGACCGTAGTACCGCCTGTACGGATTGTGCTAACTGTGTCATATTATGCTGTGCCATTTGCGTTGATTTGCTGGTACATAATAGTCAACATCAGCCCAGCGTAGATGTATAGACAATGGGCGGCTACAAACCAGGTAATAATAGTCAGCATTAGATTAAGTGTCAATTTATATTTCTGCAAATTGTCGAGAATTCGAACCAGGTCGGGATCCTTGAGTGCCCACTTCGCGGTACCCCATAGACGGAGAAGGACACCAGCATTATCATTGATGTTCAGGCCATCTAGTACCTGCTCGAGCTCGGCGAAGGAACACACGCATCCTGTGAGGGTAGCGACCAGTTGGTCGACGAATATCATTGACTTTCGATCGTTGCCATTTCCTTCGTCAAAATCAAGTATAAAGTCCTGCAATTGATGAAAAATCGGTTCCAGTTCGCGGAGTTCGGCAAGTACGTTTTGTGCGATTCTAGACGTCTCTGTCATAGTAGAAAAAAAATCGATGACCGTCGCCGTTATCTGAACAAGACTCGCGACTGACGCTGCTACTGAGATGCCTTCCATAGTCTGGTTGAAATGTTGTTGATGATCGTTTATGCCAGCTGGAATATGGAGTAACATGGAGTTAGCGATTGAGTGGGTTGTAGTTCAAAAACTTATATCCGAGGGACTTGCCGGAACCAGGGTTGGCCACTCAGTGACGAACACGCTCTAAACCATTACCCTAACGAGGCTAGAGTGATGAAAGCTATAGAAATCACTAATATCCAATGAAATTCGTCACTATATAGTATCTGACAATTTTTACCTGCAGCTTAAAAGTTAAAATACTTTACAGCCACGTCGTTGTAGTAGAGTAAACAAGATTTCTACATAATAACCATAACTCTGGGAATTCAAGTGCTACTCAATGGAATGTTTGGAATTCGTAATGAAGTCGCATAGTTGGGTATATCGCAACTTCAACTGTTCTTATCCGAAATGATTGTGACTTCTCAGACTTAATTTTTGGCCCACAGTAATTTAGTACGGTTTCCCGTGATTTTCGGCTGCGTGCGATGACGCTTACTGAACAGATTGGGGGTGGTGGCGTTAGCGATTGCGCTTAGTGACACGTGTCCACGTATCTGGGAGTAATATTTACTAGTTTCTATATGCAGTTTCCATGTAACTTCCACCGAGTTGTGACATAGTAATTTGGTGGAAAGTGGCTTCTTATCTGGTAGTAAATACAGATCCATACCACGAGAGTGGATTTTCCCGTCAAGCAATACCATACATCCCCTCATAGGTTCTCAGAGCCGATAAATTCATCTATATATTTGCACAACTTTGTACACATGTACAACCGATAAGAACCCTTACCTTGCGGTAGTGTCTAGGAGGAGGGTGGGGAGGCAGATGAACGATATCGCATCCTTCCGGCGACGACAGCCCCGAGTCAAAGAATAAAAGAACTTGGCAACGATCTAGTGTTGGGTATCGTGACCGTATCGTGATTTTCGATTGTTGTCGTTATACATCTTTAAACGTAAAATGCGCTATTATGACGTAGTAAATGTACCAAAATATATGAGAACACCACTTCGTGCTTACCAAGCGAGATGCCATTTGCTGAGTGGTATTTTAAGCTATGCCGGTGTGGCTGCATCTTCTTAAGGGATCCTTGTTGCATGTCATTACCAAAGGTATAGGATATTCGGGTGCCTTGATTACAAGAACCGCAGTGGGCATGACGGGGTATGGGCATGCAATCAATCGATATAGGTTCACAGGCTTCCTAAAGCAGGGTTTGCAAATGTTCGTCCCGAATAGGTAGAGCTATACAAAATCCTAGACTGTAATTTCCCGGGCTGAGGATTCACGTCCGCTTTATCCTCAGGGCTTCGAGGTTCACAACTACAACCCTGCAGGGCCTCACAATCTTCTAAATATTAAGCTCCAAGCTGCATGGCCTCAGGGCAATGGGAATACAAGCCGCCTATATGCACCCGTCGATACGAAGCGGAACAGCGTGTAGGGAATGCTGACAGGGTTAAAGTTTCTGGTGTCCCCAAACTTGGTTTTTCGACTAGTATAAGTCGAGTCTTTCTCCTTCATTGTTCTTTTCTTTCGGTATCATAGAATCTATGCACATGGTTCTCCACTTAATATCGTAACAAGTTATGAGCCTAGTGGGGTACCGTCTATCTCTATCAGTGAAACTATGGTTACATGAAATCTCACAATATAGAACCCTAACCCTTGGTCACTTTCATCGTCTGCGCGATATCCTCCTCCTACAAACATCTCGTGCCGAAGGTGTCGGGTGCTAGTAGCGCATGTTGAAACAGGAAGCTCTCTTCACTTAGGAAATTGACATATTAATGTAAAATAGCTGATTGGTGCATGCTACCCTCTTTATACCGAATACCGAACACTCATACCTACTGCCATATCTATTACCATGCAATGCCTTAGGGTACATGGTTTTGGTGTTGCGGAGTTTAAAAGCCACAAAAACTCCGTTTCAAGGCCATGTGGTAGTTTATATCAAACACTGGGGTGTAAAAAACATTTAATCTGTAGTGCAATCGTTTGCTCTAAACTATAACGTGGCATCAGGATGCTATTTCATCTCTTATAGCTGTAGTGTAGATTAAACAATGGTGAGTGAAGGAGGTGTAAGTGCAGTAAAAATCTCACTGAAATATCTCGAAATTTTTCAATGTTCATTTTTGCATGGAAGGTGTATGTCAAACAGCGGTCATAGATGTATGTGGAACCAGCTTAGTATATAAATGCGTACACTGTATAGCGGTAAGTAGTTCAACTACTAATTAATTGGCCTCTTCAATTCGCAGGTTCAATTCCTGGCAGCGAAATGTCTTTTATTATTTGAATGGCATCTTGTTAAACAACAAACAGGGTATGTAAACACCATTTTCGTGTAAAAGAGATGCCTTTGTCGTTTAACCCTCTTGCAAATGGCACCCCCTAGTGGACCCCCCCCCTCCTGGCCATGCTGAGAACCACTTGGGGGGGGCCGCCAGGGAGGTGGTGGACACCCCCATTCCATCGATCTACAGCCAGTCCCACTACCTAGCTAACGATAACACGGAACCTATTTACATATTGTTGACCAAGTCTGTGCAAATGGGTATGGAATTTGACTAAGAATTGGCGGACTTATGGGGGTGGGTGGTAGAGGTGGAGGAGGAGGAAGAGGTCTTCCTACCCCACTTGATTTGTTTACCAACTCAGGTTTGAATTCAGTGCCTTTGCTACCGGAGTCTCTTTGGCATGCTAGAAGACTATTTGGGGCCAGCTTGGCAGTATTTAGATTCTGTGAATTGTCACATGGGCAAAAATCATCTAAGTTATGCAACTGTAGAGGGTCTCCCACTTTTGCAACATACAAGTAGTATCTATCTCAACAACCACAAGTCCAAATCTGCCAAGACAAATACTGGTTGTCAGCTAGCATGCTATATATTCTCTGATATGATTACTAGGGAAGTCGATATACAATTGGTGATGAAACAGGGGGGTTAAAAGATGCACAAAAATCCGCCAGCTTCATGGACTCTCACTCACATTTTCAACTTCCTCAAATCTTGTCCAAATGACTTGAATTTTGATTGACAGGTAGCCCTTGGATTTATCTATCACAGTCCAGCCTCTGATCGTTTCTCTATTGAGTGGCTGCTGAGAAATTTGTAATTATTTGTAATTTTCGAAAAAAATCCCGGGATTTTTTAGGAGATTGCTTCATATCCATGCAGTCCCTACATGGAACGGTTTTGCACGGTAATCCCATCCTGTTTGCATCCCGTAGTTCACACTACTGTTATCTCTGCCTGTCTGTAGTTTCACGATGTTGTTGCCCGTCGGTGGGTTCACAGGGCAGGCCCGTCTACGGATTCGCGGGGCCCTTGGTTGTCCGATCTGACTGCGGGTTCGCGGGATCCATGTTCATTAGCTATGGCTGTCTGTAGGTTCACGATCCAGTTTGTGCATGCTTGACCGTGGGCTCACGGAGCGCCTTTTGTATTACTGTTACCAGCTTGACTGAGTTCATGGAGTTTGGAGGAAGTATTGCCATTTCTTTGGTTATGGGGTTTTCGCTACGAGCTCCAGCATCTTATCATCAGTTTTGTTGATTTTATTGGAGCATCAGATTTATGTATCTCTCTTTGTTGAGAACTACTTACTATTGTCTCTTTGTTGTTCCGGGATGGTGTAGGTTTCTGGGGAGTTTCCTGCATCGCGGCTTTTATCAGTTGACTAGATCGGTCCTTGGTCGGTAGCTCTGTTATTTAGCTCAGTGCTGAAGTTCTTGCTGCGGCTGTTGATGTTGACATGAGAGGAGAGAGGAGAAGAGAGGAAGAAGAATTATCTACCGATAGAAAGGAAGGAAAACAGTAGACTTATATGCAGTGTTCCTAAGCGGCCTGCACGTGATTTAAAAAGCCTGCATCGGCCTGCATAAGCCTTGGTCTGGTTGATGGATGGAATACAGCAATGGCAGGGCTACGATGATTGAGTTGGATATGGTTTATGTTTCGTACTTTGGAGACTTTCTTAGTAAAGGCAGCAGAGAATCTTTCGAACTTCCTGGCGGCTACTGAAGTCGGGAAGTTCCCGCCCAAGTGAATGACGGCACGGTATGGAGCAGGTGCAGAGGCCGACTCAGGTGCGGGGGGCGGCAGCGGTGGGGGTTATATCCGTTCTTTTCTTTTCTTCTTTTCCTTCCTTTCTCGTCCTTTTCTTCTCTTCCCTTCCCTTCTTTTCAGTTCTGGTATATCTCTCAACTCTCAACTCTCAACTTTTACTTTCATTTGTCAGCGGGGATGCAGGGTAGCGGGGGGGGAGCTCCGCCATCTAGCCGGCTCGCCCGGAGGCGGAGGGGGTATAAGGGTCCTGTCATACTCAAGTAGAGTGCATACAGTATGAATAAAACAAAAACAAGAACCTTTCGAACAAAATATTCTCTTTAGGCTTAGTCCGCCAAGAAAAACCGCCAGGCCGCCAAGAAAAACCGCCAGGCCGGCCGGAAAAGCCGCCAGGCCCGGCCTGGCCGCTTAGGAACACTGCTTATATACGAGAGAGAAAAGGAAAACTCCATACCGACTGCCAAAGCCGGAGCTCGAAGCCGAGTACCAGTGCCGAGGCTAGGCTTCCTCCTCGGCATGGGAGCAGGCGAGGCCGGTGGGGATAGGCGAGGCCGATGGGGGCAGGCGAGGCCCATAGGGGCTGGCGAGGCCCATGGGGGCAGGCGAGGCCCATGGGGGCAGACGAGGCCAATGGGGGCCGAAAGCCCCCGGCCTCATACCCGAGTCTACCAGCACCGAAGACTAAGTAAGTTACCGGGCCGAATCCCTAGTCAACAGTTGAGTTTATGGAGGGGGAGGTGTTGCTTATATCCGGTGGTGGCGAGTGGCAAGTGATTTCAAGTGGCAAAGTATAAAAGTTTTGTGTAATGATTCTCTGTATATCAGTCGAGCCTTTCTCTTTCTCTGTTCTCTTCTCTGTATCATAGAATTTATACACACGGTTCTCCCCTTAATATTGTAACAACTGGTGTTGAATAAATATATCTCAGCCTTCGCATGGCCGGAGGTGATGCCTCATATGGGAAATTGCTGTATTTAGCCGTCACTATACATCAATGCGTACTCGCGCATTCGTAGATGGACTACCGTATATATGTGGCCTTTGTGGCCCTCTTAGACTATACAATCAAGATTCAAGCTTCTCTTTCTCTACTTTTAACAACTGATGTTGAGAATATAGGAAGAACGGTGTGTGTGTATAGGTTTAGATACAGAGAGAAGAGGGAAGGAGAAAGACGCGAGTGACATATGAGAGAAGTGTGCCTCAGCCCTACTAGCGGTCAGCTCGTGTCAGCTCTATATATACAAGCAACAACTGGTATTACTTTGGATGCTAGAAAGATTTGTTCATTGATTGATCTCTCGAGGCTTGAAACAGACTTGACTCCTATATCCATATCCAGATCTATATCCGTTTCCATATCTGTTTGCACTGCAATGAGACGCTCTCCTGATACAGACGAAACACCAACTGCTTAAGAGCTAGCAAACGGATCTGAGGCTGACGATGCCGGTACGCATGCAACAACTGGTATTACGAATGTAAAGCGGACGAAGTCTATTCTATTATCTAAGGAGAAGCTCTGTCCTTATATACGTGAGAGCCTGGAACACCATGGAGGTCCATGGAAACTCATGATTGCAAATACCAGTGGCGGTGGTGGTGGCGAGTGAAAACTCGTGGATGAGTCTACGACTGTGAATCCGTAGCCTGTGAGTCAATCCGGCGATCTTAGTGTATCGGCGACTTCCCTTCAAATCATATAGTAACAACTAATGTTACATATATACAAGGGTCTGATACAGCTGGCTGTAACCGGGGCTGATGCCTCCTGTATATATCTCGAGTCTCTCTCCTTCTCACTCCCTTCTCTCTGTACCTTAGTCTATACACACGGTTCTCCCCAACTTCCATATCGTAACAACTAAGTCCGCGTGTGAGCCGAGTGATAGTAAAGTGAAGCGAGTGATACGGCGGTGACTGACTTCAATCAAATTTGTGCTCATATATACTTGTTATAACATGGTTCCTGCACCCAGAATTGGGATACGAGTGTTGTATGCTATGTAATTCGTAGTGAAATAAGTGGTGAGAATCTAAAAAAAAACCCTCTGATAAGGTACGGCAGCCCCCCACTAGAACCCGGCTCAGGGCCCTAGGTGGCTTTACACATCTATACATACCCTGCCATGAGCAACAATGGCAGACCCTGAATGACTAGCAGCTGTCTAGACTGTTAGTAAGCCTGCATGTTGCAGGTCAAATATGATTGTTTTTGAGTATATATATTCAACAATCACTGGGACCTATTGCAGCGCATACATCTCACTTCAACGGAGGACATTGTCCCTCTATACTAAGGGAGCTGTTGTTTACCTTTTCAAACACCTTCTTGTGCCATCGGTGCTTGGAAGGAATCTCTTCCACATTTTCAGGCTTATGCTTTCATAAGACCCCACATTACCAATTTCTATCGGAGTTTAGTAGGTACCTAACAAGTATTTCACATTATCTAGTGTCTAATGTATCATGAGTTATACCTCAAAGAAACTCAACTTATCTTATTCCATATATGGATTTCCACCCTTTGTAAAGCTTATAGGCTTCAGTTAGGGGTAACGGGTTTTAACAGAGGTGGTCATTAAAGACTCAGCTGGAAATGACAGCTGAGTGCACATGCATGCATACAATGCATACTCTGAATGCTATACCAAGATACTACAAATTCCCTCGTAGATAGAACAAAAAAGCTTTTCTATCATCACTATTTCAATATGTAAAGAGATAAAGAAGCTTGATTGTACTATTTAAGAGGGCCACAAAGGCCATACACATACGGTAGTCTCTAAACGACTGCGTGCGTATGCATCCATGTATAGAGACGGCTGAATACCATTAGCGCAACAGCAATCTCCCATACGAAGCATCATCTCCGGCCATAGGAAGGTTGAGATCTATTTATGCCACATGTCCAATCCACTCTAATCGCAATATCTCTGGTATCGCCGCCATCATCGCATGATCCATCCCGGAAACCTGTAGCACGAGTCATCTTTGCTTTTAGCATCTCGTGTGTAATATTACATGTTTCCGACAGCGGATGAGGTCAGGCATCTCCATAGTCCATCCCATTTAAGCGCAGACATTTCCCCGTCCAAGGCTTCAATTTTCCCGTCCCAGACTTCAATTTTCTGGGCTGAGAATTCCCGTCCGCGTTACCCCCGGGCATTTCATTGATGACTCCGGCTCAATGGCGGCGTACAGACCTATACACTGTCATACAAAACGATGAGCCCGGGACATATGAGCACACTTATATTCTCTCAACTACCCAACACGAATCAAAAGTGTCCCCAAACTAGATCAACTGTGCGAGGACAAGTGCGGGCTGAATGCTACCAGCTACGTAATATCGGCTTGTCCTTTTGTATGTTACTTAGCGGCCGATGTTCAGAAACATCAAGGATTCACAATTGATAATGGCGGATATTGTTCTTCCCGTTACCGGTAACGTCCGCCCCGACCCAAGGGTTTGGAACCAGCCCGGTGTCGCGTAGGTGGAATTTTAGTTGCCCCGCTCGAGGGAGTATGACGGGATTAACTGACTTTCAGCCTTGCGAAGGGGTGGAGCCACATTGCCTATGTGGTTATTGGTCGCCTTATCCCACACAAGAGTTGAAATTCAGCAGAGCACAAGTTCGTCATAGACGCTGATCGCGCCTTAATCCTGAACGAAGGTCCGTTCTATTTTAGGCCGATACATATGCAACTGTTCGGATGTCGAGGGGAGAACTGCGTGAGAGTGTATGGCTTATTGCTCAGAAGGAAGAGAGAAAAGGAAAGACTCGACATATATAAGAGAATCTCCTATGCATTTACCGGAAGTTCGGAGGCGACTATTGCATAAATAGATTTCAGCCATCGTACAGCTTACTGGGCTGCTATTCATATGGGCATGCGGTGTTCAACCGTTTCTGTACATAGATGAGTACGTACGCATTCGTCTTGGAGGACTGAATAAAGCCCTCTTAGATAGTACAATCAAACTTCTGTATCTCTATACTTTTAACAGCGACATCTGAGCTACAACCGGGTGACGCACGGTGATTGAGTCATATCTGCCTGCGGTACGACTATGCGGGAAACAATTCAACGCACGATGTGTGTTCCGGAGATCCCAGCTAACTCTTTCTAGTTATGGCTCGCGCATGCTACCAGTCGTCAGTATTCTTGTTGTAGGCTCGGTAATTACATGCAGATAGATTGATAGTATAAATTAGAACCAATTCCGGCCTGTAACATTGTCTTTTTCCTACCCTTGGCATTTCATCCGCGGCAGCTTAGTGGGAGTGAGCATTTCAATCAACAAAACGCAATCAATCCCCACGTGACTAACTTTCAAATCTGTGGTTGATTGCGGGCGTGGGGGTTTCTACCAAAGACAATAAAAATTAACCAACACCGAACATGCAGTGTGAACCTCGGGATTCAGATGGACGGTAATCCCGAACTAAAACTTTCCTAACAAATCCCGGGATTTTTTCGAAAAAATGATTGCATATTACTCAACACCCACACAATAGAGAGAATATGGGAGACTGCAATGTGATAGATAAGTCCAAGGGCTACCTGTCAATAAAGAAATGAAGTCATTTGGACAAGATTTGAAGAAGTTAAAAATGTGAGTGATAGTCCATGAAGCTGGCGGATTTTTGCCCACCATCTACCACCCCTGTTTCATCACCAATTGTAAATTTAATTCGCTAGTAGTGGTGTCTGAGCATCTAGAGTACTCTAGCTGACAATTGGTACCAGTCTTGGTGGATTTGGGCTGGTGGCTGTTGAGATAGGTACTATTTCAAGGTTGCAAAGGTGTGAGACCCCTCTATCTTATGATAACTCAGGTAATATTTGCCCATGTGACATTTCACAGTATCTAGAAACTGCCAAGCTAGACCCAAATAGTCTTCTGGCATGCTGAAGGGACTCTGGCAGTGAGGGTATTGAATTCCAATCAGAATTGATGGAGAAATCACGTAAGGTAGGTAGCCCTCCTCCACCTCCATCTCCCCCTCTACCAGCCACCTCCATAAGTCTGCCAATACTTGGTCAAATTCCACGCAATTTTGTACAGAGTAGCTCAACTATATGTAGATGGATTTCTAGTTATCGTTGGCCAGGTCCTGTAGCTTTCTCAAGACCACTAGGAGGCGACCGCTAGAGGGGGGTATGGTGGACACACCCCCTCCCATCAATCCACAACCAGTCCTATCACCTGGGCAACGATAACTCGCAATCAATTTACATATAGTGGACCTACCCTGTGCCATGGGGCGTCTGATTTGACCGAGAATTGGTGGAGGTATTGGTGGGAGTGTGGTCTCTTCTCCTCCTCCACCCCCCCCCCCAAACACCCTTCCTCATAACTCCACTAATTCTCGGTCAGATTGGTCACCCTTTGGCACAGAGTAGCTCTACTATATGTAGATAATTTCGGCGTTATCGTTGGCCAGGTACTGGGACTTACTGAGTGCCTGTGGGAGGGTCTGCAAGGGGGTGGGTTAATATTGCATACTTCCATAAATCCATTATGCTGCCCCCTGTAAATCAGTCAAATCTTGGGCAAATAAGCTCAATGACGGCTTGAACGAAAGTCCAGAAGCAGCTCTACCTGGCCGTGAACTCTGATCTCCAATTAAACCAGCCATTCTGGAGCGATGATAAGAATCGCGGCTTTGCAAAAAACCCGTCCAATGCCGCTCGGGACGGGATGGCGGGACCTCAAAACCGTCCCGTTTCCATCTCGTGGTTCTCGCTACACCGAAGTCATTAGTGTATTGGGATTTGTAAACTTCTGCCGGAGAATCGCGTAACGCTGACCTTTGCACTCATCATAGTTAGGACACAATGTGCACTAGGGTAATGAAATCGGCAACTCCCGCCAGCGTACTTGGCATCGGAGGAGTGAAGCCCGCTCGTTGTTATATTTTAACATTACCTACGTCCCACGTGCGCTTGGCTCCTTCAGTGCACGTGTATGCGCGCTTGGCTTGATTTCTTCCAAGTGCAATTGTAGTTACACGTGGGGTACTGGGCGACTTCTCCCGAGCACAAACGAGAGTGCACCTGGCGGGAAAGCGGCACGATGCAGAGCTAGCCTTTCGCAAACGGAAGGCCTGAACAGATCCCGCAGTTCGACGGGAAGATGCGGATGTGCACATGCCAGCAAGCTGTCAGTTACGCATACGGTAAGGCTTCGGCAATCGTCAGCCGATGTCAGAGTTGGCCTGCCGACTAGCCTCCTAAAAGGTCAAACAATAAGATATAGCGGGAGACCGACGGAATAGTGTACCGCTTAGCGAGTCCGTCGCACCGGTAGTCCGAATCACAGGAAAGCATGATCTTCACACTGACGTGCACCTATACCAACGTCTGCACGTGTACGCAAGCCATCGGAAGCATTTACTGGATGTGCAGCAGCAAATACAAAGTATATTAGAGAGTTAAATATCAGACATGCAAAGCTATCGCACAATGAGGACCTCCAGCGGCCCAAGTGCACTAGGTATACGTAATAAGTAAGTCCATGATAAGACACTTACGAGCAAAATATCACCGAATTAGACCCCGCTTCCTCGACTTCATGCGCAGCTTGACTAGTTGCTGTCTACGGCTGGCAGTTGACAAACCGAAACGGAAGCTATATCGATAACGAGAATGTAATTAGCTACTATCGATGCCAAGCTGCCGGAATCAACTGTATGAATTTGGGATGGCAAGGGCTAGTCGAATTGTTCACTACGAACACCCAGGGCAGCGACCGGCACGAGCCAGAATCGGAGGCTCGAGGCATCTCGCCTGTTTGACTTGGTCTCGGGAGTCTGGGACTTTGAGAACTGGTCAGGGGAATTTCCAATCTGCCAACATTAAAATTGTACCCCGCCATACACCGCAACTGCTTCCAGCTCTTCTATATCCTTCGTTACAATCCAGGGCAAAGCAAGAAAACGAGAGGAAGAACGTAGCATAGTACTTGTGCCTAGAATACCTCGGACCTGAGAGCGCACCGAACACGCTGGTTCACAATTTATCACCCACAATGGCAATTTCGGGCTTTTTGTTGAGATTGTCATGGAGGAGCTTAAGATATGATACATTTGTCTCCATAACGTTCAGTCTCTAACTCGTTAATAACGTTCTCGATCAAGTCTTGTCTTGCCAATTTCTAACTGAACTGGCCTCAGGCATGACACACGGAGGTACGACAAGGACAAGTGCACGGCAATAGACGGTCAGGGCCGGCTCGATTGAGACGTGGGATAAGAACGGAATTGTAACTCTTCTTTACCCTTCCTTCATTCATTCTGGGGGGTTGTGGCTTAGTATAAATAGCGTAAACAGGTCTATCACCCCCAGTAGCAACAAAGTAGTGGGGTTTACCCCGTGCCCTGCATCCATCGAGAGCCACAACGATTAGCTCACACTTTATGGTCGTTATATAGTAGCCCCGAAGGTGTGCGCCTAAATAGGGGATGTTGCATAAATAGATCTCAGCCTTCGTATGACCGGAGATGGCCTCGTATTGGAGATTACTGGCAATCAGCTATCCGTATACATATATAAGTACGTACGCATTCGTACTTGGACTACCGTATATATATGGCCTTCTGGCCCTCTTAGATAGTATAACCAAGCTTATCTACCTTCACTTTTCACAGGAGATGTTGAAATACTGATTGCTAGAAGCATGTATTCTAAAGTACAGGTACATTCATGGACTTATATACGTGGTAGTCGGAGTATGTCTTTGTAAGTCTTGTACGCATGCATGCACACTCAGCTGGCATCTCCAGCTGAGTGGCATCTCCAGCTGAGTATGGAATAACCATCATCTTAAAGAGATTATGCATCAGCCCAACTGCAGCCATACGGCAGGTGATAAACCATATATGCAACACTCCCCCCGCTTGCTATGCTCCGTGGAGCAAGAAAACAAACAAACAATCAAAGAAGCAAACAAACTGTAATTTCCATAGTAGCCTCCGTAAAACCCTGCATGGAAAGTGAGCAAGGAAAGAGTACTACCGTAGCCTGAGGATGGCCATCCATAAAAACAGACAAAAGCCGTATTTCGAAAAGAAAAGTAAGATAACCTTAAATCGGCCTCCAATTGACCTCCAATTACAATAACCCCATAGCTTTCGTGAACTTCGTATGCTGATCTTAAGTAAGTGCTTTCCTGACAATATCTGCGACATTTTCGTTTGTGTTTACGTAGAAGTAGTTAACTATTCGTCGTCTATGCAGATCTCGACGGTTGTGATAGCAAAAATTGATGTGTTTAGTCTGAGCTTTGATCATTCCCGTGGTGATCTGAGGCAGTGAACCCTCATTGTCGCAGTTGATTGGCAGCGGTGGTGAGTGTTTCTGAAAACCATGAATATCCTTTTGCAATTGGAGTAACCATTTCACATCTCTAGAGGCCTCCAAGCAGGCGATGAATTCGGCTTCGGGAGTTGACATGGCTATGAGAGTTTGCTTTTGAGACTGCCACGGGATAGCTCCATTGCGGGTGAGAAACCCATGGCCACCTTGGGACGTGCGATCCGCCCTGTCATTGGCCCAATCGGAATCCGAGTATCCTACAAGACGATTGCAGATGTCGATGCCATTGCGGTTGAAGTCTATTCGACAATCGGGTCTAGATTTGAGATACTGAAGGACCCTTTTAGCAGCAGTTGAATGGCTGGCGAATGGGCGCAACTTGTAACAAGAAAGAGCACCGACCGCATACGAGATATCTGGGCGAGTTGCAAGTACTGTATAATTTAGTGATCCCACGACTGTTTGATTGTCGGTGATATCTTCCAATTCCTTCTCCCCCCGATCCTCCGCGAAGTCCAATTTTACATTGGGATCCCTGGGCGTCTAAACATTGTCAGTGTCTCCATGCTGAATCGTCTGAGCCTTGTCATGATATAAGCTTTCTGTTTGAGACTGACCACGGTACCATCCGCGGTACCATCGCAGTTGTTACGGGGGTAACAACACTCTTGACAATATACTTGCTTGACTAGTATGTGTACTTAGCGCGTACGGCCGTAGATCCTATTCCTTATTCTTTTGCTCGTACTGTTTTTCTTCTTTGAAAGTACTCGAGTCGTCAGGTATCTGATTCTGCCGCTGATAGCTTTTTCCTTTGGAATCTTCGGTAGTTCCAGAATCTAGCTTAATAAGATGAGCTCAATCTTTAACCTTTATTATTTCCTATTTCCAAGGTACTCCTCAATCGTATACTTAGGAATACACTGGAGGTACTTCCTCTGTTTCTGAGTCAGAGGATACTGTTGGAAATGGTAGCGGGCGCTGTGAGAAAGTCCAAAAGCGATATCGTTCTCTCTACTCTAGCGGTCTCTCTATATACAGAATGACAAGGCCACATTGGCCGCTCTGCCATCGGGCCCGGGGTTGA
>Ga0307514_10002732_pt1 | contig 17800 bp, 18 predicted proteins | sample 16_EM_MG_FD_203088 | JGI IMG/M metagenome (GOLD analysis project Ga0307514, IMG submission 203088) | Populus trichocarpa ectomycorrhiza microbial communities from riparian zone in the Pacific Northwest, United States - 16_EM | ecosystem: Host-associated > Plants > Roots > Unclassified | place... | reverse complement strand
AATGCCATAAATCCCTCAGTTACGTCATGCTTAGGTGGAGACAATTCTCTCAGTTCACCGGGGTGTGCCTCACTGGGTACCCTGCCATTACGGTCAGGCAGTGACGAGCCCTCTTAATTGCAATAGATTAACAACTGCCGTGCTTGCTCGCAAGCATGTCCCGCATAGTTTCTGGAAAGTGAAAGAAGCCTTTCATGGTCCTGGCCTCCTATGCCACTGGCCATCTTTCAAGCTCTTCTCGTGACTAATATGAACCCCCTCTAAAGGGCATATTACGGACTGTATAAACTTGCCAGTCTTGGCGCGGTATGCACCATTCGACTTGCAACAAGTCCCACTATCACTGCTAAGGGAGAACCCCTAACAGGTAAATATAGCTCGACTTCCTCACCTTTCCTTATCAAGCGCCATCTCCTAGTTTTCCATGACATACCACAAGTACTTTCAAATATCTCAACCATGTGGACCAGGTCTGTGTGGAGAGTTATGCAGTTGGATACAGGGATGAATTCATCATGAGGGTTGTTGATAAGATCGATTCGCAATGCGCACTGACCGCTTTTTCTATGACACTTATTAAATCACTCACTAAAATTATGTTAGCACATTTCGTCACTAACATTGCTTTTGTATTGTCACTTAACAGTCACATGCAGAAAGAAACCGTACGTTTTGTCCGTCTTACAGTCCGAATTAATTTCTAGAACTTTCACATGGTGTGTTCCCCCCTTGGACATGCACAGTCGAATTATCATGTGTCACAATTTGGCTGCTGAAATCAAGGAAATGCTGACACATAGCGAAATTGGTAAACACCTTGCATTTCACCGCGATCAGATGTCAAAAATGACAGTTTGAAAATCTATTCTTCCGCAGACGCTGGAGCTGTCACCATGTTTTCGTCGGAATCCGATATGTATATGGGAATTAGGTGGAGGCTATATGCAGGGGCAAAAGCTGACTTGTGCAACTGGCTTCGCTTTCAGCAAAGTTGACGATTCGGGTTCCACAGCTGGCTCACCACTTGGTATGCTCAAATTGGGCTGCGGTTTAATCAAACCCAGCCTGATGTGAATAATTCTGGGTCAAGAAGTCCCTTGCAGCCTTTGGAATATTCCGGGGACAATGTCAAGACTCTTCATAAGCTCTCCAAATGTGGTATGTGGAGGTGCTGGAGCCTTATCCTTCGTTTGCGGCTGAATGACTGCCAGAACCCTCAATTGGGACGTGCCATACTTCATATCTCGTTGACGGAAGTAGTCGGCTGCATCCTCCCATCCCAGTAGAGTCAATTCGTCGGGCTTCATCTGTTTGTGCCGAAACCTCTTCATGTGCTGCTGTACCATTTTGGTGATTGTGATCATCACCCAGCCGGGTTCGTCATCTTCGCTCAGCTTGCCCTGCTCAGTCTGTTCATCATCCTCATCTTCCCCATCTTCCCTATTGTCGGAACTTGCAAGATTACTCAGACTGACTCCGATAGCCACCAGAATCTCCCCAAACGTCTTTTCGGGCTCTATGGACGTCAATTCCGCGAGTTCAGCGTGGGTCATATCTTCCTGATCTTGCTGAACCACTGCCTCTGCATCTGCAACTCGCTTTCTTGCCCCAGCGGTCTCTCTCTCAATATAATCCTCAATCCATTTCTCGTTCTCTTCAGTGATTAAGAAGTGCGTTTCTTGTCGTTTCTCCGCCGCAAGCTTCTTTTTGGATCTGAAGCTGGGCAATGCCCAAAGGGCCCGGACTCTCTCCGCCTGGAAGCCGCTGTTGCCTTCATTCGGTTAATGATGTCTTTGGGTTGACTGCTTGGTGGTTTTGCCGTATCTGCCTGCCGGCAGTGGTGAAAAGATCTTTTTCGGAGCATTGACCATTGTACCTTGCATGGACTTTGTTGTTGGGTGAGATGTTGGATGTTGCAAGTTATGGACTATATGGAGGCAAGCTGAGTCTTTTATGTCGAGGTTGGTACGTTTACTCATCACGAACAAAGCAAAATCTCCCTCTTGACTGTCAATAAATCAGATATAGTGAGGCTAACCGTACAACATGACATGATTGTTAGCGTCATTTTCATGTAATATCCCAGGGTTTATTTGAAACAAACATCATCAGACGTCCTTTTCCTCGAACAAAATCCTATTAATACCTAGTAATTGAACAATTCCGGCGGTCGTACATCGCAGTTTAACCCTGTTACTAAACAAACAACATCAGACCAACTTTTTGCAAATTGTGGGGCGGTGAGAAACACCTGCAACTTGCAGCCATACTCTGCAGGATTCATCGTGAGCATGCTGGTCATGTTGGTAGCTACTTGGTCCATTATGACACAAGGCAAACTATATAGTCGTCAGGGCTTCCCGCTTCCTCTCATTCTCATCTTCCTCTCCTATTCCACATCAGCACATTATGGATACACAACCATCTCCGCCAGGTGAGAGCGGATGGAATACCGGCCGATTGGCGGGCGCTACATTAAATATGGACATTTTTAGCACACAACCAGAGCGCAGACACAAGTTAGTTCATCGCGATGCTGCCAATGTAGCCACCAAACATATGAGGCAGGATGCACATTGAAATATCGTCCGCAAGACTGGAAGCAGTAAAAAAGACAAGCAGCATGCAGTAGGATGTGAGTCTATCCATATCGAGGTAATGGGCGGTCAATTCACTGTATGAAGTACAGCGGGTGTCCGTTGAGAGTTACGTAACGAATTTATCGCTGCCCCTAACGAGAAACCTCCATCGTCGACAAAGGCATTTGTCCGCACAGTCCGCGAAATCGAACATCATGATGTTGTCAGCTCTGGGATGTTCGCTGTTGAATTTCCTGATAAGCATTCCCGTGAGTGGACGAAGCAGGCTGTAATCACTTTGGAGGATGCTATGGAAGCGGATATGGTAGAGGTGACAGCCAAATTTCATTGATAGAAGCAGCAACTAATGTCTTGTAGGTTTTCAACATGTCTGCAACTATGGCAAGGCAACGAGGTAGGTTACAGCGGGAACAGTCCGACATGCGCCTTGTGGTAAATATGGACAAAATGGCCAAAGAAGGCTTCTTGCGTGCCGTGATAGAGGAAATGAAATATTTCGTTAAAAAACCACGCACCGAGGTCCGGGAAGAGAAGAAGCGGGGAGTTGAGTTTGCTGCGCACAAATAGGTGAAGGCTGATGTACAAAGACACCCGGCAATGCTTCGTCAAAACCAAACGTCCGGCTGCTTTCCTTGCCAAAACTGCACTGCAAAAAATCCCCAGATACAATGGAGACGCGAAGGAACCAGTGCACCGCCACCCGCCCAACACCGAGAGCGGATTCCAGAGCCGACTCCTCCTCCAACCGGGACGCTACCCGCCCCAACTGGTAACACTTACAGATCTCAACCTACTGAAATTGTCAACTTGCCGGCGGAATATTCATATTCGCATACAGCTCTTTCCTGTGCGGAATTTTTCGAAGATGATGAAGATACCGAGCACAATACCCATTTTGATCCAGATATGCTGACTGATGAAGGTTAGTACACTCTATGTGGTGTGGTAATGCAGCTAACATTCATTTTGAAGACAAGAGCAGCAGATTGAGCGATCCTGCAACTGATGACGACCATTAACCGAAAGACACGGGATTTTGGAGACGATTATTATATATATCTGTGTATTATTAAAGAACAACGTAGTCATCAAGAAGAAAGTAAATGAAAATGCCAGAAAGGCAACCAAAACAATGTGAATGATAGATTGTGCCAAATTGAATGATTACATATTGTGGATACAGCCATTGCAAAATGAGCGTCAATAGAGTGTCAACAATTTTTCGTCATACCTTCCGGGAAATCACACCTCCGATAGGTTGTCGTAAGTCATAGACCAATTTTTGGCTGCCTCTATAGCCAAAACAGATTGCAATACCTTCCCTGCCCCATCATGAAAATGAACGTCAATGGAGTGTCAACAATTTTTGGTCATGCGTCCTGGGAAATCTCACCTCCGATAGATTGTAGTCAGTCATAAAGGAATTATTAGCCGCCTTTATAGGCAAAACAGATTTCAAAATTCTCCTTGCCCCATCATGAAATTGCGCGTCAAGATAGCGTCAACGATTTTTGGTGATGCGTCGTGGGTAATCACACCTCTGATAGGTTGTAGGCAGTCATAAAGGCATTATTGGCTGGCTTTATAGGCAAAACAGATTGCGATACCCTCCCTGCCCCATCTTCAACATGAGCGTCAACAGAGTGTCAACGATTGTTGGCCTTCCATCATGGTTGATCACAGCGGGATGTGGCGGTTATTGTCTATATACATCGTTTTGACTGTTATTATACGCTAAAAGGCTCAAGAATTCTTAGTGGTAGCTCTGTAAATGAAATAAGTTGTTATTGTCCCGGAGGATGTGGCTAGAATATCCCGTATATATCTGTCTATAAGGGCTGCCATATCATTCTTTTTGGATGCTTGTGATCAAGCACCACTCATATTGCCGAAGATGCATGACCAAGTATTGTTGACGCTCTGTTGACGCTCTGTTAACGCTCTGTTGACGCTCTGTTGACGCTCTGTTAATGCTCTGTTGACGCTCTGTTGACGCTCTGTTGACGCTCTGTTAATGCTCTGTTGATGCTCTGTTGACGCTCTGTTAATGCTCTGTTGACGCTCTGTTGACGCTCTGTTGAGGCTCTGTTGACGCTCTGTTGAGGCTCTGTTGACGCTCTGTTGACGCTCTGTCGACGATCAATTTCAGGATGTGGTTTGATCCATGAGTATGCTTGTGTTGCACATCAAGGCAGCTAATACGTCAAAAATGAACCGTGACGTGCTAATGTTAATATTTTATGATTAACAGGCATATCTGAATCCGACCATGAATGTGAAACCTGAAATGCAGATCCGGAGATTGGAACTGTCGGGTCTAACCAAGCCCTGCGAAACCCGCAGGTTGATGGCTACAGATCAGGGTTTTGCCCACCAATAGTCAGCGAGTCGGGTTTTTGGACGGGTCTGGAACCGAAATGGCCCGGTTTTGCAGTCCAAACCCGGACCGCTGGTGGGTTACCCGGACTAGTTGCTAACACTACCCAGGTGTTCCTGCCGGAAACTAGGTTTGTAGCTGATGATGAGCCCTGTGTTGATGACATAACAGGCCTCATTGTTGGTGCAGAATTCATGGCCCAGACAACACTGTCAGGAGGTTCCTGCAATGGTCATGGCTCGTATGAAGCCGATAGCTATCAATTATACAACGTTTGTGAATCCCTTCATCAACAAATTGTAACTCAATCGGAGAGCAACACGCAAACCTGGAATACACTCCGGTCGACCTCACCGGTGCTCCTAAGTACTTGCACATGCTTCCTGGCACTCCTGAAGCGACACAGTGTGCTCTTAGAATCTGTCAGAGCATTCTAAGGTGCTCCTGAACGCACCTGTGGCATTGGAGGTGAATTTAGGATGCTACGAGATTTGATTATTGGAATAGTCAAATTTTGAAGCAGTTGAGACATCTGCACATGTCTGGGGGAGAGTTCGAGAGCAGCTGAGAGCTCTGCGCAGGTCTGCAGGAGAACTTCAAATGTAGCTGAGATCTATGCAAAGCTCTATGGGTGAATAGGTGCCATATTCTCCCAGCAGTGGTTTTTCGAATTCCATATGCACAAGGAATTTTGTCTATCACAGTCATCTTTGTTATAGTCACAAGATTCGCTACCTCATCATACTGCATGGATTATTGAAGTCTCTCTGTATATATACATACGGTCAATCTTGGTGTGGAAAGTATTTAAGTATAATCAGATGAGCAGCTGGAGTCGCCGATTAAGAGAACGAAAAGATGCACTTGAAGGCCGTTGTGGCAGGAAAATTCATTTCTCACCACTGCCACCATTCAGTTAAGCAATGATAATCTAGATCGACTGAGAGCCAGGGAGTAGATTGAGCGAAGGGGAGCAGACTGAGTGATGAGGAGGTTATATTTGAGATACCCGGGGTAGATAGACATTATCTCAATGTACGAAATATACACTATATCATTCCTAGATCTTCGTCCCCCACACTCTTGCTGAGCTTTCATACATACAGCGAATATGTGTGGTTCCTCTCACACGATTGCCGAGCGTTGATAGATCCAGCCAATTTGTGTGGTTCCTCATGGTTGGGTACCCTTTCATACTTTCTCACCCTCTTCCGACCCTCCTGGAGCCAAAACCCCTATAGCTAACATATTCCCTCCGGATGGCATAGGATCGCAACCATTTCACCACACGGTCATCTTGTGACGTAACAGATTTACTAGGAGGCCATCATCCAGTGAGTGTAGTGATGCACTTAGAGGCCAAGAGTGAATGAACTCAGAGAATGCACTTGGAGGCTGCACTCTAGTGAGTTTGGAGATGCACTTGGTGGCCAAGAGACAGTGAACTCCAAAATGCACTTGGAGGACATGAATCTGCGATCTTGGAGGCCATGAGTTGGTGAGATTGGAGATGCACTTGGAGAGGCCATGATCGTGCGAACTTGGAAGCCATGATTCAGTTTAATTGGACATGCACTTCGAGGCCATAATCAATTGTCAGTGGAGGAGTAGTTGGCAGTGGTCGATCTGGAGGTGTCCAATCTTGAGGTGGTTAATTGGGAGGTAGGCACATCTGGAGCTGAGACTCTATTCAATGGTTAACTCGTAATTGTGGGAATGTAGAGAATTGTGTACAACAAGTTCCGCAGAGAGCTGAGAGACTGGCTGGGAGCGGGAGACAGCCAATGTTGGGATGATGCAGTACTAGGTGTACAGTGCACTCGGTGTTAACTCATGATCATGGCATGGACAGATCGGGAAGGATGACTTGACTGCGTAATCTTCGGCGATGGTAGAGTTAGCCATGAGAATGAGAGAGATATGAGGTGATGTGAAATCATCCCGAGAAACTGGGACTTAAGAGAATACTGTGTGGAAGTCAATTGACAATCCACAATGCGGCAGGTGCAAGGCCCAATCCGGTAGGTAATTACACAGATACGCGGTCTGATAAACTCGATCAGGCACGTCGTATTTCCAATTTCCCATATTGGCTTGTATGCTCCACATCGTTCTCATCCTCATCGCCCATCTCTCTTTTCCTCGTCCACAACTATACCATCATCACAGCACACAAAGTTCAGTCATCCCTCCCTATCGCTCTGGGTTAATGATCATGAGTGACACGAAGTACAGCATACACCGAGTACTGCATACATCGAGTACAGCATACCCCGAGTACAGCACACACTGAGTACACCATACATGGAGTGCAGCATACCCCGAGTACACCATACACCAAGTACACCATACACCAAGTACATGTTAGGGGTTCTCTCCTAGCAGTGTAATGGTACTTAGTTGCCATGCGGTATGTCCTTTAGCGGGGGCATGCTAATCACGTCTCGATTGAGGAAGCCTGAGGCTTGGCAGATTCATTGAAAGCATAGTGATACGGCAGCTGATTTGATGATGGAACTACTAGCCAGATCGAAAGGACTAAGTCCTGCCGAGCGGTAGCTCTCAACCAGATTCATTCCCAGATACTATCCGGTTGCATCATAGGAGCACCGCAGTAGTGTTATCAAAGGGCTACCCACTCTCGAGCCTCACGATTGTATGGGGCACGTCCGGGTTGATGAAGAAACCGGTAATGCGGAGAACCTAAGCACTTATACTGAGGGAATATGGCGTTGGCGATCTGCCAGAAGCAAGGGTCATTCTTTGGTTGGTTTGATAAGGGCTTGCAAGGTTTAATCAGCGGCTCACGGCCCTTTGATTAACGTGCATAAATTCTACATTGGCATAGCAGTGGATATTACCATGTAAGACTATGAGTTATTAAACTTGGGTTAACATTAATAACACAGACGCTATTGCACATTGTTGCGAGCGTTCCAACTACTGATGGCCGGCGTGTGCAAGATGTCAAAGTTGAAGTTATGGTCTGATTATGAGCCGATATGATATCATACATGAACACGATAACCTTAAGGATGCATGGCCGTCGTTAGTCAAGGCGCGGGCATGATCCGTAAGACGCTAAGATACGTGGCTATCATGTGAGGGATTAAATCATAAGTTCCAGTTGGAGCAAGCCAAGGGACTATAAAGAGATCACATTGTTCCGGCAATGAAGAAGACAAGCTCGAACAGCTAGAGAGAAACCGATACCTACCAGCGGAGAAATATCCTTATTTATTATTGCGTTTTTTATGATACCTATACCTATTATATTTATACCAAGAATCTATTAGCTTTGTGTAGTGGTAGCCCCGCAACATTGACGAACTACCTTGACGAATGTCAATTACCTTCGAGAACAAAAACGATGTTATTATATATGCTTTGGAGAAAGTCATATCCCACGCCAGAAGAACTCAGCAGGTCTTGATAGCTCAGTGTATCTGGTGGTTGGCTTCAGTGATAGGACTCGAGCAAGGATTAATTAATCACATCGACAACCTACAGGCGCGGTACGAAAAAGCGTTACCTAGGTCTTCGTCTCCTGATCCCATTGCAGCTACAAATATCGGAATACCGGATCCTGAGTTATCCCGTCAGGATAAGGTGCTTAAGGAGTGCAAAGAATTCCTGCGAGACTCGAGGTGGTTGCGAGATCTGGAAAAACTGAACGCTACGGGGAAAACTAGGACTGGACGAATAAACCGTTTGGCGGCAACGAAGCAACATCTTAGGGTTACTAAGAAAAAGGCTACATCCAGAGCAGCCCAAAGAACTGCGAAGTCCAAGGTTAAGGACGATTCTAAGACGGACGGAATCGACCCGCACGAGATTGATAGAAGGAAGACGGCGGAAGAGTGTTCACCCTGTGCCTGGCCTTCCGATAGAAAGGGTACACATAGGGTCAAGGATTCTGTCAGGCCTATTAGGCTTGAGATAGGAACTGCCCCGTATCCTAAGGTGACGAATTATCAGAAACCTGTAATTGAGTCAGTTAGCAAAAACGAGACGTCAGACGATAAGGAAGACAGTTCAGAAGAGGAATAGGATCTACGGCCATGGACCTGAGTACTTGGTATCAGCAGATACTAGAAAGAGTTACTTAGGGTATACACCCCCGTAACAGTACACCATACACCAAGTACACCATACCAAGAGTACACCATACACCGAGTACACCATTCACCGAGTACAGCATCCACCGAGTACAGCATTCACCGAAGATTGTGTGTCTTCCGTTCATTCACATGATTACAAGTCGACCCCTGAATGTATATTCAGCATCTGGAGTGCCTCCCTACACAATCGACCGCCATCTGCTAGCTCTCCAAGAGAGCTTAAAGGTTGTGCCACCCTCTTATATTCCCACGGTTGCAACTTAACTAACAGATGAATAGAGTCTCAGCACCGAACGCAGTGTCCATCTACCGCATTCAAGTACTCGTCCAATCTTGCTCGATCACAGCCTCCGAGTGCATATGTGCAGACTCACTTGAGTGCGGCCTGCAAGATTGCATGACCATGGCCTCCATGTGCATCTCCAAACTTGCTCGATTACCACATCCAAGTGTATCTCAAAAATTCCTCAATTGTGGCCTCCAGGTTCACACAATCATGGCCTCCAATTGCATCTCCAACCTTGCACGATCAGAATCTCAGAGTGCATCTCTAAGTTCCCGCGTTCATGATCTCCAGGTTTATCTCCAAGTACGCTCGATTACCATCTCCTAGTGCATCACCAAACTCGCTCGACCATGGCTCTGGAGTGTATCTCTGAATTCACTGGATCATCATTTTCAGGAGCACCTCGAATTGCTCTTCAAGCAGTGCCTGCAGCCAGTCCAGATATACTGTGTGTTGATGGGTAGCTATCTAGATACCTAGATGTCAATACAAACTGAATACATGAGTTTCAATAATTGTTGAATGATAAGTAGTTGCTATGATTTCCAGGCTCATCAGCAGCGTTTCCAAAGAAGATGGTATTTTTCCAGACTGCTCTACTGTGATTTGAGGTGCTCCCACCCATGTCATCGCCGATTCCGAGTGCTCCCAGCGTTGTCGTCAACGCTCCGAGGTGCTCCCAGGCTCAGCAGCGCCGATGCCAGGCGTGTTGTCATCACTCCTAGGTGCTCCCAGGTGCACCGGAAATTCCTTCTGGCACTTCAAGGTGTTCCCAAGCTTATCACAATCACTCCCATCGTACTCCTATACCAGTCATCAGGGATCCCAGGGACTCCGAAGGCCGGCTGTAATGCCCTCTACTACCCAGAAATTGATGCATCTAGGTTCACACACCACAGCCTCTCAGACACTCCTGCAGACTCCTAGTGACTAAGATAGATTTTGTTGACATTTGCCACGAATGAGGTGAAGACCACCAAGATTCACAGTCGGTGGTGTGAGGAAATTACCAGGATTGATTGAGCCCGGAGAATCTGAGACTCTCTACGGGCCTACATTTGAGTGGTAAATAAGTCATCTCAACAATTGTTTTCATCAACAACATTGTGCATCAGGCGCTCACAATGATTACTTGCCCCCATGGAGCAATGGTATATAGCTGCCAGATCTCAATGGACTGTATTGCCTGATTTCAAACACGGTTGCCTGCAGTAATCTGTAAAATGGTTACCTGGCAGTTAGCCAAGGACAGGTTTACATTCCGTACAAATATTTGTGAGGTAAGTTCAAAGTTCCCCTCTTATTTGATCGTTCTGTTGACGATAAAAATAGAAGTGCAAATTTCGCTTTGCAGCAACTGAAATTGTTGATCATATACACTGGACATTATTCTATGGCATAGGACAAATGCGAATAAAACATCATCAAAAACTAAATTTCCTTCATTAAATTTATTACGTTTATTGTACCCACAAACCCAAAAAAATGAAATCCAGGTATCCCTGAAATGCAGCACCGCTTTACTATTCCAGAGTGGTGTTTGAGTCGTCGCGATGCTGTTTTCAAGCGTCACAACCAGTGTCCCCGCTGTTGCAAATGTGACAACAAGCATTCGACGAATTGTTCACACTTCCTCTGGCAATATTGCATCTCATCTCTTGGCATACTCCTACATTGCCTGGTTCGATTAGTCCTTGCCATGATATTAGTACTCCCTCCATACGTTTAATGAAGCATTTAGTTCTTGATTTGATAGACCTTCATGGTGTAATTTGAGCAATGATAATTATCTTGCAGAAGTGGTTTATAATATTTGATTTGTTGATTCCAGATCATCAGTACTTTGCAGTTCAGCTGTCGTGGGAGGGTTATGCCTCGTCGCAATTATGATTTCTCGCGTTTGAAATCTCACTTCAGTAAACCATCAATTTTATTACATTTACTACTATTATGATATATCGACAAAACCTAGAAAAAAATAGCACACAAAGGAAATCCTAAATACGGTCACTGACACCATTTCTAACCTTCAAGCGACATCGCATCCTCTACGATCGTACTTCCATCAACTAATCCCTTTTTCTCAACCCAGGTCATGTTGGCGATGATGTTGCCATTGCTGTTGCTGTTTCTGCAGGGGACAGGCTGGCTGCTGCTGGCGATGGCAGACCCACCCATAGGCAGAACAGCTGAGAATCGCATACTGGCTTCAGTAGCAGCAACAAAGTTCCTGGGATGATTAAAAGAATTGGATGGCTAATCTATCAGCTCCTCCGGGACATAATCAATGAAGTACTCATCAAAGCTGCCCTGATCATTGTGAGGTTGTGGCATTGCTGGGTCTGTACCTGGTGAGTGGATCCTTTGGTGGATCATACTGCAGATATTGTCTATCTTTTTGGCTTGAACCTGTAGTGAGAATAAACAAAAATCTGCGTCGAGACGATGAAATACATCTGTGCATGCATTATTAACCTTTTGATTAATGTTTCTTGTATCACACTTGCATTGTGCGGCTCTTTCTGGACCAAACTCTGGCGGGAGCTGAAACTCGCCAGTTTTCCAGGCTGATAAAATATAGTGCATGGCCGTTGGAGTGAGGGCAATGAATGTCTGGTTGATTTTATCAATCAATGACCTATCTGTCATTCCCATTTGTCATATGCCACAGTAGTATCTCCGGTGAATAAGTTCCACAATTTCAGTCACTGCAAATCCAAACTGCAACTCCAAAATTGATTGTCAAGACAATGATTAAACAAGATGGAAACTTCGAACTTACCTCAATAATACTGGTGGGGCATGTCAACCTGTTCATGGCCAATTACCAGGCAACCATTTCCCGGATCTCTGTAGGAGGCTGTGTTCGTACTGCGTCAATAGAGTCAATGTCGGTCATGCAGCTGTATACCATTGCTGTAGCAGTGCAAGTAATCTTTGGGAGAGCATGATCCTCAATGTCAGAAATGAAAACAATCATTGAGATAATTCATTACAACTGAAATGTAGGTATGTGGAGGGTCGGAGGTTCTCTGGTCTGGATCAATCCAGGCGATTTCCACATACTACCAACTATGAATCTGGGGAGTCTTTACCACTTTTGTGGCAAAGGGATTCACACACATCACATAATTGATCACGATAGGCTTCACATGTGCAATGACCATGGCCGGAACACCTGAAAAGGTTAACTGGGCATTGTATTCTGCGCCGACGATGAGGCCTGTCACTTCTTCAACACAGGGCTCATATCGCCACAAATGTGCAGCTGACCATGCAACCAATTACTCACCGAGTTCGTTTGAATGCTTCCTCTAATCAATGTTTATATTAGTGGGTGGATTCAATCATTCAAATGGTTAATCGGATACCTTCTTGGATGCCAGATGTGCAGGCTCGCGTTAATCCTGCTCCTCCAAGACAATATACACGTTCCGACATTCAGGATGTTGGATGAAGGAGTCAATTGAGTTGCTGCGACTCGTTTTCCAAGTGTTGACGTGAAGGAATCTTTTGATGGCCAGTTGGCCATTGCGTGCCTGGATGGTCGCCGAAGAGGCTGGTCATAAGACTCTGAATTGTCATCATGACCATCATTATAAATGTGGAGTATCGCACTGAGATTGTCGTTGACATCCTTGTTGTGGATAGATCGTCTGCTTCTCCTGGTGCTGGAAGGAAGAGGAGGAGGAGAAGTGTGGCGCCTTCTGGTCAGGATTTAAAAAGGTGGCAAGTGATAATTACGAAAAATTAAAGCAATGACTGAAGGAAATGTGAATGAATGTAGAGTAAATGAATTAAAGTGTTGTGTAAAGGATAGAAAATGTTGATATGATTAAAAGCAACATCATGATGCATCTTTTTATCCTGTCGAGAATTCAAGGATCTTACCTTGTCCCCCCACCCACACTTCCAACTCCATGAGCAAAATGTATTTTAGGCACTGGAAGCCTCCAGTAGTGTCTGAGAGGATGTGGAGTATAAATTTAGATGCGTCAATTTCAGGACAGTATCAGACCCTAGGAGAGCATTCCTGCCAGCGTTCAGAGACACTGGGAGCGCCGACGACAAGTCTGGGAGCACCTGCGAGCGCTGGGGACAAACCTGGGAGCGTTGGAGATAAGTCTGGGAGCACCTCGAATCACAGTAGAGCAGTCTGGGAAAAACAACATCTTCTTTGGGAACGCTGGTGGTGTGCCTGGAAATCATAGCTACTACTTATCATTCAACGATATTTAAAACTCATTTATTCAGTTTGTATTCCCATCTATGTATCTATATATCTATATAGCTACCCATCTACACATGGTATATCTGGACTGGCTGCAGCCGGTGCTTGAGAGCAATTCAAGGTGTGCCAGAAAATGACAGTTCAGTGCACTCAGGTATACACGCCGGGGCCGTGATTGAGCGAGATTGGAGATGCACTTTGGAGGCTGTAATCGAACCCTGCGATCGTGCGAGTTTGGAGACGCACTTTGGAGGCCATCACTGAGCGAGTTTGGAGATGCACTTTGGAGGCCGTAATTGAACCCTGCAATCGAGTGAGTTTGGAGATGCAATTTGGAGGCCATGATTGAGCGAGTTTGGAGATGTACTTTGGAGGCCATGATTGTGCAAGTTTGGAGATGTACTTTGCAGGCCTTGATAGAGCGAGTTAGGAGATGCACTTTGGAGGCCGTGAGTGAGCTAGTTTGGAGATGCACTTTGGATGCCGTGATTGAGCGTGTTTTGAGCTGCACTTTGGAGGCCGTGATGGAGCGAGTTAGGAGATGCACTTTGCAGGCCGTGATCGATTGAGTTTGGAGTTACACTTTGGAGGCCATGATCGAGGGAGTTTGGAGATACATTTGGAGGCCGCAATCAAGCGAGTATAGAGATGCATTTGGAGGCTGTGATCGAGCGAGTTTGGAGATGCACTGCGAGGCCGCAATCTCGCGAGTATGGAGATGCAATTGAAGGCCGTGATCGAGCAGGTTTGGAGATGCACTTGGAGGCAGTGATCGAGCCAGTGTGTAGATGCACTTGTACGCCATCATAGTGCGAACTTGGATGCTGTAATGGAACAAGTTTGGCTATGCACTTGCAGGACGTAATCGAGCGAGTTTGGACGAGTACTGGGAGGCAGTCGATGGCCGGTGCACCGGGTGCGGAGACTCTTTTCATCAGTTAGTTCACTCGCAACTACAGGAATAGGACAATGTGACTTTACCTCTCAGCTCACATGCAGAGAGACGCCGGAAGCTGAAGCTACATTCAAGGCTCAACTTGTAATGCTGAGAATGAAGGGAAGACAAACAATCTTGGATGGATGCTGAACTTGGTGTATGCTGAACTCGGTGTATGCTGTACTCGGTGTATGCTGTACTCGGTGCATGCTGTACTCGGTGTAGGCTATACTCAGTGCCAACTCATGATCATGACATGGCAAGATAGAGACGGATGACTTAACTTTGTGTTCTGCGATGATGGTAGAGTTGTGGACGAGAAAGAGAGAGATGGGGGAAGAAGATGAAAATGATGGGGAGGATACGAGCGGGTATGAGTAACCAGGGGTATGACTTGCAGGATTGGGTTGGGATGACCTCGTATCGGTGTAATTACATTCCGGATCGGGACTCATACCTGCTGTGTCGGGGATGGTAAATTGACTTGCACACGAAATTATCTTAGGTCCCAGTTTCTCATGATGATTTCCCCTGTACCCTCTCATCTCTGTCTTTCATGTCCTCAATTCTACCATCACCTAAGAACATGAAGTTAAGTCATCCCTCTCTATCTCTCCATGCCATGATCAAGTGTTAACACCGAGTACAGCATACTCCGAGTACAGCATCCACTGAGGACTGCATACACTGCGTACTGCATTATCCCAAGATTGACTGTCTCCTGCTCCCAGCCCGTCTGATCTCTCGGCAGACCAAGATGTACTAAATTCTCTACGTTCGCACAATTACGAGTTAACCAAAGAATACAGTCACCACTCCGATCACGCCTCCGCTCCCGTTGAGCCTCCCTCCCAAACCCACCGCCTCCGGATTGACCGCCTCCTAGTACTCCTCCAATCTCGCTCGATCATGGCCTGCAAGTGCATCTCCAAACTCGCACCATGATGGCCTCCAATTGCATCTCCAAACATGTTCGATCGCAGCTTCCAAGTGTATCTCCATACTTGCTCGATCACGGCTTCCAATTGCATCTCCAAACTCGCTCGATTGTGGCCTCCAAGTGCATCTCCAAACCAGCTCGATTATGGCCTCAAAGTGCATCGCCAAACTGGCTCGATCACGGGCTCGGAGTGTATCCCTGACTTCATTCGATTGTCATTTTCAGTCACACCTCCAAGCTGGGTAAGATAGAGTGTGCATTTCGTATAATGAGATGTCTCTCTACCCCGGGGTCTCCAAAATATATACTGCCTGTCACTGAGTCCATCTCCCTAATTCCTGTATCTCCGAATTTATATACATATAGAGACTTAGATAATGCATGCCATATGATGATGTAGCCAATCTTGTGACTGTAACAAAGACCAATATGATCAATGAAATGCCTTGTGGTTATGGAACGCTAAGAACCACGGGTGTGAGAATACGGAACCAAGTCCCCAGCAGACCTGTGCAGAGGTCTGCGCAGCTCCAAAATTTGTCTATCCTGATAGTCAAATCTTGTAGCATCCTGAATGCATCTCCGTCACTGCAGGTGCTTTCAGAGAATGCTCTTGCACAGTCTGAGAGCATTTTGAATGGCTCCAGGGGGGGGGGCTGGGAGCATCTGGAAGTACTTAGAAGCACTGGCGAGGGCAACCGCAGTGTCTGAGAGGTTTACGTATGGCTTCCGGACCGAATTACATTTTGATGATGTTTTGTGATGGACGTGAACTCGGAACTGACAATGGAAGGTGACAAACATGTCGCAGCGTTGAGTGTTAGCAACGGTTCCGTGTAACCAGGCTGCGGTCCGGGTTGTTACCAGGAAAACAGGGGTACTCACGGGGTTCAGGGACAGGTTTGAACCGGACTGTGGTTCCATTTTACGGTTCTTACAACTTCAGGTCCAATTAAGTATTTTGCTTTAGATCATATCATGACATGGTCCATACGTACATTGTTCAGCTTTAGCTGCTCTTGCACCTCCTGAATTCAAATTTACAATCTGACTGATATTCGTTGAATGGTGGTGAAATAATGACTGAATTTAAGCGAAATTGGCGGGTTTTCGATTGCGACTCAATGAATACCTGTCGGATTGCCAGTCTGAAAGCGGGAGGTGAAAGAGCGACTAACACTGCACAATGTACGTATTGATCATATTGTGATATAATCAGAACTCAAATACTTCATTGGAGCAAGAAATGTTGACTTTTGAAGAGCGGGTTATGTGTGGAAACCCGTTGCAACGGTTTGGTTCCGGGTTGGAACCGGAAGCAGAACTGACCCGGGAATTTGGTAGCGTTGCTAACACTAGCAGGGTTGTTGATTGGCTTCATTTGACAAAAATAGTTATTGCAACGTGCTACCAAGCGTTTACATTTTACTACTCACTCAGGTTACCTTCAGCTGAGTTATCATACTGAACTACCAATCACATGATAGCGAAAAACGAAGTCCTATCGCTTCCACTATCCCGTTCCCGAAAATCACCCTCTCAACGATTAATCGCAACATTGTGTACTCTCAACACAGCCCTCCATGCATGAATATGATTGATGTAATAATAAAATAAACAAAACACCAACAAGAAACCTAAATCCTCACCAAAAAACTCCAAATTATCACCCATCCATCCACCCTCCAAAGTGCCAGAAAGAAACCTGCCCACAACGTAAATCCTTTACCAACTGTCCGGCCAGTGCATTCCATCCTCACAAGGACCAATTTGTAGCTGCGCGGCTGCATGGGAGCTTGCTATTGCCCAAAGATCCTCCCGCGGGAGGATTTACAATGTGATAGTACTCATGTAGCCACACCACATCCTCATCCCCAACAATGATTTGCTCATAATCGGCACAGAGACCAAGTGCACCATTTCTGATCACTTCAAGGTAATACAGCTGTCTATCAATGCTATTTTGAAGCTTTTGTTCAAACATTAGGAAGCCTGTTTTCATCATTGGGAAGCTTCTAGGATTTGGGTGCCGTGTCTCACCATCATCATCCAATTCTTCCCGATATCGTTGATCAAATTCTGGACTGGAGGGGCGATGATGTTAGGGGTTCTCCCTTAACAGTGATAGTGGGACTTGTTGACAGTCGAATGGTGCATACCACGCCAAGACTGGCAAGTATTTACAGCCCGTAATATGCCCTTTAGCGGGGGTTCATATTAGTCACGAGAAGAGCTTGAAAGATGGCCAGTGGCATAGGAGGCCAGGTCCATGAAAGGCTTCTTTCACTTTCCAGAAACTATGCGGGAC
>Ga0307514_10002731_pt1 | contig 17804 bp, 22 predicted proteins | sample 16_EM_MG_FD_203088 | JGI IMG/M metagenome (GOLD analysis project Ga0307514, IMG submission 203088) | Populus trichocarpa ectomycorrhiza microbial communities from riparian zone in the Pacific Northwest, United States - 16_EM | ecosystem: Host-associated > Plants > Roots > Unclassified | place... | reverse complement strand
GGCGTAAACCGTCGGCCTCTGAAGCAGCCCTACGTCTGCTTGATAGTTATTGCCTCTGGCACAGCAGTGGGGTTGGAGGGAATGATATGTTTATTTCTCTCATTAGGCTCGAATAATTACTAGACTACGGGTTTGTGACATGGGTGTGACAGGCGGGAATAAACCGTTGGGAAACTGGCAGGTGGTTTTCGGACCTTGCCGGAGGGAAAACCATCCCCACAGGTTTCAAAACCCGCGGACCTGATCAGGGCCCAAGGGTGAGAGAGAGATCTTGAGATCACGTGTGATGATGTAGCAATTGACGTGACCGCAGGGGGGTGACAAACTGTCACGGGGCTAGTTGCGGTTGAGGCACGCATTCGTAAAATCTCACAACTCCTTTCATCCTCTCTCCTCTTCCCACGACTACTGGACAATGCCTCCAAGAGGAAGCGAAAGTCTCAACTTTGGCCCAATTCTAACTCACTATCTCTTCTTGTTTACTTCCATCCTCTCCGTGGTGTGTATCCCGTGCCCGACACCCTTCATCCTCGAGGCCTGCTGAGCAGACGACCCCCTTCAACAGCTCGGTTGGTTTATCGCCTTCATTTCACAGGCAATCGCCACTGCCCAACGTGAGCCGTCTCCGTGAAGGGTCTTTGCCCTCCGCTGATCCGTTTCTTCCAGATGGTCGCGGCACAGTTGGTTGGCTGTGGTTCGGTATTTTCCTCCAGCTGTTCCTGATATTTGGGGTCCTCCACACCCTCGCAAGCGATTCAATCGCCATGCATCGCCTACAAATATCTGTATTCGGTGCCGTCGCCATCGTCTTCGCAGTCGATGGAGCCAACACCGGTCTCTTCGCCAATGGAGTCGGTTCCCTGCAGGCTATGGGGGCCGGATGGCTTGTGCTCTCGATGGTAGACATACTCTGGGTCCTCTATTTCACATCCGAAGACGACTCTTTGGCACTACACATCTTCAACTCTTTCGGAACCGGGGGTTTGACACCACCTTCACGACGACGACGCAGCCCACGAGGCACCTCTGTACATATGAACAGCCCAGGAAACGGCTACGCTGCGCCATACTCAGCTGGTGGGGGTCTTGGCCCTGGCATGTATGATGCCAAAATCGCCGGCAACGGAAGCTTCCACGAGCCTATCGATCCCGCCACTAGGAGCATTGGCGGTGGAAGTATTACGAACGGGCCTACCAGCATCGGTGCTGGATCGATCCGTAACGAGAGTGCCGTTGGTTCGCCGTTGATGGGTTCTGGCAACGCCGGAATTGGCGCCGGTGGAGGAAATTCCTCCCCCCTGAACTCTGGCGTTCCTGAACCTACTCCAGGACCGGACGGCACTGTTTACAGGGCCAGGGCTCTTTACTCCTGTGTGTTGTCTGGTGACGCCTTTTGGACTCGTTTACTGATCGGCGCTTGCACAGACACGGGTTCCGCTGACGATCCCAACGAAATCTCATTCGCAAAGGGTGAAAATTTGGAGATTATTGACAAGCAAGGAAAGTGGTGGCAGGCGAAGAAATCTGATGGTACTGTTGGAAGTGAGTATCCCCTTACCGCCGAAACGATGGCTTGCGCTGAATCGTGTTTTTGCAGTTGCTCCTTCGAATTACCTACAACTTCTATAAGGTCTCCGCTCCCCGACCTTCACCAACGATCTATCTTATCTGTGTTTCATACCCTTTATAATGTCGTATCTCTCCTATCCCTGTAGGGTCTACCGGGGTTGTATCTTGCTCTGTGACGCCCGCCCATGCCTTCTCCTATCGACGTGAGTCTAGTGGCCCCTCTCCATTGTAACGATGTAAACCGAGTATAGACGATCCAGTACATCATCCGTGACGTTTCCCCCCATTTCTTGATGTATATAATGTGCATGTAGATATTTTTCCACTTGATCAGGGGTGGATCCATCCAACGGGTTTGGGTCGAGATCTCGTTGTGATGATGGGCGTCTTAGCTTGGTGTTGCATGATGCGGTGATTCCTTTTCTGCAAGGTTCGAGTTGGATTCATTACGATTATTGAACTTGTGATAGGGGATGATGACTGCGAACTCGATAGGGAACCGATGTGCAATGGTCCGGGTGACGCTCGAGTCTGACACCCCCGCGCCAGATTCCTGCGTTCTTCTCACCTCCTTCCCATATGATCACACATCCTCCCCGAAAGAAGTACCTACGTTCACGTATAAGAACTCGCATTCGCAGCAGCCGTCGACAGATCGTGAAAAGTCCGATAACCAATATTAATCAAATAAATACAACACCCATGCCACAGTACTGAGTCGCCCACTGGTAGGGCAATGTATTACTTAGGATACAACGCGTTATAATCGTCAGCCTTTGAGTTTTAATGCATAATGGGTCATATGTCATATATCATGAGTTGCCGGGGAAGCACCCTCGATCACCAGACTTTCCATGTATTGGTGATGGCCGCCTCTCGCTCCCTACGCTTTTTCTCGACGAGCACAAACGTCAAGATGATGTAGTCCAACATGTGCATCCCTTCCGGTTGCACCTCGAGCCGCGCTTTTCGTTTCTTGGTGAAATAGTGTTTCCGGTGAAACTCAGCGATCACTGTCTTCTTCTTGTCCATAGTGACCAACTTGATACCGAAATATCAGCTCAGAACCTTTGTGCGGGGTGAATAGGAACGTACCCTTGGATAGTTCATCCCCATACAACCCAACGCCCATCTGTACCGTATGCCATCCGGCCCTGTGAAGGCGAAACTCCTAAAAAAAAAAAGGGGGGGAGGACCCATGTCAGATCCAAATGGCGTATCCGGTGACATGAGACCTACCCTCGTAGTAACCCAACGGCGGGCAAAAACTCCTTCTGAGTGGTCGTCTTTCTACGAAAAACGATCCTATCCGAGGCGAACCTCCAGTATATCCTAGCCATCTCATCGCCAACCTCGACGAATTGCGTTTCTGGATAGAGCAGAGACAGAGGCGAAGAATCCAACTTCCAGATCTCCGTCGCGTATTGTGAGAACCTCGGAGATGTGTCTATCTCATAGACGGCCTGGCCGGTGGCCTCGTCGATGAGGGTGGTGTTGATGGGGGAGTTTCGAGCGAGCGAGAAAGTGCAGCAGCTCATCTTGGCCTAGGGGGAGGGGGAATCAGCGAAATGATTGCCTTATATTCGACCAGCAGGAATGAAGCAGGTGAATCTCGATGTTCATGGCGAATGATTGATGTCGAGGGGTGTCGAGGGGCTGTACTTTCTCTGCCTACCAACCCCGCGACGGCCGCAGTAGTTCGTTTGGTGCGCACACCACCCTACGGTGCTGGCTCCCATGGAAGCACTTGTCTTCTGTGACGGTTGAGCGGAATCAACGTAAAGCTGAATACAAGAGAATGACAGAAACTACGGTGGACGGAGTTGACTGGGACTGGGACCCTTGAATCATTCGGGAGAGGTGGTCGGCACAGGTTCGGTCAGAAGATGTGAGAGCACTAGCGCGCTGATGGTCTCAAGCTCCAAACCCAGTGAAAAGTTGGGCGAACCCGATCGAGCCGTAGACTCAAGTTGAGAGCCGATAGCGTCAAAATCTGGGCTATCCTTCATTTGCGTCTTCGTGGATTTTATACACTTTGACCGTTACGATGCCTTACAACGGCCTTGCGAGATTGGACCGCTTTTTCCGATGCTCTCGCACAGACATGGTATTCAGAACAAGCGCCGCTGCTGATCGGGACAATCCGAGATCGCCTGACAGCGACAGCTTCTTTTAGGGGAACGGACACTGAGACATTCAAGGCGTGCTTCATCGAAGGCGGGCACGTACTCACAACGAGGTGATTAATAAGTAAGGCGAAACATGAACTGGAAGCTGTACTGCTTGGTGTCTGGGTCCCAGTGCGACCAATTCCAGTACCCTGCGTCATCAGATTCGTCTTCGATCTCCCGAGCGGGGATCCTAAACGCGATTGTCTCGTATGGCTCGGCGGCAACCTGTGCTACACGGGTCAGCTTGTGTAACCGACAAACCGAAGGGACTCACGATCAGATACTGGTAATTTTTGTTTGGCGGTTCCCGTTTTTGCTCCCAAGCACTCATAAACCTCCGTCTCGGAATAACGTCGCCCTTGATCTGCGGCAAGTGCACCTGCACCATCATACCTTCCTTTCCGGTATCCCTATCCCGAACCTTCGTGACTCGGTACCCCGGCCGTCCAATCTTGAGGAAAACTTTGCGGTGCACGGAGGATTGGGGTGGGGCGACGGCGAGCTGGTTTTCCTTCATGTCACGAGCCGCACGCCGTGCGAGATTCGTCTGGTGCTTCTTACCTTGCGTGTGCGCAAGGTACGAGCCTTCATTTGTGTGCAGCGTGAGACAGAGACGACATTCCAGTGAGCCGAGGTGGTTGCGGAGGATGTATGGGTCCTACAAGTTCGAGATGTTTCAGTTTTGTCCAAGGGGTAAGAGCGGAATCGTTGACTCACCTTGGCCAAATCAATGGTTTCGAGGGCGAGCTTCCTCAGACGTTCTCTCCTATCCACGTTTGTCTCCGAGGCACCGGCGACACCTCCACCACCGAACTTTGAACCGACTCGATTCTAAAACACTACCATGAGCACGCGTCTCGATTGGTCACGTCATCCCACGGCACACCTGATAATCTAATGCGTACACACTTTAATACGCGTCATTGAATACAACAAAGAAGAGCTCACCCATATTGGCTGGTTTGCGGTTGAGGACACGGAAGAGGGTGACAAGGAGTGGTCGGAATGTCCCACGATCACAACGCCAGGACCGAATGCCCGAATTTTTCGTGATCGGAGCCCTTGGCTTTTGACTTTGCCTTTGCATCCGCCTCGCACATCCGGTCGTACCGCCATGGCCAAGTCAGCCAAACGAGTGCTCGAGGACGCTGGTGAAGGTACCTCACCCAAAAAGATCAAACTGGCTTCAAAGCCAGAGAAGAAACGCAAGCCCAAGAGCGCTCAAGTGCCCGTTCAGGCCCCATCTGGTCTGACCGACGAAGTAGATTTCCCCCGTGGTGGTGGAACGTCTATCACTCCTGTGGAGGTTAAAACAATTCGTGCCGAGGCGCAACGTGAAGCGAATGAGGATATTTTTAGGGTGAGATTCGGGCCTGGTATGCTGCATCTGCATTTTGTTCAGTCTTCTTAGGAAGCCAAGGCGTCGAAGCTCAAACACAAGAAGCGAAAGTCTCACCTCGGCGATTCTGGCACAGATGGAGTCAACGAGAAAAAGTCTGGTGGCAGAATCGAGCACCTGAACTACAAGGTACGAATTTTCAGGATCGGCGTTGGAAAGTACGGCTAAAATATTGTCATAGCGTGTTGCTGTGGCCATGAAGATCTTGTGTCAAATAGTTTCCGTGGAACCATTGTCTCTCATCGTGTCACTGCCAAACCAGCTTTTCGGCCACATTCCAATCACCCAAATAACCTCAGAGTTTACAGCACTTCTTGAGAAGATTGAGGAAAGTGTAGACGAGGAGGATGAAGACGAAGAAGACGAAGACGACTCCTCAAAACAACACAAGGTCCCAGACCTGGCGGATATCTTTACGCCTGGACAATACCTGAGAGCTATCGTGACGGAGGTGCACGCTCCCGGTACTACGGACAATCTTGGGATCGGCCGGCCGAAAGACGGCAGTCAGAGGGTGAGCCGGAGGGTGGAGCTCAGCGTTGAACCACATAAGGTCAATCATGGGATTGCCGTGAAAGATCTCACACCTGGTTTCGTAAGTCTGACTACTTAGTACACGTCTGTGTCAATTTAACAAATCCTGGAGGCACTGTCAGCAGCTGTAAAAAGTGTTGAGGACCATGGGTACATCCTCGACACCGGGATTCCAGACGTCTCCGGTTTTTTGTCATTCAAAGAGACTGGGAAGATGACGGGGGTGAAGTATCGAATTGGCCAGCTCGTAGATGTCCATGTCACCAAGCTTTCCAGCAATGGACGGTCATGTAACTTTGGTGTAAACCCCAAAATCCTGGTTTCGAACTTGGTGAGTGATCCTTGGCCGTACTGTATCGTCCATTGACTCCCATGTAGATAACTGAAGTTTCGAGTGTCACTTCCGTGCTGCCTGGAGCTTTGGTTCAATCCCTCGTTACGGTCGTATCAGATCACGGACTTGGGTTGCAGGTTCTGGGGTATTTCGGCGGTACAATCGACCTTCACCACCTTCCCACGAGAGACCCCTCGAAAAAGTACAAAGTTGGACAAAAGGTCAAGGCCAGGGTCCTCTACGAACTTCCAGCCACCTCCCCTCCGAAATTTGCGTTGTCTCTGGTGGATCATGTCCTTACACTGCAAACTAAGCAAACTGAAGGCTCGTACATATCGGAATCGTACCCAATCGGAAAGATCTTGGATAATGTAAAGGTTGTCTGTGCTGAGGGTGAGCATGGGGTGACTGTGGAGGTTACGCCTGACATAACTGGATTCGTCCATGTTAGTGTTTAACATCTATGAGATGACTAGTAATTTCTCTAATGATTCGACAGATCTCTCACCTCTCCGACCAACATGTCCCCGCGCTGGCCGAGAACTCGGGACAGTGGAAACTAGGAACAATCCATCGCGCTCGCGTGACAGGCTACTTTCCGCTCGACGGTTACCTCCAGTTGTCTCTCCGACCCTCAGTTCTTGAGAAGAAGTTCTTACAAGTCTCCGATGTCAACGTGGGAGAGGTGGTCAAGGGGACGATCAAAAAGCTTACGGAATCTGCTTTGTTTGTTTCCTTGTCTGGAAATGTAGACGGTGTCATCTGGCCCATACATTTCGCAGATATTCCTCTGAAGCACCCCCAAAAAAGGTTCAAACCTGGTGGTTCAATCAAGTGTCGTGTGCGCAAACATCGTCCACCGACCGATAGTCGTTCTGATTTCCCCTGCAGATTCTCCTCGTTGATCCCTCGCGGGCTCGTATTATCCTTACGGCCAAACGCACGTTGGTAGATTCCGAACACCCGATTATCGCTAAACCAGAAGACGCAAAGGTTGGACTTGTGACACACGCGGTTGTCAGCAAGGTATTCGAGAAGCACCTCCAGGTCGAGTTCTATAATGGCACAAAGGGTGTGATTCTTCACAGGGAGGCTAGGTGAGTCGGGTTAGAACCTCTGATTTTATGTTTGTTTACGAGCGATTTCTAGTGAGGGTATGGTAGGAGCCTTGACGGAAATATTCAAACCAGGTAAACCAGTTCTTGTCCGGATACTTTCCAACGACAAGGAGAAAGGCCGTATTCTCGCTAGTATCCGACAGGCTACAACCAACACGGCACCTCTCGATGTCAGCGCTGTGGAGATTGGCGACGCAGTTGAGGGCGTGATCAGTGACATTCATAAGGAGAACGTGTTGCTTAACCTTGAGCCGAGCAACGTCCGGGCTCTCCTCTCACTCAAGAACCTAGCTAATCGCAGAGGCTCTACCGTCGCGCAATTACGGACGAACCTGAAAACCGGGGAGAAACTGGACGACCTTTTGGTTGTTTCGAGGAACGCAGAGCAAGGGTTCGTGATTGTCGCCAATAAGCCCATAGCAAAGCCCGCTCTAGGCACCATCTCAATAGATACGGTTCAACTGGGTCAGATCGTTGGCGGCAGGGTCGTCAAACATGACAGACGAGGCGCTCTCGTTAAATTCAATCGCCGCATTACCGGGTCGCTGCATCCAACGGATACCTCAGACAATTACGAGGTTGGCTCATCCTTCCCAAACGTTGACTCGGTTCTCAAGGCCGCTGTCGTCGCCGTGGACAGGGAGAAAAAGCACCTCACACTCTCGACGCGGAAATCGCAGATGGAACCATCAGAGTCTCATGTGGTAGTGGATCCAGAGATTACCTCGGTTGAGGATCTCAAACCTGGCACGTTTGTCCGAGGTTTCATCAAGAGCGTGGCGGAACACGGACTGTTCGTCTCGATCGGGCGGGATCTGGACGCTAGAGTGCAGATAAAGGAACTTTTTGACGAGGTTTGTTGCCGTCCACGCAAGACTAACATTGCCCAGGCTGATGATAATCTTGTGGGTGGCAGTACGTGAAAGAATGGAAACCCAGATTCCAGATGAATCAACTCGTCAAAGGCAAGATCCTCAGGTAAGGTAGATCCACTGGAGGTTACATTGACAGCTTACACTGGTGATAGCGTGGATAAGGAAAACCGCAAAATCGAGATGTCCTTCCGCACCAAACTCAATGCCACCAACAAGACTTCCCTTTTGACTCTACGCGACTTCCAAAAGGGTCAAACAGTCCACGGTCACGTCAAAAAAGTCGAGGACTATGGTTTGTTCATCGAACTAGACGACAGCAAAGTTTCGGGATTGTGTCACAAATCCGAGGTGAGCAATACCCCGTTAGGCTTGAGGTCAACTCTCACGAAAGTTCAGTTGTCAGATAACAAGGACGCCGATGTCACGCTTGCCTTGCGTAGCTTCCGAGAGGGGGATCGCGTTAAGGCGTTCATCACCTCCATCGACCTCGATAGGAAGCGAATATCATTTGGTCTCAAACCGTCCTACTTCGATGACAACTCCAACTCCGACTCTGAAGCTGAGGGTTCAGACGGCGAGTCTGAATCCGAGTTTCTTGGAGTCGTCGCAGCTGAGGACGAGGATACCGAGATGTCGGATGCTCAGGAGGGGGTACAGGAGCCGGAGTCCTCTGACGGCGAGGATGAGGACGAGAATGAGCCGATGGAGATGGATACAGAACCGATATTTGCTCCCATCGAACCCGTAGCCAGCGCGGGCAAGTCGCTCGCCATGACTCTCGACGTGAAAGGAGGGTTCAAATGGACAGAAGACCCAGACGAGGACGAGATTAGTGCTGGCTCTTCGTCGGATTCCTCCGGGGACGAGAAGAGCGGAAAGAAGAAACGGAAGAGAAAGCAGGTGGAACTCGACCTCACGGGAGACATGCAAACCAGGACACCAGAGTCCAACGCGGATTTCGAACGGCTGCTGTTGGGTTCCCCCAACTCGTCTTACCTGTGGATCCAGTACATGTCGTTCCAGATCCAGCTGTCCGAGATAGAAAAAGCTCGCGAGATCGCCCGGCGAGCCTTCAAGACGATCAATTTCCGTGAAGAGAGGGAGAGGTTGAACGTTTGGACCGCACTGTTGAATTTGGAGAATATCTATGGGACGGAACAGACGATCGAGGATACTTTCAAGGATGCCGTGCGGCGTAACGACGCCAAGACGATTTATCTGGGTCTCGCGACGATATTTGAACAGAGCGAAAAGTTCAACGTACGTGTTCTTTTTTTTTTTGTCAAAGTATCTGTCGGTCGTCGTTGCCTTGCTGATCCTCCCCAACAGAAAGCCGAGGAACAGTACAAAAAGACGGTTAAGAAGTTCAGCCGTAGCTCAAAGGTTTGGACTCGGTTCGGCGAGTTCTACTTGAATCGAGGTCAGCTCGAACAATCAAGGCTACTTTTACCGCGAAGCCTACAGAGCTTGGAGAAACACAAACGTGAGTTGTTGTTTTTCCAGCGCAGTCGTAGGGGGGAAATCCGTCTGAAACACGGGGGTTCTCCTCAACGTAGATTTGAAAACGATTTCAAAGTTCGCTCAGCTCGAATACAAGCTCGGTGACCCGGAACGGGGGAAAACTATTTTCGAGGGGATCGTGGACTCGCATCCGAAACGCTGGGACTTGTGGTCGATATACATCGATATGACGGCCTCACAAGACGACATGACGAACGTCAGGTCCCTCTTCGACCGCGTTTTCACCCAAAAGATGACGAGTCACAAAGCCAAGTGAGTGCCTTTTGCACGTATTTATATACTCTTTATACTGAGTATAAAAAATCGGAAATAGGTCGTTCTTCAAGAAATGGCTTGATTTGGAGAAGAGGCGAGGAGACGAAGAGGGTGTGGAGGCGGTGAAGCAGAAGGCGATCGAATGGACACAGAAGGCTGTAAATTCGTGAAATATCAATGGGGAGAGAGGGGTGCTACAGCTAGAGGTGCCGCTCACAAATAGTATTTACATAACATTTCGGGGGGTTGCGCGAGGAGACTAGCAAAGCATGAACGAGAAGATAATTATGAACTAGAGACTACGATTGTTGACAAGGAAAGCCAAATGAGTGTGGGAGGATCCTCTGGTCGGGGACGAGAAAATGGATGATTGTAACGAACAACTAAGAGAGGAAGAGGATGTATGTAATGGGGTATCGGAGCGAATGCCGACATGAGGGAATGGAATAAATAGGGTGTAAAAAAGTAAAGAGAGGCAAAAAGTGATCAAATACGTAGCCTTGACCTCTGGTCCGTTGATTCCAGTTCACTCACGGGCCTACGATTGCTCATAGTACTCGCCAGCTGTCTTTGCCAGTCATCCAGCTCGCTCGACAGGTGCTCGAAGGCTATGGCGTTCTCCGAACTTGAGGTGCTGGCCCTCCCTTCGGAGACGCCAGAGATCGGCCGGCCGCCGAAAGTAGGTTGGTCGACCTCTAAAAGAAGTCCGATCTTGTGCGAGAGCTGCTCGTTCTCCCGCTTGAGTCGGGTGTTTTCGCTGCTGATCTGTTCCAAAAAGCTCTCGTCGTGGCTGCCGCGCGTGATCACCAGAGAGTTTTGAAGACGTTCGACGTCCTGCTCCAATTCTTCGATGCGTGAGAGGCGTTCGTCGGATTCGCGTTGAGAAGCAACGAGGTTGTCGCGCATGGTCATCAGGTCTCGCTCCAAGGAATCGATACGAACACGGAGGTCCTTGTTCTCGCTATTATAACGCTGAGTTTGTCGCTGCGAGTCCACGAGCTGGGTGCGTAATCCTTCTGCGACTTCATCGGAAGATGATGGGGTGCTGCGTCCATTAAGGCGGGCGCCTGGGTTTCCGCGGAGGGTCTCCAGCTCACTCTGGAGACTAGAATTATGATTCTTCTGCTTCGTAAGCTCTTCCTTCATCTTGCGCATCATCTTCTCGGTTCCCCTGTGTGAATGTCAGATCTACCCTAATAGTTGTAGAAACGGAAACAAACGTACTTCACGTAGTGAACCGCGAGCTGGTAGTCCTCCTCTAGTTGACGCAGTCGCTCCTTGTAAGAACGCTCGGTCTCCTCAATTCTCTGCTCATAGTCGACAACGTCGGCGACGCCATTTATACCACGAGAGGAGCCGCCCTGTGCCTTGAGTCTCTCGACCTCCTCAGCAAGACTCTCCGCGCGCAGTTCGGCCTGGTGTTTCTGATTAAGAGCAGCGGTAAGATCTCTCTCCGCGCGCTCTTGCAACTTGGACCGTTCCGCAAGCTTGCTCTCCAACTGGGCGACACGGGAAGAGGGATCCCCCGTTTTGGAGTTCAGCTCGTCCGTTTCAGGAGCCAACCCGTTCTCTGCGAGGTAGTTACGAAGCATGCTTAGTCGAACATCGGCGTCCGAAGCCTCCTTCGCCTTGTCCCTGAGTTCGGACTCCTTGAAGATGAGCTCCTTTCGCAGACGACCACCGTCTCCAAGGGCGTTCGAGAGTTGGGTACGCAGGCCGGTGATCTGAGACCTCAGCGACAGCTTTTCGGTCTCTCCCTCCCTCACAAGTTGTCGTTGGGTCGTCAACTCTACTCCCGCCTCGTCCAGGCGAACGGTGGCGTCCTTGAGCATCTTCCTGATTTGACCGGTCTCCATCTCCATCGCGGAAACCTTGTCGGCATGACCTCTGACGACTCGCTCTTCGTCCGTCTTGAGATCCCGATGAAAGTCCAAGAGTTCTCCAAGAGAGCCTGTAGTCAGAGCCCTGAAGGCGTCAGCCTCTTCACGGGATTGTGCCCATGAATTCTCCACGTCAGCCAACCTCGCCCTCAGCGTCTCGAGCTCGCTTGCCTTCCTCTCGATGTCTCCCTTCATCTCAGCAAGGTCGCCCTCGAGCTGCGCGGAGCGGTCTCGTGATTCATTGTACTTCATGTCAACCTCTTCTGCACGGGTCGAGGCGGACTGCAAGGCGACCCGGGCCTGGTCCAATGCCCGGACATGCTGCTCTTTCGAGACCGAGAGTTCTTCAACCTGAGACTGAGCATTGACAAGCTCAGCATCCTTCTGCTCAAGGTGAGAAGACAGGCCAAGGAGCCGATCGGCTTGTTCCCTGAGAGCGGCTTCCAACATGATATGTCTGTCCTGGAGGTCAGCATGCTCCCTCAGCTTTTCTTCGTGTGAATCCTCCAGAAGGTCGGCTCGCTTTGAAGCATCAACGGCCCTAGCCTCGGCTTGCTCCAAGAGGGTGGTGGTGAGAGCTAACGAGTCACTGAGCTCGCCAATCTTCCTATCCTTCTCAGCACGTTCAGCCAACATCGATGACAGTTGTCGCTCGAGGATCACGAGACGGTCACGTTCAACCCGGGCTAAATCTTCAGGAGCAGCGGCCTCGAGAGCAGCCACCTTGGCACGATAGTATGCAGCCTCTTGAACAGCGCTCGTCTTCATCCTTTCAGCCTCTTGGAGCTTCTCGGAAGCTGACTGCGCTTGCTCAACAATTGTTGTCTATGTCGAATTCATTTGTGTCAGCGTTCTCGGAACCGAGCCGAACGCAAAAGAGGACAAGAAACGGACCTGGATTGCCGCACGCATGTGCTTAAGGTTCATGATCATTTCCACGACCCTCTTTGTCTCTCCATGGTCGGCATTGGCGAAGTCCAGAACCAAGTCCTCGGGTGGGTCCTGAGCGTCGGCGTAAACAAATCCAGACCTTGAGGCCCTAACGAGAGCAGCCTTCAGCCAGGCCTCGCGCTTCTTCATGTCCTCGACGCTGGAAGCACTCGGAGAGGGGCTGTTGTGAATGTGGATGTGGCCATTCGGCTGAGGGGTAGCAGTTCCGGGTGAACCGTTTCTTCCACCAGGGTAGAAAGCGTCCGCAGGGGGTTTGCTCCGATCAACTGTTGGGGAAACATTCCTTACGGCTAAGGCAGATCCCCCCTCCCTCGAAGCCGACATGACAATGCTAGTCATGCTAGCTGACTGGTCATCTCCGATGCCTGGTCGTTGTACAGGGGAGACGGCTCGTGAAGTGGTACCGGTTCCGGCGTAGGTTGGACTCCTCGCTCTCTGTTCTGGAGAAATGGCACGTTCGGGAGCACCGTTCATGTCGCTCAGGTCGCTATCTTCTTCCTCGCGCCTGGGACGCATGGGGGCCTTGCCTTTCTCTACGCTTGTGTATTGAGCCGACTGGACATCATTCATTTTCGGAGTATTCGTCGGAGACATTGTACGTCCGAGAGCGCCCGAATCCGGGCTTGGCTGGGGGGGTGATACAGATCGGGCTCCATGATCAGAACCCTGGGTGCTTGGCCGGTTGGGTTGCGGATTTGTGGCAGTGACCGAGGTCTTTCTGGTATTGGTCGTACCATTCGGGACGGTCTGTTGGGAGGGTTTGCTAGAATCTGGATATTTGATGTGTTCTGTAGATACGGCGCCGCGTACAAGGCGATAGAAAGACCCAAGCATGAGTAGGAAGAACACACAATGGGAAGGGAGAGAATGGAGTACGAACTCGTGTCCAACACGTGGACCATGGTCGGATCCTCTGGGCGTGCAGGATTCATAAACTCCGCTCCGAGACCTCCAAGCACGAAGACGCGAGGACCCATGGATGCCATGGCGTGTCCGGAACGGGGACTAGGCGCCGGACCCATATTCTGGAACATGTACCACCTTTGATCTAGAGAGAGCGCAATGCCGCGAAGGATTACATCAAAATGGATGATCAGCTCGTCACTCTTTCTGATAGGAGACAACATCTCCGTTGTATGGTGTACGTACTTGATATTTTGAATGCTCCTAGGTCCCCCAAGTCCTTTCCATCAACACCTCTTCCGCCGTACACGTAGACAACATCGTCAACAAGCGCCGCGGAATGACCCTCCCGTGGGGAGGGGATAAAACCGATGCAATGAAGCTCTGCCCAGGTGCGCGACGCAGTGTCGTACGTCCAAGTGTCGTTGTAATGATATTGAGAGTCGGTTCCACCAAAGCTGATCGTTTCACTTGAGCAACACACTATATATAAGGGAATGTGAACAAGTTACGCACACGACGAGCTTGTCCCCATACGAAACCATGACATGTCCCGTACGATGCGATGGGAGTGGAGAACCGGCAACGGGTTCAATGAGATCCCAAACCGCCTTAGACCTCACTAGGAAATGTGGTTAAACCGGTGGGGACACGGTGGAAGATAAGAATTACGGGAGTTTAGGTCAAAAGACCAAAGATCGTTGAGGAACTCTCCGTCGACTTGACCGCCAAACACGTAGAATTTTGAACCGATCATGCAAACGGAATGACCATATCGACCTCGGGGGCCAGGTCCTTGAACACTCACGCGCGTCCACTCGCGGGAAGCTGTGCAGGGAGACAATTGAGTACAGACAATTGAGGCGGCTGTACTCGAGCAAGCTTACAGAGGTTGAGTAAGTATAGGCCATCGTCATGAGAATCCCCAGGCTTGGACTTGTTGTTCGTTTTGGTATCACCACCCCAGACGATGAGTACGCTGCCCACTAGAGCGCTAGCATGACCGACGCGGGGAGAAGGAATCTCCCCAGTCGTTTGCAAGAGAGTAGCGGACAGTTCCCGCGTGGAGATGAGGTAAACGTCGTTCCGGACTTGTTCACGGACAAGACCACCGAAGAGGAAAAGTTCACCAGAGGCAGTTGCGGTGGGGGGAAGAGCGTGCCCATATCTCGGAAACGGTGAGGGTGATGGGGTTTGGGGCGGGGCAACACCCGGTCTGGGAAGAGTGACTGGAGGGTTCAACAAGAGTTTGCGCTGGGACCAAGGGTAGGTTGGCTGGCGAGGTTGTTGCTGCTGCTGTTGAGAGGCGGGAGTGACTGGACTGGTGCCTCTAGGTTGCTGCTGTGGTTGGGGAGGTTGCATTCTCTGTGCGACATTGACGGTATTCGTGCCTGAGGACGAGGTTGAGGGAGAGCCATTAGGGAAACCTCTGGGTCGACGGAAAACAAGTACATGATAAGTTGGAAGGGCGACTGCGGATAGAAAGAAAGACGTACTTGTCATAACTCGTCTGTTTAGTGACCTGGTGTGAAGGCTGCTGTGAGTTGGCTCCGGCCTGCTGAAGGGCCTGAGAGGGAGACTGGACGATGTTCACATTGTTTGAGGGCTGGTTTTGGTGCTTCTTCCTGGAGAAGAAGGACATCCTTCGCGACTTTGAACCCAAAAACGACGGTATGGTTGATGGAGGGGGGGGATTACGGGGGGATGGAGGACGTGTTGTCGGCTCCGCTGGCTGCTGTCGGGCGGGAAACGGGTTGGACGCGAGCGGAGAATGAGCGAGGTTGAGGAAAAGTTTAAACTCACCCAGTCGTGGATTGACCGGGAGACACCGAAGTCTATTTTGGTGAAAATTCACCGTTTGAGATGCGGAAGGTGGAATAAAAAAGAGAAAGAAAAGGAAAGAAATAAGACAAGGGACAGAGAGAGGAGGAGGAGGATGAGCAGATGAGCAGACAAAGCTCCCGGTCGGACAATCTGTGCCAAGGCACTGATGGGTGAGCGGCGGCGATGGGAAACAATGTGGACATGGACCAATGCCCGGAAAACGTCTCTACAGCAACAAGGAAAACTACATATTCCAGCTTACAATCTCCCCTTCTTCCTCACTCGCATGGTCTCGCTTTCGGTGCACCATCACCCGCTCTCTGGACGGAAACAGTCGATTGCAACCTGTAGACACCCATACCGTCATCCTTCTCGCTCCCGTTCCAATCAGAAAACTCACCGTCCAACGTGCATATAAAGATTTTCGTCCTGAAACGAGAGAGTGTAGCCATGTGCTCAGCAACAATTTTTATATTTGTATTTTTACACCCACTCTTCGGGATTGGTGACCCTCGCGACACCGGGTTTCAGTTGTTGCGGCGTCGTTACCTCTGTTGACACGTTCAGAATGCGCCATGTACACGAAAAGTCATCCGCTGACCGTCCTGCAAGGCTGGCCTCGCCTTGAGAACCGACGGGAGGATATTAGAGATACTGGACGACATGACGTTACTCTCGATCGACCACGCTTTTAAATATTCCAATCCCCGACTGTGAGTACACCCACCGTGGCATGCGCTCATCCCACTCAACTCGATATGCCCACTCCCTCAAACACTCACCAGAGACTAGACATAAATTCCAGATTGGATTCGTTGGTCAAAGATTCTTCCGCCATGCCGCCAAAAAGATTATCCATCCTCCGCAAGCAGTCACTCAGCGCTCCCGCCTCTCCAGCACCCCGATTGAAGCACCTCGCTGAAGATGCTCAGCAGCAGCCTACCTCACCTTCTCAGCCTTCGTCTAACCCAGCTTCTCCTATTCTGCGCTGGTTTCAGACTCAAATTTCTTCATCTCCGCCTCCACCTCCGTCTCGACCTCAGAGCCCTCATTCTACTGCATTATCAGAGGCCATGCGCGACCACCTTCCAACAAGACCAGAGCCTGCACACCTACCACCACAGTACCACGCCAACGTCAGACCTCCCATACTTAATGAGCTCACGCGATCTACTCTTCCCACGTCTTCACTGACCACTCCTCACCTGACCGACTCCTTCGTCGATCGTCTGGGACACCACACTCCGGACCCAGCACATCCATTGTCATTGAATCGGATTCCGCCTTCTGCCCCGGCGAGGACATCACTCGATTCCCTCCGCACCTTGTATACTAAAGCAATTCCAACTGCACCTTTACAGCAGCAAACTCGAAACATAAGCATTCCAACTCCGTTTCGCAACTGGTTTCAAGCTGAACCCGTAAAAGATGACGACAAACACAAATCCATTCTGACCGAGGAGGATCAACACGAGGACCCTGAGGTAGAGCGCGAGAATATCAGAAGAAAGTGTAAGTATTCTGCGCAACTGATCTACCGTCTGCAATACGTTGAATCTCCTTCCAGATCTCTCTCCCAAGAACCCTGTCGTATTTTGCCATGGTCTCCTTGGCTTTGATTCTGTCTCTATCGGGCCCGCTATTGCTCCGCTAGAGGTTACGCATTGGCGAGGTATCAAGGAAGTCCTCCAATCCAGCGGTGTAGACGTCTTGATCACCCGCGTTCCTGCAACGAGTAGCCCCGTCGACAGGGCGCAGGTATTGGCCAAACGGATATCAGAAGTTTACCCCGGGAAGAAGATTCACCTAATTGGTTTGTTGCTCTATATTCTGTGTCCTGACGCTTTATGTACTTACACCCAGGCATTCGTCCGGCACACAGGTCATAGCATGGTGAATCTCCATTCTTACGATCCACCGGTTGTTTGAGCTTAGTTCCTCATTAGGGTGGTCTGGACTGTCGATATCTTACAACCCACTTGGTCGACAGAAACTTTTCTGTTCTATCCGTCACAACGGTCGCGACACCCCATCGAGGTTCCACATTCGCAGACTACTTCCTTGAGACAGTCGGCCAAGCCCGCCTTCCCCAGGTCCTCTCCCTACTGGACATGCTGCCGAACGGTGGGGGAGACGGCAAGGCGTTCGAATTCCTTACAACGGAGAACATGAAGAAGTTTAACGAGAGCACACCCGATGTCAAGGATGTACAATACTTCAGCTATGGGGCAGAGTACGATCCTGGGTTAATCGACACTTGGAAGTACGGCCGTTCGCCCAACTTGTGCTTCTTTTCCGCTGGTGGCTCAATCGCGCGTTAGGTTTCCTCATTCGGTGGTGTTGGAGAAAGAAGGTCCGAACGATGGATTGGTTTCAATTCTGTCTGCTCGTTGGGTAACAACTCCCGCTCGCTCTGTGCTCGGTATCTTCTCACCAAAAGGCGACAGGGCACATACCTCGGCACACTCGA
>Ga0307514_10002730_pt1 | contig 17810 bp, 19 predicted proteins | sample 16_EM_MG_FD_203088 | JGI IMG/M metagenome (GOLD analysis project Ga0307514, IMG submission 203088) | Populus trichocarpa ectomycorrhiza microbial communities from riparian zone in the Pacific Northwest, United States - 16_EM | ecosystem: Host-associated > Plants > Roots > Unclassified | place... | reverse complement strand
GGCGGGCGAGGAGTAATAGTTTGCCAAGTGGGTATGGTTCTGGATATAATAGTGAGGAGAGCGGGGAAGAGAGTGCGAGTGGGGAGATGAAGGGGAGGAGAGTTAGTGGGGTGGTGGGTAAGGGGAAGCAGAAGGAGGTGGCGAAGATGGAGCCGCTGGGGGGGTTTAGGGTGTCGATGACGCCGCCGCCAATTAGTGAGGGAATCGAGAAGGGGAAAGTGGAGGAAATGGAGGGGGAGGAGATGGGGAAGGTGGAGGAGGTGACTGAACCAAAGATTACAGAGCCATTCGTAATAGAGGAGAAGCCAACAGAAGCGGTGGAGAAGACGGTCGGGATAGAGATTACCCCACACCCGGCACCTGCGGTATTACTGGCTCCAGAGGGCCCTCAACCCAGCGAGAAGGCTGTGGAGGAACTAGCTGCTCCAAGAGTGGAAGACCTAGAATACGAAATGATCGACCACCCAACTCAGGCCAACCCACCACCAGAGAAAGAGGAGCTTATAGCTCTCGAGCCTAAGGTGGAAACGAAGGTGCAGGTGGAATTGAAGCCTACTCCCCAGGTGGTTGCTCTCCCAATGTCGCCCACCCCGCTCTCACCAGTGGTGCTACCAATATCACAAACCACCTCAATATCCCCAATCTCCCCAACTCAATCTGCAAAAGATTTCCCCTTCCATACCCCCAACAGGAAACCTTCCTCCCCCCCTCAAGCATCCGATGATGCACACACGACCAAGAAAAAGCCTTCTCCGACATTACAAGATGACTTCCCTACTCTCAGCCGCAAGCCATCTATAGTCAAACAGGAGATTGATAAATGGGAGAAAATGATGCAAGAGACTACATCTAGCTCTCCGAATGCGGAGAAGAGGAAGAGTTTTGATAGTAATGCGTCCAGTGGGTGGACGACTGATGAAGATGCCGCGCCTGTGGTTGCGGAAGAGAAGAAGATGGATACCTTGGTGAAGGGTTATGCGATGAGTGAGGAAGAGAAGGCACAGCAGGAGAAGGTCGATAGGGTTGCGAAGGAGGTGCATATGTTGATTGATGAGACAGAGAAGGAGGTTAGAAAACATGCTAGTGAAGTAGACTCGTCGTTTAAAGGCGGGGAAGAACAGTTTGGGGGTGAGTTGGAGGAGGAGGAGGAGGCACCAACAACCGCCATTCCTGTCACTCCCGATGAAGTCCCAACTTCTCCCCAGAGGGTTCCATTCTCGGCTTCACTCCCAGCATCGCCCGCTCCCCCAAGGAGTATGCCTACTTCGCCAAAGCATTCCACAAAGGATATCCCAATTGACAGTCTTGATCAGATTCTTGGATCGCCAAAGGATATTCCAATACCCCCCAAGGCTACCACTCAGGAAATCTCAATTGACAGCCTCGACAAGTTCCTGGGCTCGCCGAAGAACGCTCCGATTTCTCCGAAGATCATCCCAGCTCGCGGAGTTTCTGTCGAATCCCTTGACAAGGTCCTCGAGGAAATGGAGGCTGGAATGTTGGAGAGCTACCTATCCCCTCGCCTAGTCCCACTTCCTAGTACCGAGGAGATTAAGGAAGAGAATGAAGAAGAAGAGCAGGAGGAGGAGGAGAAGGAGGAGGAGGAGAAGGAGGAGGAGGAGAAGGAGGAGGAGGAGAAGGAGGAGGAGGAGGAGGAGGAGGAGGAGGAGGAGGAGGAGAAGGAGGAGGAGGAGACGGAGGAGGAGGAGGAGGAGGAGGAGGAGGAGGAGGAGGAGGAGCAAGAGGCAGGGTATGACTCTGATGAGGAGGGAAGTGTTATTTATCGATCGGAGAAGGTGGCAGGGTCAGTTACTCTGGAGTCTTCACCCAGCACATCTTCCGTTTATGAACATCCTGTTCACAGGTCAAGGGGGCTGGGGGCTGTCTCTGAGTCAGAGGATGAAGGGGAAGGGACTGAAGAAGACGAGGTGGAAGATATCGAGGAAGAAGTCCAGCAAGATGGAGGTAAGAGAAAGCTTGAGGAGGTCGAAATCATTACCGAGAAGCAGGAACTACAGGTCGAAAAGCAAAAAGCGGGGTTTTGCACCGTGGCGACACAAACGGATATTCTCTCTCCACTTCCAGCACCTGCACATGTCCAAGGCCAAGGGCTTACCACAGACGTGGCTATGCAATCTGCCGAACAACTCGTCACCTCACACTCATCGATTCAGCTGATCCGCGCAGCGGAGAACTGGTCATTGGAGCGGCTGAAGGCAGAGGTGTTGAAGATTGTGCATGAGAACACTGAGGAGAAGAGGAGGGCAAGATTGGCGAGGAAGGCCAGCAGGAAGAATCTCAGTGTTGGTGTGGAGAGTAGGAGTACTGGGGAGAGTAGTAGCAGTAGTGACGATGAGGGGGTTGGGGGGGATGAGCTACTGATTGTACCTATTCCCGAGCAGGACGTCGAGGAGGTGCCTGCTGTTACTGCTCCGACCCCCGCGGAAATCGCTGCACTCACACCCATGGAGTTACCGTCAGCCCCCGCCGAAGCACTAGCCTTAGCATCACCACCAGCAACAGCAACTCCCGAGCCAACCACTCTAACCACCACAAAGGGAGTCCAAACCGCCATCTGCGGAACCCACTACACCATCTACGTCAATACCACCAATCACTTCCACTGGTTGAAGATCCTTGCATTCTTACTATTTGTCATCGTTGTGACTCGTAAGTACTTTGATATGCAACAAGAGCATTTATACGAATGTGCGTATCCGCCAACGTTTAAGTGTTTGTGCCTGCCAGAGTGGCTTGATCTTGAGGAGCCGATTTGTAAGTGTATATTTTGGCCAAAGACGTGTTAGGGGTATGTGGGGGAGGTATGGGTATTTGGTGGGAAGCATGGGAAATTTGGTTATATGTTTTGGCTAAGCATCTGATTCTTTTTGATTATTTTCTTTCCACGAAGTTGAGTTTTCATATATATCTCCCTTCACCTTCCTTACATTTGCCTTGGGTTCTTTTATTTCGTCACCATTCACCAACATCATCTCCTTCCGTCACGTCACATCTCGTCAAAGGTACAAGTTCATCTTATCGGTTTTACGTTGTCCTTTTATTTTAGTCCTAGTCCTGTTTCGGAGTTTTTTGCTCAAATTTTGACTTAGATACAAACGAACCATACATTACAATGGGGCATCATGGGACCGAGGGCGATGGGGATGGGTGTTTTCATTGATTTTCATATTACTATGACTAGTTTAGTCACGTTTTCATTTTCGTTTTCTAGCCGTGAGGTTTGCTGTTCGAATTTGTTAGGGGAGCATCGTGGCTTTTTAAGTTTCTTTATACATAGCGCGTTGTAGTTTCATCATCTGAAGTTTGAAGTTTTCTGTTTGTAAGAGCATATACATAGCGAGTGTGTACGATTTTTCTATATATCCAACATAAGAGTTGGGTATCGACCCGAGAGGCTATCTATCCCCTTCCAAACTTTCGCATCCGCACCTTGATAAACCAAGAAAAATATATGTCCGATGACCCAGTACATAGAGTGCTTGGCACATCACAGAACTCGTCTCTCTCAGCCGACACGGAGGAGGCTGTAGGCTTAGAAGGGACACATACAGTACAATACCATGGTAGATGTGCACTTGTCCCCGCCTCTGCCGGCTTGTCAGGGAGCTATCCGGAATTCGGAATAAGCTTGGAGGGTTTCTATCTGCCTAGTGACCCCCTAACCCCGGGACAACAGAATCCACCCGAGGCTGAACAACCAACAGCTGAATCTGTGAGCTTTGCCATATATTCAAGACCCTAGATTATTGTGACCTGGCGAACTCGTCCACCCACTCAGTGTCATCTGGCTCATTCAAGACCCTGGGCCAAAAAGATCTCACTCGGCAGATGCAATAATTACAACCTGTACGCCATGGAGGCAAAATTTCGAAATAAGATGCTTACATCTAAGGTTTGTCATGGAGGTCGAAGCAAATAACTAGTATGGATTAGAGAGTGGGGCAGGCGAAGACCAGTAGAACCGTGATCACTGGGTGCCTAGTCACCGATGATATACTGTACACCAATACTTCCCCCCAAACCGTAGACAGGGATCAAATCAATAATATCACTGCTCCTAGTATACTCTTCAGAGCCAATAAAGTAAACAACAAACTGTAGCTGAGGCTCATATCACTGTAAGTAACCATTTAATACCCTTCCTTTTGTCCCAGCGCTCTCTCAGGGAATTGATCTTGTGCTCTATGCGCACTGGGCTCATAACCTGTACGAGAGGTTGGTGCCTGCCAGACTGGACAAAACGTGATCACTGGGTGCCTAGCCACCGATGATATACTGTACACCAACAGACCTCGCAAAAACCCTCAGGGTGGAGAAAGAGCTGCAGCATGTAATTTCTGGTTGAGGGATTACACAGAGGCTTGTAACAAAGTCGTTTTCACCTTCCTGTTTGGGAATAAAGGCTTAGCCACATATATGCATACATATTTGTACATAGCGTATGCATCACTGCTTCGGGGGGGTGGGGAAAAGACGTATAGACTTCAAAAAAAAAAAAACTGCTTCGGGGGAAAGGCGTATACCTAGACTCAAAAAAAAAAAAAACTGCTCATATGTATATAGTAGCTCCGCCTCATAGTCTAAAAGCCTAAGGCTCCCTTCGGGGGAAAGGCGTTAGACTCAAAAAAAAAAAAAAAGGGCTACATAGTCTGCCAAGCCTCTAGACTTTTGTTGCAGACCTGGGTATACCGGTAGCTGGGCAGCAGGGTTTTTTTTTCTTTTTTTTTTTGAAGTCTACGCCGTTGGAGCCTTCGGTCGATCTCCGAGTTGGGAAGCAGTGCACAACCGGAAGCTTCCGGGTGTAGCAATACTAAAACACAACAAGTTACGGGACGGAGTATGCTGTGTCACAATGTCGTAAATGTGGCAGATAGGTATGTATATGGAGACATAGCCTTGCATGGAGGGAGGGGGGTCGGACTGACAGAGACTACTGTACCTATGTGGTTGAGACGTTTTTTGGCGAAGCTTGATGCACTAACCGTTACGGGGAGAGGCTAGATATTGTCCGATAAGATAGTAATATTGTTTAAGACAGTAATCGCGAGTAGGACGGTGGCAGTCTCGACTTCTCCACCGGAATGACATGCAGGTAGGAGAGCTTAGTCAGCGCCGCGCTAAGCGTAATGTCTGATTCGAGACTGGACGGTGGCAGAACCCTGTTTCAAGAGACATTTGTAGAGGTACCGCCAATAAGTATTACTAGAAGGTTCGCGATTCCAAATGGTGAGGGTTTTGTTATGTTGGTCTACAACCTTATCCTCACTACCAAACTACAACAACGATGTTACCAAAACGACCTGGCCCTAGTCTGGTTGGCACAACACCCTCGCACAGGCCTAGCCCTACCGTTGAGAACATTGTTGACAAGCGGCCACGTTCCCAGTTCCCTTTGCGAGTGATGGTTGAGCGATAGAGCGTTAAATTCAATAGCCGGACCCTGTTACATAGTGGTATAAGATGGTAACTGTATCTACGACTGCTAAGGGCAAAACCAACGTACCGTGTTTAGGACTGCAGGCTTATTGTTTGCGTTTATGAATACGAAGCCACTGTTGAGAGAAAAATTATCTTGATTTTTGTGTAATTGCTTACGTACAGTAGTAGTGTCAGTTTTATGCCAAGCCCCTCGTATAAGTTCTGAAAACTCTAAGCGAATTGCCCACGCCCTGCCCAACGAAGGGAAGCTTAGAATCATAGAGTCCTCCTATAGGGGCACAGGCGAGATGCCGACTGGTCCCGTAAGCGCAAGCTTCGGAGCTCCGTGTATTCGGCAGAATCATGTGCTCGCACACTCCACAGAAATTAATCCAGGTCATGGAGGCAAATGAATGCAGATGGAGCGGCATGTATTGCTCTGCCAAGCTATCTACAGAGTACTCTCGATACAAGCATATCGTTCGGACGGGGTGAGGTATGCTTATAACGAATATATTCCTATATACAGAGAAAATAGGGAAATATGGAATCAAGCTCGCCAGCGTAGAACAGGTTGCGGAATAAGTAGATAAATACAATAGGAGCATAAATAGACAAATGAGAGTAGATGGGGATACTAGAGTCTCAAGACGTCAGGGAGGGTGAGGTGGCAGTGGCTCCGGGAGGCACCAGAAAGTCAGTTATCCTGCGCTGGATGTGCTGCTACTGGCATCGAATTTCCAGAGCCTCAATTCGCTTTTGCTCACACCTCAGGATCTCTTGTAGCTCATTGATATTGGCTGTACGGTAGGTTCAGCTTGAAGTGAGAAGAGAAGTAATCCTCCAATATGTGCGAGAGCTTCATGCAGTGTTAGGGAAGTGGTGTGGAAAGAGATGACATAATTTCGTCCGTATATGATGTTGTGTCGTGCGCAGGAGGTAGAGATCTTATGTTGTATGTTGGCATGTTGTGGTAGATAAACACCTATTTGTAGTTTAGCGCTGCTCTAGCTACATGTATGGTAACTAAGCAAAAATATTCTTGGATCCGACATATGCTTACTTACTATTGGAATATATGGTTATATTAGAGTGGCAGCGGTAAAGATATGTGACCAATGAAGGAACAATTGACCTAGATCATATATATCTGGACGATATGTGTTCTGTAATTAAGAAGGTATGAAAGTCTATCTATATACATGATTGAGTGCTATGTTACCGGTACGTCACTCAGGTATCATCACTCACGTGATGATCATCTCTCACATGCTGTGAGGTTGCAACACTCATGCCAAGACCCTCGATCTTGGAGCGCCGTGAGGGGACTGGTGAAGGTATGCTTGTAGCCAATATATTCTTATATCTGGTATGCTTGTATCGAGAGTACTCTGTAATAAGGCCGCACGATCCAAGAAAGGAACAAGTTGAGGGTGCGTACATGGGAGACCCAAAACGGCGATCTGAATCAAGGTGCAGTGGGTATGTATTTATAAACACATACTCTGGCGGGCTCATAGACGTGAAGAGAGACAAGCCGGTACTTATAGCAACTAAGAGCAAAGGAAAAACATGATGGGATGGCTCCCGGGCTAACATAATAGGCAGTTATCCAAACCTAGAAAATATAAACTACTGGGTATCCCGCTTAAAAGTCATGATCCTCTTCTGGATACGGGTCGGGGGGAGGTGGCTCGCCAAATTCCCCCCTATGCCTCCCTCTCCTTAAATTTGGATTCGAGCTCCAAAAGAGTGCTAGCAATGGTGTTGAGTCGACTCTCCAGGTCTGCACGGACAAGATCGTATGTCGGTCCACTATCCTGAGGAGTCGCATTTAGGTACTGCTCCATTCCGAAGGAGAGGTTGCGGTTCCTTGGGGGGCCTGGAGCCTGGAAATGTTGGCAGGGGGTAACCCGCTTGTCACTCGTGGTTTTAACTGAAGTCATGTTGCATGGCGTATCCTGCGTGGGGTTATTGTTGTCGCTCTTACAAGCCTGGAGGCCTGAAAGTGGTGGTGAGCATACCAGTATACCCAAGGCTATCTCGAGGGAAGCAGCCGATTGGTTGATGCTGGCATCGGTGTCGCGATGTGGCATGACTCCGGATGATTTCCAGCGATCCTGAAATTTCGTCTGGTACTCGTGTTAGCGAGATCCGTAGAGAGAGGAGGGAAACAAGGAACAAATGGGGTGTAGAATGGTTAAACCTCTCAAACAGTTTACGCTTTGACACAGTATCACGGTGTGCCCTCGAGTTCGGATGGGTAAGTAGGTTCTGAAGGGCTGCTGAGCACAAATGGGTGGAGAGTATATATATGTGCTAATATATATATATATAGTTTGGTCTACAGATTGCATGCAGAGCAGAAAGGGATTGGCAGTTGTCTGAAGCCTCTCTATGTCTGAACTATAGAGGGTGATCTTAGTTTTTTGATGGGCGCGTACTAGCGTCTGTCGTCTTGAAGCCTGTTAAGCAGATTTCTATACATAGTGAGAGGAAGGGCAGCACCTTTTGCGATGAGGCTCGTTGGCGGGCGAGGTCCTGTAGATAGTGAGTTGAGGAATAAAATCTCACGGGTGAAACTAGAATTGCGTTCAGTAGTACTTCACTCGTTCACCGAGTTGTACAGTATAGCTACCTCACAACATCTCATGTGCTGGTTATCGTACTGGTTATCGTGATTCGTGGTACCTTTGCTTCACATTTTATACTCATTGAAATGAGGTGGAAAGGGGAGGAATTGGGTTAGTCTGTAAGCAGATCTAGACGAGTCTGGTTGCACAACCCACCGGAGGTATTGCACATGGAGGGGGTCAAACCTGCAGCATGACATTAGGAATGTTGTATAACGAAGCCTTGCTTTCCCGGACTGCCTTGTACCAGAAACTTTCGAGTTACAAACGGCCGCGAACACCCAAAGTGGACAAGTACCTCTGGGTGTCTACCACAGGAGGTCAAATTGCGGTACTTACAAATGGTCTCCTAGGCAAACCCTAGGGGTGTGTTGTGCACGTGGTTCATAAGTGGCACGAGGTCAAAGTCAAGTTGACTAACTAGACTATTCAATTGATGTATTTTTTATAAGTATATCGCTCAGAATACAGATGAATCAAGTTGCCCCGTTATGATTATCAAGATCCAGATCAACCCTTCACCATCGGGGGTATTCCCAGCAGGCCTCTCGGGTGAGTTTGTGTGCCTGCAAGGATTCTGTCACATTAACTTATCATATGTATCGAGTCACCTCCAGAAAGCATTCCTGGAACACGGCTCTCGCGCATCGCAGCTGCCTTGTTGCTGATTTATGCATCCAGACTTTCTGTAGTTGGGGGGAACCATACGGAGGTGGTATGCCGTGTAATAGAGGCTGTGCAGCATGCTGCTTTTGTGCTCCCCTATTAACGGGATTGACGGCTTCGTAGGCTACAGGGCGGCGAAGACCAGATTGCGAATAAGGCTCAAACTGCACTGTATTAGTCTGGTTCGCACGCACTGTATACAGTCAGAGCCCATCAGCCTAGGTATAGTACACAATATACCGCTTTTCTCAGCAACAGATCTACAAACTCAAAGCTGGGGCCGGGGTACTATGATAAGGCTATTTATTTGTGAGCTCACCAATAATCCATAAAATCTAAACACTAACAATTAGTGTCACTGCCAAACACACCATTGGTGATGGAGTAATAATGTTGAAGCAGTTTATGTATAGAGGGATGCATGAACCAATTAGTTCATGACAAGCTATGCATCACATGCAACTCACAACCACCATGCTTACCCTGAATTAGCCGGAGATTAGGGAAAGCCACTAGCTCCGTAGTGGTGTTTTGCGAAAGGAAGTTGAGGCTCGGGAGCCACCTGAATTTGAAGGGACATTGGCTCCCAATCGACGGCTATGATTTTGACTTTGACAGAGGAAAGGGAGGGGCAGAACACAGGGATCAGCGATACTTTTACCAGGGCTCTATCGTCACCTTGCCTCTTTCATACAGTTGGATATGTTCGGTCCTTTACAGCTTGTACGTAGTTTCATAATCCCGGGTAGGTACGGGGTTGGCCGCTCCCAATGAAGGTCTGGACCCTGGCAGTCTCATAGTCTAGCTCCATAGACATAGATTGAAAAAAAAAAACCTGAATTAGTTTTGTACAGTCTAAACTTGCTATACCGGACATATACAGAAAAGGCCAGATTTTGGTTCTCCGGTATAGCAAGGTTAAATTGTTCGCCCACAACCAATGAATGTTTCACCGGCTTTCTGCCATACATAATGCATTTAGTGCCGCAGGAAGTTCGACACACGGCTTATCACATCCTTGGAGCCCCACACATGTATGAGTACTACATCCCTGTGGATCATCGCGTCACCTGTCTCTTTCGCGCTATATACGCGTGTAGGTAAAATTGATTGCATCGGTAGACGGTACCTAGCGTAATTTCAATCTGAACTGGTTCAAGAACCATACATATTGTTATTTGAACGTCAGAGATGGAAATGAAGGCATTATCCACAATGCCATCAAGGAAACTTCTACAAGTGCTGAAGTAGATATAGTTGCAAAAGCCCAGGCAGTTTCTGGAGGCAGGCTTCGGCCCGCTGGGTATGGGCTTAAACCAAAGCCATTAGCTCAGAGAGTGTTCTGCTCCAGTAAACTGAATGGGAAGGAGCTATGGCAAGGCTAAAAAAAATTCAAATGTTGATGTTTATGACCCACCACCTTGGGGCTGATAGGAAGTGGGGAGTGTGGGAGGGGATGGATGAACGGAAGAGGTGGCTGAAGAGGGTGGAGGGCTCTGACGGAGACTACGTCGTAGATTTGGAGAAGTTCTTCGCCAATCTCGACATGAGTTGATGAGGGGGCTACAGCGTGACGGATTCCATTTGTGTAATATAGCTAGCCGGAGACAGGAGGGTGTGGAGGTGGAAGGGTGTGATATCATCTTGGGTTCCCTTTGTTTTTCCTAAGCTTGGAGGGCAGGGCATTTATGCAGCTTGTTGTCCCGTGAGTAAACCCAAACCTTCAAAAGGGCGGGAACGGGGCCATCTCTTAGCCTGAAACGTATAGGCTCGGGAAAAAAAAAACGATCCACCACCTGCAGCTGGTCAGGTGTAATATCACAAAGAATACAGGCCTCCAAACAAATCACATTGACGCGGCAAGTTCCCTCAAAGTACAATCCCAGATTGGGATTGCAATCAAGAAAAGATACAAGAGTTAAGGGGAGAATACTAAAGCTGATAACATCATATGGTGTTGTTTTTCGATAGGCTGAATGCGATTAATGACTCCCCTCCCAAAGAAAATATGGCGTTGTACCGCTTCGGAGCTCTCATGCAGGTATTTAAATTTCCTCACCATTTTCCCTTTTCAGCTCGGTGATAATTGCTAATTACGTACTTACCCCTGCGCTCACTCTGTTACTGCCACGGCGTGAGCATGTTTGGCCTCACATGGTGATTTGTTCGGCTTCTTATTTAGCAAATACAAGATCGATCAGTGTCTTTTATCTTACCCTCGAAAGAGCACTAACGTTAAGGGCTAGCACAAGTCGTTGCAGGGGATGCCGTAACGAGTCATTGTTAGTGTCTAAACGTCCTGTGGGAGAGTGGCATAATTGGATGAGAGCTCCACGAGGTATCCCCACTGGAGAGAGTCTAAGTCTGTACCAGAAAATTCCCAGACAACTCGGAGAACTATGCACCGTATATATTACACCAGAAACCGCACCGTGCCAGACAGTCTTTAGCCGAATGTATGAGATAAGCTAAATAAGAGCTCTGGGAACGAGAACACCAGACAGAGAAATTCATTGGACCCTCGCAGACTTTTAAACATTCCAGGTGTAATAATAAGTGTAATAATAAGGCAAGGCCTCTATCAAAACCCGGAAAGCGTATATATGCCCTCCTTATTTTTTTCGTTGCTGTAATTTCGGGAGTTACCGGATACCCCCAGACCGGGCAACGCGGATATGTATGGAGGGCTTTTGAACCGAGATAAATATTATTTGGCAAGCTCTCGGAATAGGGGACTCATCATATATGACCAAAAGTTGACATATGAGAGGTACCACTGGGGGGTTGGAACACATTGTTTGTGATGTATGATATGGGTGGAACAAGCGATGGGAGGAGCGAATATTGAAGATTAGGTAACAAATCATGGGGATCCTATGATCACGTAAGCTTTATATTAGGTACTATGGCTGGGTGAGTGGGAATGGGTGAGATATATAGTGAAATAAGTTACAGGTGTGAGTGGCCTAGGTAGAGTTGAGAGTGGGGTTTAGCCTATATTGCGAGAGTAAACTTGCTTGGTGTGAGGGGTAAGGCTGGCTCGTCATATTCCCCCTATTACAGTCGAACCCCTATACCCTAGCCGATGCTATTAGAGAGGTTATACATTTATAGAGGTTCCACGTGCCTAATATTCAATATTCACTACTAGTATTAGGCATAGTTCTCATCAACCAGGTTATCATACAGCCCACCAACATTCCCTGGATGATCTACGTCCCCGACGTCATCGCTCCCTTCACTTCCCCTCACTATCATAACCTATACGGTACCCATTACACTGGAATAAGATATTACATGCACGCGTAACTAATCCCTAATCACCCAGAGCCGTTCACCAGTCCTTCCACAGAACGCTGCATGCTGCCGCGGACAGCACACAACACCCTTTCCACACTGCCCACCCGCTGGTTACCCAAAAACATGAACATAAAGCAGCACCTAGGGAAAAGAGAAAATACACAAGTGGTCCACAAGTTATAAAACCTTGCAACAATATGATTTGTGATTGATGTGAGTACGGGGAGAAGGGTGGCCTGCCAATCCATTCCACGTCGTTATATGCAGAGCCAAGAAGGTATCTTCCGCTCCCCAAATTCAAAATCAACAACTGCAAGGATGCCGAGGATCTCCTGGTGTCTAGATTCGTGGACTAGCGCATATGTACCTCCACCATCCCTCGGAGCCTCTTCGAGGTACCGCTCCATTGCATATGGAAGCTTAACCTTTGCAGGTTCCGCAGGCTTGGCAGGGACTGTGCTGGATGGGGTAGGCTGGGTAAGTGCAGCTTTGTTGCCACTGGGAAGGCTGGCGGCTGGGCCTAGCTGCTGAGGTGGGCTAGTGGTATAGGGCATGGCCATGGTTATATATACCGGTAAAACAATACTAATGGCACAAGCTGTATCGTTCTTGTTGTCCGATGGCAAAGTCAGTGATCTTATGTCATGGACAAAGAAGCAAGGATATAAGGAATTACTTTAGAGAATTCACGCTTTGATAGCGTATATGTACGATTGCTGGTCGGTGGTTGGTGGTCGGTAGGGAATTGGCCTTGGTGCCAGTGGGTTCCGTACACAGGCGTGTTGTAAAGATAGTTGTATTTAGTGGCTGGATTGGCAAAGGAAGGAGTGTTGATTTATAGGCGAGTTGGACAAACTACTGGTACTTAATCTTAGTGAGTGCCGCTGGCGTTGGGTGTTAAGGGCCAACACTCTCTCTGGTGGAGTGGTTTGTATATATGTTCACTGTGGAGAAAACAGAAGGCCTGACGCTCTGAGTCTGTTTAAGCAAAATGGCCTGGTTCCTGTCAGGAATGACCTTATCTTTCCCCAACAGGTACAGAACCAAGCGACTAGGTAGCGTAAGGCACCGACTCCCTCCCAGTTCGTGCAACCAGACTCTCATTCCCAGTAGTGCGCTTGCTCCGAGGTAATGACATCAAAAGTCCTTGTTCCTGGCATGATCTACTACCTGGCACCCGCACCGTTGCAGGAAGTGATGCCGCGGGGTGCGTGCGTACGATATGCGGATGTTCTGATGGAAGTGAGAAAAAATCTTCTTTCCAGGTTCCTTACTCTTATCTGGCAGCCTCGCCTGTCGCCCTGATGCATGGTGCGCGGGCAGGTAGCATGCAGTGGTGGATTGGCTGTTTCTGTTTTCAATTGATTAGATTCCCAAAAAATAGCAGCACACATGGAAGCGTTAAGAGCTGGAATTCGAAGGCTCGACAAGAGGGTTTTTTTTTGGTTTTTTTTGTAAATTATTGGAGGACTCGTATTCAGACTATCCCATCTCTGGACGCTAGGATGGACGGAGAGTGGAACATAGTAATCTCCTTTGTAATGCGCAGGGTCGTATCTTGCCCGCCCCATAAACCCACTCGGGATTCCGAGTAGCTCGTTATATCCCTCTTACTAGGGATGCACACGGTGAATGAGTTTTTTTTAATTTAAAGAAAGGGTATCTGGCAGAAGGCCGCGCATAGAGGCCTAAGGTTCGCTAGATTTATTCGTTTCTAGTTTGGTGGGGAAATCTGGATTAATGAGAACACAGTCACCCGGGGCATGGAGCCGCGAATATCAGCACACCCACCGCTGCACCGCTGCACCGCTGCAAAGGAGGGGTCGTGCAACCAGACTGCCGCAGCTGTACTCGTGGCCGGCACGCAGCGTTACAGCGTACCTACTTCCTGTGGTCTCCGGCCAGAAAAATCTTGGCACGGCCACGGACTCGAACCACTTATGCTGGAAATGGGTCATCTCCTGTCACCCAATAGTGAGACGTATGCTTACAACTAGCGTCGCCGAAATGGTGCTATTACTGTTTTTTTTTTTTTTTGAGTCTATACGTCTTTTTCCCATAGGGAAGTGCTATTATAGTAAGTACTCCATATAACAATCAGTTATTGCATTGCATGTAGCTTGTAGATGGCTCTTAATGAATGCCGGCCTGCAAGCTGCATGTATATACAACGATAACTCATGGAGTACTGTAAGTACTGAGGAAGTAGAGTATTAGTAGGCACGCGCAGAATATGTTCGAGAAATTGCAATCTGAAACTGCCCCCCAAATGTTCAGCGAGACTGGCCATGCGACACCTATACAATGTGATCTTCACACATTCACCTAGAGGTAAAACAAGTCCAGTAGAAGCAGCAGGGTAGAATATCTAGCTATCGCATACCTATGTAGTCATGGGATTTCCATGGTACTTTATTCCATAGTACTTTATTCCATGTGCATTTTCCATGCTGATCTAGTTCACTACTCAGAGATATCAATGTTTCGATGATGCTCATCCTTTGTCATATAACACTACTGTCGTGATAACCGTTAATCTGCTTAAGTAGCGATTCCGCGAGCATACCTATTTCACCAACTCTCTGGCATGACTCTAGAGACAAGGTAGCAATTTCTATATTAAGCAGGTTGAAGTCTCTTAGAATGAGGCAGCGATTTTGCCAGCATTGGTAACTACCCAGTAGACGAGAAACAGATGTCGTTGGGTATAGCTAACATCTCTCGCAGTAATTTCGACACTAATTTTGCCAGCATAGCACATACCTCGATGAGATATAGTGGATTGGCCAAGAAGGGGGGCTTTACTTTGAGATCATCATATATCGACATGCACAGCTCTTTGCGCTACTGATAATGGCAGATTGAATATATAAACGGAACACACCGAGATTGAAATTGACATGGCAGGGAGGGGGGGGTTATTGTGTGGTGGAACATGCTATGGGGTACGAAGCTGCCACTCCCAAGGTAGAGGCTGTGCATACTGCTGCGCGCCAGGCTCCACCGGAAGGCTGTGCGGGCAGTGAATACATACAGATGATGCTTGTAACCAAACACTTTACATTAAGGGAGCTAGGCAAGTATGGAATGAAGTTGGAAAAGTTGCGGAATAGCATTAGAAAACTTAGGCATCACATATTGCACATTAATTGGCATCTTTATTCAAAACTGTGCAATTCTGATATCGCTGTTGCATCAACTGTTGCCACTGAAGCGCTGACGTTTTTATTCGCTTGGAATCGGGCCACAACTTTTGAACATCAGAAGGGCTGCGAGCTCGTTTTGGATTGTGAATTTTGCTGATTTGTGACTGGGTAAGGTCCTTATGAGGGTTTTCCAATTTAAGCCAGCCTTTCCAGGTAGCTTTGGGATTTCGTTCGGCATATGTTCATATTGTTCTCGTACCCAGACTCTCCACTGCTCTCCCGCCTTAGTCGCACAATTTTAATTGTCTTGGCAGCGCAGTGGAGAGTCTGGGTACGAGAACATGTTCATATGGCCTGACGATTATTAGGCTTCCCATTATAACTCTCGAATACCTATTCAAATAGCAAAGTACTAACCAAGACTGGCCAGCTTAACTACACTTGGGTGGCAAAGCCTATACATATGACTTCGGAGGACGGCCGTGCCAACCAGACTACACATATGCCTATCTACATCTCCAATAGTGTAGGTATCGGTAGCCTCTAATTATTCGCGTATATATGCCTCTCAGATCACTAGCCTAATGGAGATAATCTGAGGGAATACAAACTTCGAGTGCACGGTTGGGGTAAATATACTATGTTAGCCTAGTTGAGCAGGGATAGCCGACTTAATATATATACGGCAGGACATACCTACTAGGTATATCCAATGGTGCAATGATCGGCCATGGTCGAATGTGCAATCTTGGGCTTCCCTGCCGAATGGACTTGCAAGAACTACTATGAGAAAATTATAGGGGCTAAAAAAACACGAAAAACTCAAGTTTCACATCCCCAACGCACCCTGATTTACGCTGAAACCTACAGCCCTCCAACCTCAATACCTCCTGCAACCCTATGACTACTGTGGCCACCACAACCGCAACTACCACGACACTACTAGCAGCCATAGGCTCCCCATAGGTCCTCTCTATAAGCTCTATTAGTATAGGCTCAAGTTGCTCACTGTATATAGGGATACATGTACACACACCTCATAATTGTCATCGCGTTAAATTTCCAACCTCCGCAAATCGGAGTATTAAGAGGAGGGAAGGCAGGGATCATGGGAGCACCTTGGCTTTGGGGGGTTTGTGAACGCTGGGAAAGCTACTAGCTCCGTAGTGGTATTTTTTGATGGGGTGATTAGGCTCGGGAGTCACTTGCGGATGTGAGGCCCCTGGCTCCCAATCGAGGCTTATGGTTTTGATAGAGGAGATAGGAGGATTGGAGGCGGGTGATTTCTGATGTTGGCTTTCATCATGTCTGGGTCATCGCGTCCGTTTCTTGGCTTTCCCTCTACAGCACTTTTGGGCCCGACACAGCTCACGGTCTCTGGAGCCTTCAACTCCTTTGCCAACTTCTGTGCTTCTCGATTGGCGGCCTCCTGCTCTTCGAGGGCCTCAGTACTTGCAATACAAGCCTTTTTCCCCCTTTCAGCAGTCATTAATCGCATTCCGCCTATCTAGACTATGGCGATAGCACTGCAGTTCCCTGGTCACCCAAGGGGGCCTCTCTCCACTACCGGGCCAGTCCCTACCCTCCCCTTCTATTCTAGCTACATAAGGAACCTAGTTACCTCTCCGCACAGGTGTGCCGCGTTCTGCGGGTCACATATACAACGAGGGTCTTCCGTCTTCCCCAATTCAAACATCCATTGTCGTTAGGGCCACTATATATGTCAGCCCCTGGACCGCATCTCTGGGCCATCCTAGGTGCGGCGGAGCCTTGGTGAATGGGCTTGCCAAATGCCGGTGTCGTTATATCAGGCATGTGCATCCGTTCCTCCATCCTCACCTCCCGCTTTGCCCTCTTGTCTGCCTCCTCATTACCCGCCTCGCCCTGGTGCCCACGCACCCACATCAGCCGCCTCGGCTTCTCTGTCATCTGTTTCACTAGTCTCTCTTCAATCCATGACCGCGGGGGGAGATGCATGAGATCCCGTATCTGCTGTATCACCCCTTGGCTGTGCAAGGTGACCGTGTCGTGGTCCTTCCACTACGCGACTGTGCCACAGGAGTTTCCACAGGTCCAAAATCCCATAGTGCGTAGGATTTTTCCCTGTGGCGCAGACCCTTGGCGCACCGGTTTTCATTCCCGTGCAAAATCCTGTGTTCCCCGGGTTTCTTGACACCCCCGGGAACACAGGATTTTGTCATTAGCTGGACTAAATACTGTGCATCTAAGATTATTTTCTTGTGTATATAAGGTTATTTTCCTGTGCGTATAAGGTTATCTTCCACTGCCTATGGTGTAATTTCTCTACCTAAGACTGGGAATAATTCTTAGCTTTCGGTGGATATATCCCGTTCAGCACATGTACAATATGTGCATATACCAAGGAAAAAAACCCGCATACGCACCAGGTTTTTTGGTCTCGTACTCAGGACTTGAACATGGGTTATCATGGTTTGTATCCCAGCCTGTGTTGACTATTGTAATTGCACTTTAATTCATTACTATAGCATACTAATAGAGACTTATAGAGGATATGTAGATTCTGTGTGATCCATATTAGAGTATAGTCACAACACGAGTAATAAAATAAATGTATGCACATATAAAAAAAAGCCAAAAAGGATAA
>Ga0307514_10002729_pt1 | contig 17811 bp, 19 predicted proteins | sample 16_EM_MG_FD_203088 | JGI IMG/M metagenome (GOLD analysis project Ga0307514, IMG submission 203088) | Populus trichocarpa ectomycorrhiza microbial communities from riparian zone in the Pacific Northwest, United States - 16_EM | ecosystem: Host-associated > Plants > Roots > Unclassified | place... | reverse complement strand
GGGAAATGGTAAATAAGGGAGCGCAATTCTTGCAACGTGCTAATGAGGCAGAGTTTTGCAATATACTGTTGTGGCCCCAGTGCGGTCACAACGCAAACTATTTTTTTTGCTGATGTAACTTGAGTAATGTGCACAAGAGTTCCTCAAGTCTCCCTGATTCCTATCCAGGTTTATCAGGATCGTTCTTTATTGATGCAAGTTCCTCGGGAAGGGCTAGGTATCAGCCCATGACAGTGCCCCCCTCCTTGAGGTCTTGGGCTCAAGAACCTAATTGAGCATGCAAGCATCAGACATCAATAATTCAAACTTAGAACATTGATTGGGGCCTGGGACTAATGTCCCCTTGTCATGCAGCCGAACTCAGCATACGAACGTCTCTTTTCACCCCTGGGACAACTAGTATGTAACAAACATAGAGGAAAAAAGAACAAACACATTAAAACAAATATCATGTAAGACACCTCATCAAAAACTATCGCCTACAATAGGAAAAAGAGTATCTCAGATGAAAACTGCCAGATCCCGTGGCTTCCTAGGGTTGTCCTGATGAAACTTCAGCACTGTTGCAGCTGCACCATCTCGATAATTCTCATACGGCTCCCAAGTATCATTGTCTAGCCCATAATCTTTCCAAGAAACCAAATACCAAACCCGGGCCTTCCTCAACTCACTGGTCCTTATTTTTTCTACATGGTACTCCGTCTCTTCCAAATCAACAGGTGGGGGTGTCAGCGAGCACCTGCCTGGTATATTATTCAGGTGGTAGGATTCCAACAAACTAATATGAAAAACTGGGTGTATTTGGCCAGTACTGGGAGGAAGTTCTAACTCATAGGCATTCGTACCTATTAGTGTTTTAATTCTGAACTTCCCACGTAGTTTGTAATCCAGCTTCTTGGTCGGACGCTTTGTTTTGATGTTTTTTGCATTGACCATTACTCAATCTCCTACTTTGAATGTTGGTTCCTTTTCTGCCACCTTTTAGTTAAAGTACTTGACCATTCGGCATTGCACTGCCTCCATGTTTTCCCTCATTGCGCGTCACATAGCTCCCAGGGTTTCGACCATCTTGACTGCTTCAGGATTGTTCGATTGAAGGTCGGCATCTTCAGGATACTTAAAGTTGTTTTGTGGGTGCTATTGGTATGCGGCAAAGAAGGGTGTTAGATTTGTAGCGGAATAGACTGTATTATTATAACAGAACTCTGCAAATGGGAGCAACTCGACCCAGTTAACTTGGTCCCAAGTGCAGTGAGTTCTTAAGTAATGCACAAGAACTTGGTTAACTCGTTCTGTTTGACCGTCAGTTTGAGGATGATAAGCTGACCACTTGTACAGTGCTACTTCTAACGACCACATTGCCTCCTGCCAAAACGAACTCATAAAGACCGTGTCCCTATCCGAAACTATCCTTTTCAGTAACCCATGTAGTCGCCATATCTCGTAGACAAGGATTCCTGCTAGTTCCTTTGCTTTTCGATTCTTGAGACCAACAAAATGTGCCATTTTAGTAAACCTATCTACTACTACCCAACATTGATTGTACTCTTTTGCGTTTGGTAAGTCAGTTATGAAATCCATGGATATCTGTTCCCATGGTTGGTAGGGTATTGGAAGTGGGACGAGCTTGCCATATTTCTTGGGTTGAATTGTCTTGTTCCTTTGGCAAGCATCGCAAGTGCGAATGTAGTTTCGTACCCAGTCCTCCATATTAGGCCAGTAGTAGTTGCGCTTCCTTAATTCCAAAGTCTTGTCGTGACTAAAATGACCTGCTACTTTTGTGTCATGACATTGGTAAGTAACTTTCAATTTCAAGGATTTATTATCAGGGATGTATAAGCGCCGCTGATAGGTGACCATGTCGTCCTCTAAACCGTAATGCTCCAGTCCCACATAGTCTTTGCCCATATTTAAGGAATTCCGAATTCCTAACCATGTGTTATCTTGTGGACCAGCTTCAAGGATTTCCTTCGTCCATTTTAACTCTTCCGTTTGTGAAGTCTTTACTGCCATAATTTGGCAAGTTGCTAGGGTCACTTCACCTGTTCCAAGGTCGAGTTGACCTGGTCTAAACATGCGGATTGTCAGGTCCTGCTTCTCCCCCTCCCCTTCAAGTTCGGGATCAACCCGACGTGACAGGGCATCAGCCTTGCCATTTCTCGCGCCTGGGCAGTAGATGATCATAAAATTAAATTCGCTTAAGATCTCTGCCCATCATGCCTGCCTTGGGTTGAGGAGTTCAGTAGTGTTGAAGTACTCTAAGTTCTTATGATCCGTATATACCACCATCTACTTAGGTACACCCATTAAGAAATATCTCCATTCTTGGAAACAGTTCACAATTACTACCATCTCCTTGTCATGAACATCATAGTTCAGTTCAGCTGGGAGAAAGCGTTCATTATAGAATGCTAATGGGTGTCAGCGCTTATCTGGTTTATATTGAGACAGGATTCCGGCTTTGGCCAGATCTGAGGCATCTGTCTCGATTTGTTGCCGGCGTTCTGGGTGATAGTGACATAGTATAGGAGAGGTCATGAACCTCTGTTTCAACTCCTCAAAGGCTTCTTGACATTGCTGTGTCCAATTCCACATGATGCCATTCTGTGTGAGGGTTTGTATAGGGAGTGAAAGTTTGCTAAAGCCTTGGATAAATCGGTGATAAAAGTTAGCAAACCCAATGAATTTTTGAACCTCTTTTACACTTCTGGGAGCTGGCCAGTTGTGAATGTCTTCGACTTTCTCCTAGCTCATTTGGACACCTTGGGTACCTATTTGAAACCCAACAAATTCGACTTCGGGGACATGGAAAATGCACTTATCAATATTGACACAGAGACCATTTTCTGATAGCTTCTTAAGCTCCCAACGCACGAGTTCTATGTGCTCTTCTTCAGTCTGAGTATATATTACGATGTCATCTATATATACGACCACACCACAGTCAATTTTCTCAGATAGAATATTGTTAAGATGCCTTTGAAAAACAGATGGAGCATTCGTCAGCGCAAAGGGCATTACCGTATACTCATACAAACCGTAACGAGTTTTAAATGCTGTTTTCCATTTGTCTCCTTCCACTATCCATAGCAAATTGAATCCCAACTTCAAGTGTAATTCGGAAAAAACTTGAGAGGTTCCGACTTGTTCCATTAGGGTAGTCATCAGAAGTAGAGGGTACTTGCCTTTGATAGTAATGGCATTGAGGCCACGATAGTCTATCACTACACGCAGCTTGCCATTGGCTTGTTTGGCAAAAAATATTGGGGCTCTGGCACTGCTCTTACTTGACCGGATTTTGCCAGTTCTCAACATCTCATCAAGGTATTCTTTGAGCAGTTGTAGCTCATCAGGGGACAGAGTGTACAGTTTGCCGGAAGGTGGCTGCTTTCCAGGTTCGAGATCTATAACCATATCTTGAGGTCCATGTACAGGCAGGGAAGCTTGCACGGCTTTTCCAAAGATTTCAACAAAATCTCTATATTGGACTGGCAATCTTTCAGCCAGTGTCTTTAGGTCTTCACTCACGATAATTTGCATTATCTTGCAGACTTTACCAGTTGACAAACGCCTAGATTCCTACTCGCCCACATGTATGAGACTGACATAAGAACTCTGTTTCAGAATTTCACCAAATTCAGAAAAATCCGTCATCTCTTCACTGTCCAGTGCACTTTTTAGCTCCAGGCCATAAGGAGTGGTGACTCTTAGCTTATCGCATTGCGCCGTTATCTAATCGAAACCTAAAATAAGTGGACAACCTGGTTCCAAGCATGCCACTTCAGTAACCAGGTCGAGAGTCTTGTTTTTTCCTGATCTTGCATCAGGCACATACATCCATCAGCAAAAATTCAGGTTTGCGTTATGACCTCCCTGAGGTCACAAAGGCATATTGCCTAACACCACTTTGCCAAGCACGCGCTCCTCTCTATTGCATTTTCCAACACTCTGGCGTTCACAAAGCAACCCCTCAGTCGACCTCCTCCCTGAGCTTTCGGACGCAGCGCGCTCCTTTGCCAATGTGCCCCCTCTCACATCTCCATTGTCACATCCCTTCTCTCCCCATGTTCTTTGTCGATGTCCGCACTTACAAATCGCCTTTCCCAATGTCTTTACCCCTTGCGTGTCTCTGGCAATGTCTGCCTTCTCGCACCACCGTCTACAATTCCGTCGCTCTTCTCATGGCGTTGCCAACGCTTTGGCTACCTCTCTATCACTTACAACGCCCTGCTCCATGTCATGACTTTACCACCGCTTACCCTTCCTCTCTGTCTCTTAAAATGTCCTACTTCCTGTTATGGCTTTGCCAATGCTTACCCTTCCTCTCTGTCTCTTACAACGCCTTGCTCCCTGTCCTGGCTTTGCCAATGCTCCGCCTTCCTCTCTGTCTCTTACAACGTCCTGCTCGCGTCCGTTTCCGTTCGTAATGCCTCCCTTGCCAGTTTCACTCGCTCTATATTCTTCCTGACTCTCATTGCGGGAAATTCTCCTTTTCATTAAAACTATATCCAAAACTAAAACTCTACCAGCTCCAATCGGACGTCCTATGTTTCCCTCTCCCATGACCCCTCCCATTGCGAAGTGTCATTAAACGACGAACTTACCAACACACAGTAACTCTCCAAAAAAAAAAATCCTCCACTGTCCCATGGAAAAAAATACCATTCCCACTCATACCTGCATAACAGCAAACCAAATAAAAACTAAAAAAACCTCTACCCATCACTCGGGGTCACTCAAATCTTCAAAGAAAAAACAAATCCCAACATGCTTGCGACCACTCCCCTCCACAGCCCCAATCGGACCCACTACGGTATTCCCTGTGCTCAATCTTCCACTTTCTCCTGACTTTCCCATCGACACCAGAGCTGGCTTATCCCTATGTTAGTCCTCTCCATTGGGATCACTTCTTGGGAATCCGGGATCTCGACCTCCCTACCAGTGTTCAGCACTGGTAGTTGCTGTACGGACAAGGTCTTCGCTAATTCCCATTCTAGTTCCTCCTCAACAATCACTGATGGGATGCTGGACTCTACTTCAGTTCTCCTATCATATCCCCCAACCTTGGTCCTCAAATCTGCCTTGATATTGGCCAGCATGAGTTTACTTACATTTTCGCTGTGCTGACTCCATGTGTTCCGAAGTCTATGATAGGTTACTATATCTTGTCAGCATGCAGTCCTTGTGCGTCCTATTTTTGACTTACCACCCGCAGATTCGAACTTGAATTCCGTGGTGACGATTTCTCCCTCCTTCCACTCTTTTAAGCACTGCTGCATTGCAGCAGCCAGGAAGCATACGAAGTAGGGATTGATCTTCTCGAAAAAGGAGCTGTCGCACCTCCCCCTCATTCTCGCTCTCTGAAAAAAGAGATTATAAGTGAGTTCAATAAGTTCGCGCGCCCGGAACCGATGGCTCAACGTCTGTTATGCATTTCTCAGTGTCCGCTTTATCATTTATCAGCCTCGAGCTACTTACCTCTCTTTGCTCTTCCCGGCAGACAAAGCGGTCCTTTTCTAACAACCAGGTGATCTTTCTTCCCACCTCATCCTTCACCTGATACTCCAGCTTATATAACTTCAAGATCAGCCATCGACACTCAGAGACGACATATCCCCTAACTCACGAATGTGTGGTTTTCAGCTACTTTTTGTTAGTTATCGGACGTTGTCACCCCTGTGGATAACTTACCAAGGTGGCACATGGTTTTGTTTTCATCAAGTATGATTTCTCGCGATCTTGTGCAAACTCCCATGTATCATTGATCAAGTGTATGATGTCTAATGAATTCAATAATGAGTTATAGAAATAGGTATAGTTGCTAACCCAAGCTTGTGCAACGAAACATAGTGGTTGGAGCTCTGGCGCAATGGCAACAAAAGACCAACTTCCTTGCCCCATCTGCTCCAGTTGAATAACATCTTCTGATTCTGGATCTGGCTTCCCGTCCCTGTACTCACCATCGTATTCCTCCTTGTCCGAGTCGGATATCTGTGTGATTTCTTCCTCTTCGTCTGTCTTTCTCGTTCATTAGCCTCTAACTCTGCAAACTAGTATCTCACATACCTGCACTTGATCTTGTACTTGGATTTGTTTATTTTGTGACAAGTCCAGGAGCTCTTCCCCCTCTCGCTTCCGACTATTGGACATGGACGATACCCGTCTGAGCATTGCTCGCTTTCTTGTGGACTGCCTAGGCATATTGTTTCGCCCCATGATATTTGTTCGGGCAGAAGAGAGTTGGGTTTGCAGAGGAGAAGTAATCAGCCTGAATGAAGGAGGAAACGGACGCTGTTCGGGGGAACAGCCGCAAGTGGATACTGTTCAACTCTTCTGGCCCCAGAGGGACCAGGTGTAAGTACTTCTCTTCAGCTTGGATCCCCTCTTCTCCTTTCTTTAGTCTTACTGTCTACTACCCACTGCATGCATAGATAATCACCTTGCAGCCTCTTGGAATTGACGCTAATGCATGTTTGTTAGCCTGCTCTGTTGAGTGAATCACGTGACTGCAATCTCGGCCAATTATAATCAATTCATGTATCTATATACATACTGGCCTCTATCTGCAATCGTTCCCTATTTGCTCTCGAGCCACCTTTCTCTACCCCTAATCGGATGTTCTACCCCCGATATTCTTCCTCCAGCTATCTATTCTGATTCATAATTGAAATCCCCAACCCCTCGGAGACCGAATGCAGCAAGTGCAACACCCTCTGCCACCTGTTCATCATTAGTTTGCTGGTAGTGTTGCCCACCAGCGATGGCTGCTGCTCGTCCCCTTACATATTCCTTGCCATCTTGGGGATTTAACCACTTCAGCTAGCTGAAATCTGACTCATTATCCGAATTGATAATATCCCCTGCCGCCAGGCCCATGAACACCCAGTGGCGTCTCTTCAACTCTTTTATGTACTTCTGCATGCGTTTGATATGCTTACGTACCTTTGCCTTCTCATGCTCGAAGCCATGGTCGCTCCTGGGATACGCTTTGGCCTTTCTCTTGCTGAACTTCATAAGGTACAAGTTATTTTCAGAATCGGACTCGGGAGGTTCGTACGGCTCCTCCCTGGCAGCCCAATGGGCTGCCATGAAGTATAGTCGTTCATCAGGTAGGGGAGTTTGTGCCCCCCTGGCCCTGATCAACTGTACCTATAACATGATGCGTCTGTATACCCCATTTGCAGCCGTCAGGAAGTTCGTCAGGTCCTCGTCCGATATTATGCGCGTAATGTCCTCTGGTTGACTGCCATCAGCATTGGGTTTGCTGATGGCACCATAGATTGCCCGAACATGTTTCCCAGCCGGAATCCGGTCCTGAATCCCCTTAATGACTTCCACAATTGCGACCTTTTTCCATGCTACAAACTGCTTGCTACTTGCGGTCGCCCATACGTATTCACCAGCCGAGTTAGTATCCCCCACTATATTAGGATCGACAATTGCTACCCGGACCAGCACTGATGGTAGAATAATCGGATGTTCCTCGTTCCTGTCCGAGTCATTGGTGGCATTCTCCCGCTGTCTTGCTGCTGATGCCAGACCTTCCTTTACACCAGTCACATGATCTTTCTTCAGGCTGTCCAACAAAAGATGGTGAAATCGGTTCCCTGCCTTATCACCTTCTTTATCTCCCACTGGAGTATTCAACAACGTCCGTCCCGATGCCGGGAGTCCGTAATTGGCCTGCATTGCAAAGGTTTTGAATGTATTCCAGGTAGCATTTGATGTCGCCCGCCTACCAGTAATATTGTTCATAAGTGCATATGCCTTAAGATGCCTCCTCCACTTTTTGTAATTCTCTATGTTATCATCACCCCATCCTAGCTGGGTCTTGGCTCGAGAGGTGGCCTGGTCCTCCTTATGCGCTGCTGGTGCACGTGGCATATTTCTCGGGGACTACCTAATAGGGCAGTGCCAAAAGTGGCCATTAGTTAGTCTGGTTGGCACGTGACGTCTTACGTGCGATATTGCATAGAAGACATATCTTTAGGATCTAATTGAGGATGAGTAATAGGCACACCAAAGTAATCGAGGCAGAATCATAATAGAAGCAAGATTTATATCACTGATCAACAGTTATAATATGGCTAATTCTTATGTTGTAGCGGTCTATGGCTAGATGTTGTTAATGTTGTTCAGTATATATACCTGATAGGGAGTAAAGCCCTTTATATATATTCACTTCTTCTAGCTGTGCATGCAGTCAGGCTACGAGGCCCTTTACTCCACTATATCTCGACTTGCATTTGATGACCTTTCATCTTCTTGAATATGCTATAAAACACCTACAATACAAGGGGCTTGTCAAACAGCATGTAAGCACTGGGTTTGGAAACAATATGGCCTCATGAATAAAGGAAGGGACACTGTACAAACATCTCAGTTTCTTGTGTGCACCTAATGATTCTATAATACCATGGTTCTGCAGAATAAATTCGGAAACAATACCTATTGAAACACCAAGGTTCATGGGTAGTCTAGTTGCAACCAACCTCATTTGGGACTAAATCGGACGCTAAGGGCAATCGTGCGTCAACAGAACAAATCCGGAAACAAAGCCCATTGAAACACCAAGGTTCGAGGGTAGCCCAGTCTCAACCAACCTTATTGGGGACTAAATCGGACGCCAAGTGCAATCGTGCGACATTCACTTAAAAAGCGAATGCTAAGTGCAATCGTGAGACTAGCGCTAATAAAGCGAGAGACAGCAACTGCTAATTTTGGAAACAAGAAGGGAAGTGTCAAGGGAGGGGTAGAGTGGACGTGAGAAGAGTTCTTGGTAAGAGTTCTTTGTTCTTGAACAGCTCAAACAGTATTTTCCATATCATGTAATCCTCTATCTTGTTCGATGCATTCTTACCCAGCATGGGGTGCCTGCCCATTTTGCAATCAGCCTTTCAAATCAGCTGGCAGACTCATGAATCATATGGAAAAAGTACATCCAAACCTGAAGGACCTACCCAGGAAACGAAAACACGTCAATAGCGACTCAAGCCAGGAAGAAATGGACGCGACACAGGACTCAGCGAGAACGACACAGTGCATAACTGACTAGGACTTGGAACAACAGTGGACGGAGCTATTCTCAAGTTCTGGTGTCTTTTCCTCATAATGGCATTACTCCAATGAAGTACTGTGGCGATCATGTGAAGAAATCATGTTCGATCGCAACGAAGACAATAGGGACTCGAATCCCTAGGATTCACTATCGGACACTCACGAATGTCCAGAAGATGGTACTATAAGCTTTCCGCCGGAACGTGAGGCAGGCAAGATGATTGCAGCGTACCCCTTTGTAAGACAGTGAGACCCAACATACAACTTCTTTCGACCCTTCCAAAATGCCCTGTACTTCAAAATCGCTAGGTTTTGCTACTCAGCACATGTACCGAAGGTTCGAATCGATGAGTTCTTCAAAGATGGCATCCTGGCAGCGCAAACGGATGCCGAAGGGTCGCCTCTTGCCCCGATTTTGCCCACAAGATTCTCATTTTATTCCGCGTATGGTTTGTATCAGAAACTGGATGATATGGTGATGGATCCGGCATGGAAAAATGGTGTTGTGGACTTCCGACTGGCCAAGGGTACCGAGTTCTGGTACCTGGACATTTTGCAAGTGTTAAAGTACCTTCTGCGCTGGAAATCCTGTTCTTCACATATGTTTTGGGCCCCAGTTAAGAACTTTGACGGACGCCATGAGAGGGTGTATATGGAAATGAATACTGCTTCCTGGTGGTGGAATAGACAGGTCCGGATTTCCACTCCAAGAGCATGAGAGGGCTTGGTATTGATAGGAAAATCACAGATGACTCTCCCCGTTGGTTCCACGTTGGTTCTGGTACTCTTCGCATCTGATGCCACATACCTGACGAACTTTTCTGGTGATGGTAAAGCATGGCCTTTGTATATGAGCATCGGGAATATCAGGTCTAGTATCTGCAATAAACCGACATCTCATGCCTGGGTACTAGTAGCGATTTTGCTGAATTCTCGCAAGCATATCAAAAAAGTATCTGGATGGTCAGAGGAGAAGTAGAAGCATGAGGCAATGCAGGTACTCCACGATTTGTTAAAGTTCGTGGTGCGTCTCTTATCGAACTCTGCACGGGACGGACATAATATCACGTGTGGGGACGAGGTTGTCAGGAGGTGCTATTTCCGGGTTGCAGGCTGGCTTGCTGACCATATGAAAAATTCAGCAATACATGGGATTTATACAACCCGATGCACAATCTGCGAATCACCACAGGACCGGCTAGGCGATCTGCAAAAATATCCCTTGCGTGATGCACAACAATATTGGGAATGGGTTGACAAATCGGACACAGAAAGTCTGCACAGGAGAGGGGTAAAGTGCATTACGAATGCCCTGCGGACACTTAGGGACGTGATACTACGGGAACTCGTCCAGTCGTACATTCTGCACACGATCCTTTTGGGGAACCTTCAACATTTATTAGATTGGATTAAGGGGTTTCTTGAAAGCCATGACAGACTAAACGTGTTTGACAGCATCTGGAGTTCGATGACACCTTACCTGGGAATTATGTGCCATGGAAGTCATATCGGCTTTTAAGTCAAGTCTCTGGCAAGGAAATGCGATCAATTCTGATGGTTATTTTAGGTGTGTTCACGGCTTCTCTGCGCCGAAAAACGAATGCGGTTCGTCCGACTGTGGCGCAAGAACAAGATTTCAGGAAAGCAATCACTTGTGTGCGGTATTTGACAGATTTTGCACTGCTCTCCCGATATCGAAGTCATACGGACAGCACCATAGGGTATATGGAGAAGTACTTGCAACAATTTCACAAAACCAAAGATGTGTTTTTACGATATTGGGCTGGGAAAGTGGCAAAAGCAAAGGCTGACATAGTCTCAAAGGAGCTGAATACAGAAACTACGGCTCGCAGACGTGAAGAAAAGGCTAATGGATACACGGGATCTCCGAAGGCTCACGCACTGGCGGAAGATAGAGAAGAACGCGCATGCCTGATGAATCAGGCCTTGGTAGAGGATTCACACTTCAATTTTCCAAAGATTCATTTGCTGATGCATTGGAGTGACCAAATCTCACAATATGGTAGCTTGCCACAGTTTTCAACGCAAATTTGTGAAGCTTCACACAAGGCATTGAAGGAAGCATATCATCGGACTAACCACATTGACTGCATTCTGCAAATAATCCAAGGGTATGGCCGAGCGCATAGCATTGCAGTGAAAGAGCTTGAGATTGAAGCCTGGGCAGTGGAAATCCCAGACATAAAGGAAAGGGTGAAGGGTGTATTGCGTCCGAAACAGACCAATAATGTACTAATCGTCAAGGACGGAACCAGGATGTTCATGACATTGCGTGGCAAGCAGTCGATTAAGGAAATATACAATCTCGTACATATAGCGGAGGCATTCATGATTCCAGACCTGGCGAGGCATGTGAAACATTTTTTGGAATGGAATTTCTGTCAAGCTGGAGTTGATCCACAATCGGACGGAGAACGAATCCTTTTGCATGCTACGGTTGAGGCATACAACAGTCTGGAAATCCCAGTACCAGATCAGGATGTGTATGCAGACAATACGTACAAAGTGCAACATTTACGCGCAATGGGGCGTAAAGCTTGGAGAGGTGGGGAACTGAGAAGGGATACGGTATGGGTGCGCATAGGGGCTATGAGGCTCTGCCCTGCGTCTGTTGGTAGGCGGTCAAAAGGTTATCGGGGTAGCGTTATAGGGTTTTTGAATGCGTTGTTCACATTGCTAGGGACAAATCGAGAGTCATTCAAGTTAGCCCATGTGACGTTACTGGATTGGGTGGGAAATCCAATGCCTCATGGCGCGGACGGGATGTCGAGAGTCGAAGCATGTACAGGAGGGGGTGGGCAGAGTATTGTGTGGCTAAGTGCAATAGAGGGGGCTGTACATTTAATACCTCTAGAACCAGAGAGGAATTGGATAGTGAATAACCATGTCGATTATCATGTTTGAAATGAGATGAATGATGGGTAGTATAGAAATAGGTTAGAGTGGCATCCACAGAGAGAGTAGAGAGTTTTATGTAATCCAGTTGAGAGGGGCTGTATGAAATAAGCCATCGGACATAGGGCGGAAAGGGGAATTTGCTGCGAGAAAAGATGGGAAATGAAATGAGTGTTTTTGAACATAAATGGTAGTGGGCATTCGAAGTAGGCAGCTAGGAATCGCGGGGAAATAAAATGAGACTTTGTGTTCATATATAATAGTGGACATGCAGAGCATGTTGCCAACGAGGTCGGGATCGAACGTAGTGCGTTGCAAAGCAAATTTTCGCAGACATTGTGCATTGGAAAGCAAATTCGCGGACAGTGTGCGTTGCAAAGCAGATTCGCGGTGGGAGGGAATTGGGAACGCACGCAAAGCAAGAACTATGGTGGCAACGTAGTGAAAGCATACAACATGACAGTTGCTTTGCAAAGCCAGGTGGCGCTTTGCAATGCAGAATTTTTTTTGCTGATGTCTCCATGTTGTTCACTTGAACTGTAGCCGATCTCTTGAGTATTGAGCCATTGGCGCTCTCTAATCTCAATCGAGTTTCTCTCTTCACCCAGGGCATCATCATCTGTTCCACAAAATTGGTATTAAAAATCATTGCTTACGCGGCAGTATCAACCAAGGCATTAATAGAAAGTTCCCTTTTATTGCCTTCATATAACCATGACAACTTAATAGGAACTGGAAACTTCAATCCTTCATGCTTTAATACCTTCGCCCATGCGTCCGCATTTCCAACCAAGTGGATATCCAACACCGCCACCTGTTGTGGTCTTGTTTTGTAGTTGCTGAGTTGAGGAGCCAACTCTTTCTCAGCTTCTCTCTTTTTTGGTGTTTTTGTCTTTTGTATTAAAGAAAGAGAAGAAGAAGAAGATAAATTTCAAACACAGGAAGAAATAGAAACCGGATCAATATCCACAACCTCCTTCTCATGTTCCTCCGTCCAATCACTAACAGAGATGCCCTTTTTCATAACACAGATGTTAAACCAATCCTGCGAGACTGTCTGACCCGACGTACAAGAGAGCCCGCATCCCTAATCCCACTCGTAATCCAACTAGTACTCCGAAATAATACGACCAAAGGAAACAGGTCAGATAACTAAAGAAATTAAGTTGTCTGCTGCCTGTACTACTGCAATCTTCTTGTTGTCCACCTTGTACTTCTCTTTTCTCTTGCTCTTTTCTTCAGCCATCGTCTTCCACCCCGCTGTGCAGTCCTTCTTGATGTGGTCTTTGCTACTATATTTAATACATTGACCCTCCTTCATTCGAGCCTGTCTCATAGAATAGGTTACCTTGTCTTCACCTGGTTCCTTGGCTTTCTGTTCGGAGGTCTTGTACTTCTCGGAGCAGACTGAGGACTTCTTTCTCTCGCCCTGCTTGCTCCTTTTCTTTTGAACACCAGAGGGTTTGGGAGCCTCTGGTTTCTTGTCAGCTTGCGGTTTCTGGTCTGGCTTCTTACCTCTAGCTGCTGCCTGGGTTTACTCTTTCAACTTCTGAGTATTACGCATATATTGCTCTCGTATTCTCTCAGTCTCCACTTCCATCCCAGCACTTGTAATAGCTTCAAAACCCATCTCAGAGCTAGCTGAACCTATGTCCAAAGAGTCCTTGTTTGTACGCTTCATATATTCATGTACCTCAGGCTGGAGACCTGTAACTAGGTACTCCCATAATAGGTCTCGGGGTAGGTTAGCAACCATATTGAGGGTACGCATTCTAGACACATAGTACTTTATTAATTGGCCAGCCTTTTGGAATTCCATTTGAATATTCTTCTTGGTCTCTTGTGCCGGATTCCTGTTCTTATGAACTGATATGAAGTCTTTCAGAAAGACTTCATATCTTGCCCATACGCACCAGCCTGACTAGGGGTCAGGCTTGCGCCTGGTTTCAGTAGCGAGGTACCATTGCTTAGCACTTCCAGTAAGGAGAGCTACTACATAAAGAATTTTGTCATTTGCTGAACTGTACGTAATCGGCATGCGTTCGAATATATTAGCTACATCATTAAGGAATGGTTTGAGCTTGGTAGAACTTCCATCGAACTGGTCAGGGTGAGGAATATTCCTAGGTTCTTTTTTGGTTTGGGGAGGTGGTGGAGGTTCAGAGATTTCTCGGAGGTCGAGAGTAATATCTAGTTGATGCTGTCATTGTCGCTTGGTTGAGGCCGTGCCCAAGGGAGCTGCAGACTCCTTCTGCTTCCTCTTCAAGGACTTGACTGCATCAACAGCAGCAATTGCAATTTCTCCAACAGCCTTATCATTAGCAATTCGGTCCTGGACTTCTAGATCAATTGACTTCTTAATCCAATCATAAACCTTGATGAGTTCTTGATTGACGTGGTCAAACCTTTCTTTTGTGCCATCAACAATAGTGGTAGTTTCTGACTTGATTAGTTTGGTTAAGTCTTCCCATTGCTTGGTGAGTGCTCACGAGATTTGTTCGATAAGGGCATGAACCTTCTCAGTTTGGGTAAAGCTAGTGGCAAGAAAAGCTGCCATTTCAGCCTTGACTTGATCTTGTAAGGTGTTCAAGTCATTATACGTAGTTTTGGCTGCTAGGAATATGGCATTTTAAGCTTCTTGTTACCGCCATAGCTCATTGGATTGAGCAATAAGACTTGATGCCAACTCGTTAAGCTCTTGTCATTGCTGATTGAGTTCGGCCTGTCCTTGGGAGATAATCTCAGCAACGACTCAGTCTATTGCTTCTCAGGGAATTTCGGGTGCTGGAGTTGGGGGTGAGGGTCTTTGGTCGGTTCGTTGGTTTGATCTTCTGCCACTGGTTATGGTGGCAGGTCGAGTTCGGGGCCGGAATGATTCGAGGAAACATGCGCCTCGAGACAATTCGTCTGGGGATGTGATCATTTGGTAGTGGTAGGAATGTGCTGTAACTGGCGTGTCACTATCCGACATATCGTCATTGGCATTGTTGGTTGACTCAGAGCCAGAAAACATGTCGTGTCGCGTTACAGCGGGTACTACGGCTCTTGGGGTAGGGTCGCCAAATTCGAGGGCTCGGAATGGCTGGCTGGGTCCTGCCCCGCCAGGAGTTTGAGGTAGAGACATAGTGATGATATGTGTATACAAGTACACAGATACTTTGCCTACAAAGTAATCGTACAGGGCCACTATTATCCCTTTATGCTTAAACTTCACCAGATAAATAGCGGGGCCGAATATTAATCCCATAATAGAAATAACCCGCAACTCAGGTTAAGTCTTTCAGGATATAAAGTTTAGTACGATTTCAATACAAGTCGAACTCAACAAGTATTTTCCTAATGAGGTGAAATCCGTATTCTAATGTTAACTTAGAACTTTGTAGGCGGTGTGTTTCTCGAGACTTGATTAACACTTGTAGTGGGCGCGATCCCAACCATCAGCTACTTTCAACTATTTATAATGCGTGGTTGGAGAGTAGTGTTCTTATTCGCGCAGTTTGTTCAATTCCAATAATAGTCACTTCACACCATCTTGTTTGATTCTCAGTTGCCGGCGTTACACCTGCCTAAGAAGTCGTTGTACACACTTGACTTAACTGAGAACTAATATCGTGTTCTTGCATTACGCGTTCTGCAACCGTTAAGTAGTTACAAATTAATTTGGAAGTCATATGCGATCCCACATTATTTTATTGCAATACATCAGCAAATCCTCGATGCGAGTCTAGACTCGGCTAGCCAAGCATCATGAGATATCAAAGTAAGTATTCGGTAACTCTGCATACTGACGTCCAGTGTCCATTGATATTATAGGTGATCTTATAATTCAACTGCTTATAACTCCTCAGATATAACTGCGAATGACTTAGTTATCATCTCATTGGAAAGCCCTTGATGCGTACTTCACAATAGAATCTTAGTTCATCTTAATTAGCAACATACTTCACGAGATAAATATAAAAGCCTGACTTGCCGCTTTGGGGACCTATAGCCCACATGAAAACAGGTCAATAACTTCACAAGTTTAAATCATAAAAATATCCTGGGTTCAGATTTGGAATCAGCGCGTGATTCTCTACTAGAATTAATTTCAACCGAATCTTTTCCAATTAACTTTTCGCTACACCTGATTTTCAGCTCAGCTCAACTCATGCGCTCTTATAGTGTCACTGGACCCACTTAGGTTTAAATTACCCCCTACATGGTTGATTTTTTTATTTATTTTTACAGAATTATGCTTCTGCAAAAATGTTCTTGGGTTCATACTTTGAGGGTTGAATCTAGGGGTATTCGGTGAGCCGGATACAATGGTAATTTTTTTAATTTAATCCGGGTGACGCTTGTTGAGTTATTAAGCTCCCAAGTTGAGTTCATAGGAAGGGCTGCCTAAACTTCAGGGTGAGGGTAGTAAGTTCAGGGTAACCTATGCAAGTTCAGGGTAATAGCCACCATATAATTTCTGGTGCTAAGTATTTTCAACTTGATGTAACTCAACAACCAGTAGTCGGAACCCGACGAAACTCACACGTCTAACAGAGGGTACCTCTCTGAACATGTTATTAGAGTCTCGTTCCAACCCGACAATACTACGGTTGTTCTGTGACTGCGTTGTCCTAGTTAGAAGTACTTAAGTATTTCTAACTTGAGTAATATATGCAAGACTTCCTCAAGTCTTCCTTATTCCTATCCAGGTTTATCAGGGTCGTTCTTTATTGATACAAGTTTCTCGGGAAGGGCTGGGTATCACCCCATGACAAAAACGCACAAACTATGGAAGAATGAATAGCACAACACAACAATAACAGACAGGACGCCCCCTAGCCCACATCCTGAAGTACAACACTGGCAAGTGCCCCATAGGTTTCCAGGGCATGCAAGCTGCAATCCCAGACACGGACCCGAGTATCCTGCTGGTACAGGAACCCCCACTCCTAGACAGGACCCTTCCTACTCCAGACGATTTCCATTGCTTCCTCTCCCACAAACAGGTCTGCCGGACAGTAACCTACGTAAGGAAGAAGTCCTTCAAATTGATCTCAGTCATTTCAGACCCACATGCAGACTTCCTAGTAGTATCGCTGACACTAAACAGCAAGGACCGCAAATTACCAACAATCAACATAGCCAACTGCCATAACAGGCTCCAGAACCGCAACTGGAGAACCCATGACCAACGAACACACTCACTCGACACCCTCTTTCACGAAATTTTGGCTCTTGCAGATCTAGTCGCAAGCGACATGAACAAGCACCATCTCAGATGGGAAACCGGCCGCGAGCCATCCCAATGGGCCCAAAACCTGGTAGACATCTGCAATACAGCAAATTTTCCCCTTGCAAACACCCCCAACACACTGACTTCTTACCCAATCCACAACAACAGGCCACCCGTGATGGACCTTACTTTTTTCAACCAAGACTAAATCACAGTCAACAACTGGCACACTCACTTCGAACACTAGGTCCTGGACCACACCACAATCTTATACCAGGCCTGGCCCAAGACATGCATGCATCAGGAATACAAGAGATATAACTGGAAGAACACCAACTGGACCCGAGTAGCTGAACTCCTGCCAACGCCAGAGGAAGTCAATATCTAGGATGAACAAGACTTCAACCACCTATATAACCTGATCCTGAAGGCGCTCCGGATCGGCAAACCTACAAGATGGGTCACCAAGTGGTCCCGCCCCTGGTGGGACCCAAACCTGACTGAAATGCGCCGAATCAAGGACACCAACTTCCGAGACTTTCCAGCCAGCAGAACTGACAAACATATGTACAATAGAGTCAGAAATGCCTACCTAGGAGCAATTCGGAAAGCAACCCAGGATC